>Ga0247819_10000911_pt1 | contig 16539 bp, 15 predicted proteins | sample 13C_Xylose_Day6_FD_193428 | JGI IMG/M metagenome (GOLD analysis project Ga0247819, IMG submission 193428) | Soil microbial communities from agricultural site in Penn Yan, New York, United States - 13C_Xylose_Day6 | ecosystem: Environmental > Terrestrial > Soil > Agricultural land | place: USA...
AAGGAAAACTCCCCACGCTTAGTGAGGAGATTGATGTGTCTCTGTGGCTTGCTTAGACCACTCCAGTAGCTCATTGTGCAACTTACATGGCTGGGCTAATCCTAGGATGTATCCCGTGTTATAGTGTTCACAAGATCCACAGTTGCTACTCTTCTTGTCGAACGCATTACCGTCTAGAGAGAAGAGTGGACATATCTTTTTGGCGACGTTCACACCTTCCGACCCCTTTCCGTTGTGGGGAATCCGATAGGATCATGGTAGGTGAATTCCGTCCGAAGATGCTCCGGCAACCCAAACTGCACCCGAGAAGTTCCACACCGAACTCCGTATACAGTTTAAATTATATAGAAAAAGCCTAGAGCCATCATAGCCCTAGGCTTTCTTAGTCGCCGGATATTACTTGTTAGGCACGTTTTGAACCGTAACCTTGGCGTTACCAGCAGCGTTAACAGCGTTTGTAGCCACCGTTTCAACACGCTTGTTGGCTTCTACCAGTTCTGCACGCAGGGCAGAGATAGTAGCTTCATGGGACTTATTAGCCGCCGTAAGAGTCTCAACTTGGTTGTCCAAGACTTTCTTATCAGCATCGAAGTTAGCCTTAGCGATACGCAGGTCGGTATCATAGTCCTTCTTGGCACTTGCTTGACCTTCCTGTACGCCTAGAGCGTGAGCCTTAGTCAGCTCAGCGTCAAACGTAGCTACCTGACCTTCCAGCTCATCGTAGTGACGTTGGTTAGCTTCAGCCGTTGCTTCAGCAATCGCTACAGCGTCTTCACGCTTAGCAACAGCAGCTACACGACCGGACAGCTCAGTAGCCAGTGCATCTTCGCGGTCACGCTTCGACTTATTGAAGTCGTAGGTGTCCTGCTCCTTGATACGCCCCAGCTCAGTTTTCCATGCTTCGCGTTGCTCGTTGATATCAGCGGTAACCGCATCTTGTTGCTCTTGCAGGTCGGCTAGGAACTCCTGCCGTTGTTCAGCCAATACAGCGTCATACGCTGTAAGCAGGGCTGCTTGGGTTTCAGCTTTAACTACTGGTTTCTTACCACGGACGTTCGACATACTAGGAATCGCTCCTTCGGGATATGGTGTTCTCAATCGAGACAACCAAAAGAACCCACCAAACCGGAATCCTCTCCTTGCTAATCTGAATGACACCGATAACATAAAAAGGCATAGAAAAAGCCCTAAGGTTCCGCAACCTTAAGGCTTTCTCATAGCGGATGAGTAGTGGGAGGGGCTTGAACCCTCATGGTAACCTTCTGGTTACCTGCACGCTTTTGGGGCGGGCTATGTCTGCTGTTCCATCACTGCACTACATGGCAACGGCTATAGGAATCGAACCTATGCAAACTGGGTCAAAGCCAGTTGCTCTACCATTGAGCTAAGCCGCTATACGGCCCCTTAGGTATGGACTTGAACCATACATCCACCTTTGCGCTAGGTAGCTCATCCAATTCGGCTCACTAAGGGATAATGGAACCCCGTACAGGATTTGAACCTGTGACCTCTACGTTCGTAGCGTAGCGCTCTTCCACTGAGCTAACGAGATATGGCAGGGGATATAGGACTCGAACCTACATGTGGATGGTTAACAGCCATCTGCCTTACCGGATTGGCTAATCCCCTATATTGGAGCGGCTTAACGGACTCGAACCGTTATCTCTAGCTTGGAAGGCTAGGGCACAACCTTTATACCAAAACCGCATGTTATGGTGCCGGATGAGGGATTCGAACCCCCTACCTGTTGCTTACAAGGCAACCGCACATCCTAATGTGCTTATCCGGCATATGGAGCACTGTGTGGGAATCGAACCCACAATACAGGGATTTGCAGTCCCGTCCGTTAGCCATTTCGGATAACAGTGCATATGGAGGAAGCGACAGGACTCGAACCTGCACAGCGGGTACTAGCCGCCTTAAGTAGTTTTCAAGACTACCCCAATACCGTTCTGACACGCTTCCATAATTGGAGGATAGTATAGGATTCGAACCTATGAGGGTGTTACCCCTGCCGCTTTAGCAAAGCGGTGCTATCAGCCTGACTCAGCCAACTATCCAAGATATGGTGGAGAAGAAGGGACTCGAACCCTTAGCCTTATGCTTGCAAAGCATCTGCGCTACCGTTGCGCCACGACCCCAAGTATGGTACGGGATAGAGGTACCGATCCTCTGACCTCATGCTTGTAAGGCATGTGCTCTCCCATTGAGCTAATCCCGCATATGGTGAAGGAGGTGGGATTCGAACCCACTGTGTTTCTAACGTACTGGGGTTACAGCCCAGTGGCACTCCGCCGTCGTACCCGCTCCAACGTATTATGCTTCTAGTGTTAGCCACCAACCGTCTCTCTGTTCATGGCTAAACGTGACAGACTTCCATCCAGCATCCCTATAGGATTCAGCAAATTTCTGCCTGACCCTACTGTTTCCCCATTCCTTTAGGTAAACATTGATCTTACCTTGTCCATGGTACTCCTTACGGAGATACTCATCTGCTTGCTTCTGCATAGCAGCCAACAGTAAGTCATCCTGAGCTGTAAGGTTCTTTGCACATTCTTCCGGAGATACTGGCATAAGTGTCCTCCAAAATAGAAGTTGGTACTCCCCAAGGGACTCGAACCCTCACCCGAAGACTAGATCCTAAGTCTAGCGCGTCTGCCAATTCCGCCAAGGGAGCACATAAGGGGCGGTATTTTTTGTAGTAGTGGTGTCCGCCAACCCACTGTTATACCTCGTATGAGGAGGTACCTTATTGGCGGCGTCAGTAGGAGTTACCTACATCTGCTGATGGTTGTAGCTAGTGGATTTGAACCAATGACCTCCCCCTTATCAGAGGGGCGCTCTAACCAGACTGAGCTAAGCTACAATAATTGGCGGTTCATAGGGGTTTCGATCCCCTTACCTCTCCGCTGACAACGGAGCGCTCTCCCTATTGAGCTAATGAACCATATGGTAGAAGGTGCGGGAATCGAACCCGCGATACATGCTCCCAAGGCACGTGTATTACCACTATACTAACCCTCTATATTGGGGTGACTGGCGGGTAACCCTCCCGCTCTTAGACGCTTCACAGGCGCCCGTGTTCAGTTCTTCACCACAGTCACATTTAGAGTACCGATCTCCAGCTACCATACTGGAACGCACATGCTGTGCTGTGCAGGTAATCAATCGGTACCCTAAATCTACCTGTGGTAGGTAGTCTTTCTTCTTGTTACCCTTGATTCTAGCTACTGGCTTTACGGTTCCCCATGAACCACGATGATGCCTAGGATCAAAAGTACTGGTCGTTCTAAGGCGATGTTCAAGCTGCTTTTTAGCTCTACTCTTAGCCATGTAGCACCTCCATTTAATACTTATCAATGGGTGCGAAGTTTATGATAGGCAACCGCCCATACCCTCAGATATGTAGGGAATCGAACCCCAACCAGCTATCAGGTCTTACCTAGGAGCAAACCCCTCGCCAAGTGCGTCCACCCTTTTACCCATCGATAAGTATTAAATTTGGCAGGAGTTTAGGGAATCGAACCCTAGCTAACGGTTTTGGAGACCGCTGTACTTCCATTATACTAAACTCCCATATTATGGCCGGAAGGAGTGGTAACGATCCACTCTAGGTGGGTTTTCAATCCACCGCTAATCCATCTCAGCTACCTTCCGAAGGTGTAGGTCAAGGGACTCTAACCCTTAGGTCAACTTAAGGACTCTGTGCCTCAGGCAAGGTGACTGGGCATCTGCACTTGTGACGACCTACATAGTGTTATTGGTAGGGGATAGGGGTATCGAACCCCTGTCGCACGGTTAAAAGCCGCATGCTCTACCATTGAGCTAATCCCCCATGCAGAGCTATTCGGGCTTTGAACCCGCTAACGCTAGTATGCTAGGCGAACCGCAATGGATCGTTATTCCTGCTCTACTCCGTATAGCCCAAATTGGTTGCAGTAGTAGGATTCGAACCTACGATCTTTCGGGTATGAACCGAACGAGGACGACCGCTCCTCTATACTGCAATATGGTCACGCGTACGAGACTCGAACTCGTTATCTCGCCTTGAAAGGACGATGTCTTAACCCATTGACCAACGCGCGATAGGAGTCTGGTAAACAAGGTGATGTAGCCTACCAGACTATCAAAGGAGGTACAAGTGAAATATAAAATCCGTTATAAGATTTTAAGTCTCAAATGGTACCGAGGAGATAGTGAAGATAAACAGTTTGTGCGGAGGGTGTCCCGCACCGTACCCTATGGACTACCCTACTTCACTGTAAAGCTGGATAGCTTGCACCCGCTAGGGGCATCGTCGGAAGCGCCCCGCCTAGCGTTCTAACCGCATATTCCAAGTGGCTTTTACTTTGCGGTATACCCAATCCGGAAACCCTTAAGGTACTCGCAATAGGCGGGGCAATTTGGATAGGGTGCATATACGCAATCGTAGATCGGGTCTGCTCAGCAAGCCGCTGTAAGCTGACAACCGCGCCGCTTATCCCTCTTGACGGCATCGTTATCTCCCTCGTATATGCTGCTCGGGTGAACCAGTCACGCTGACCGATTCGACTTGAAAAAACCAGCCTGTGAAAACTCTTCTCCCTTAAGGAGCCCTTAACTTAGAAATTCCAACTGGAAGTAGCACACAAATAGAATGCGGTTCTTCACATTCTTAGGAGGTAACTCCATGCTGGTAGGGGGCATTAGCTCTTTGATAACAACCTTATTAAGGTCTACCGCAATTGGTAAACCATCAGGCATGGTGCTGACCTGTGGTATACCTTTTGGTATAACTCCCATGGGGAATTCCTCAAGATACACCATATCCTTATCCAGGGTAATCTGCACTACTTCATCACCATCTACCCCACCCATTATGGGTCTAAGCAGATAGTGACTGAACATCATTACAGACAATGTAGAGTCCAGTTGGGAACCGAAATCGCCTATGAACTCTGGTAACTTGTCCTCCAGCTTCTCGAATACCTCATATTCGTATACCTTTCCGAAGCACTTGATACCTTCTGAGGTGTTAACCTTCTCCTTAGTAATGATACCATACAATGTCTCCAACATAATCCCTCCAAGGAATGAAATAAGCCCCCTAATGTATAGGAGGCTTTGATAACGATTGGTGCGGAAGATGGGACTTGAACCCATAGTTGTAGGGCTTTTAAGACCCATGTGTCTGCCAATTCCACCACAACCGCATATGGCACCCCCTAGCGGAATCGAACCGCTATAGGCAGCTTAGAAGGCTACTGCTCTATCCGTTGAGCTAAAGGGGTATGGTGGGTAGGGTAGGATTCGAACCTACGAAGGTGTGATCAGTACCAACTGGTGTACTGCCAGCCACGGTTTAACCACTTCCGTTTACCTAGCCCATATGGTGTGCCCTACAGGACTCGAACCTGTGACCAATCGGTTATGAGCCGACCGCTCTAACCAAACTGAGCTAAGGGCGCATAAAAGGAGCCAGCCTAGTCTCTACTAGGCTATTTATCCTAACCCCGTCGATGTGGACTCTTGGGGGCTTCGGCATACTCCTTACGTGAGATTCCTAGATAGAACCTGATGCACGTCCAGTCATAGCACCTGATCCAACAACAGGTAGTCACACCTGCCCGACCTGTACCACGGAGCCTGACTAGGGCTCATGTCGAACGCAATGGGAATCGAACCCATACTAGGAATCTCGCGTAAGGAGGGGAGATATAGAATCCGTTGTAGGGTAACTCCGCTACGTAATGTCATGAAAGCGACACAGACCCTATTCTCCCATTCCTTAGCCGCAGTTTAGCAATAGTGCGTACTAACGTCCACGCGATAAACGCTTTCGGCTACAAGGCTATGTGGGATGCCTGGATTTTGGGTACCCTATGAGGTAATTTCCAACCTCTGGTTGCTACCAACAAAGCCCGATATGGTGAGGTACCAGACCCTACATATCACCAATGTATAAGAGCAACGCTTTGCCCCAGTTGGTAGCACTCAGAGAGTGGGAATCATCCCACTCTTGGGGGCTATTGCTCCTCATGACAGCCTATACCTCAAAGCTACTCGGCTACAACCCCGATAGGATTTCTCCATAAAGTTGGTATAGGATTTTATATTACACATCAACACCTTAATACTTAGTACTCATAGGACTAATCACTTAGTACTGAATACTGAGCACTCAACACTCCCTCGTATAGCGCCTTAAAAGGGCGTCCCAATATACCAATTGGAGGTTGTGAGCCGATTATCCCCAGCTCTTGGGCAGTATTGATCTGTAGCTTTACTCCGTCATGGAAGCAATAAGCCTTACAGAGTAATATCGGTTACGGCGTTAACCTCATTCAGAGTAGCATTGAACTCTACTAGGAACTCGTTGATGAACGCAGCGTACTCGTTAGCCTTGCCAGTGTCAACAAGGTACAGAACGTCAGCCAATAGCGGAGCCTTAACTGTTTCGTCCTTAACGTTGTTGTACTGCTGGTTGTAGGCTCTGACAGCCTTCTCAGCATTGGCTACAGCGCTTTGGTAAGCCCGAACCATATTCTGACCGATGAAGACGCCAGTACGGTTAACCTTGCGAGGGTTACCGATGATCTTATCTTCAATGACCTTAGCTTCCGCTACTGTCATAGACTTACCGCCGATAGTGATAGACGTCACATCGTTAGCTCGGTTGATAGCTGTCTGAATCTTAACCCACTCGGAGTTAAGGTCTTCATACTGCTGCCACATGGAAGATAGCTTCTGCCTAGCCTGCTCATGGTTACGCTTGAGCCCAGCTTGGTCATTCACCAGCTTAGTGTCACCTAGCGGGTGCTTCTCCTTGTCTACCCATGCGCCGTATTGCTCGATGTTGTTAACGATTGTAGCCAGTTGAGCTTGTATAGTCTTGATGCGTGTAAGACCTCTTGCAATGGTCATCTTACGCTCTTGTACTTGTTCCATACAATGAATTCCTCCTTAGCACTAATATCGGGCGTGTTTCTTTTCCCTACCAAGACTCTACCATAGTAACTAAGGTAGCTAGCCAAAGTCTAGGGAGTCGAACCCTATGTCTTGGGGATGTCTCACGTAGTGACCACTCAATGTACAATGTTTTTCAGGGGGCTACCCATTATTATCAGAGTACTGCCGACTCGAACGGCTACGTGGCAGAGCCTTGGTAGAGAAAAGAAATAGGAGCCTCACATCGCTGTGAGACTCCCCAGTACCACTTCGGGGGAAGTGTAGTCTCAACGACCGATTCGAGTAAAAAGAACCGAGCCGCCGAAAATCCTCTCCCCTACATTTTCTGAACATAGTGCCCGTACTTCCCACGAACCTTAGCAATCTTCTCCTTTTTCTCCAATAGGCTCAATATTGTGTGTATCCTAGAACTAAGATCGACTCCGTAGAGATTCAATATGCCCTTGGTCATTTCAGCCGCTTTAATAGATTTAGGATAAGACGTTTGTATCTGTTGCAGTACCATGAACTGAACAGCACCCTGTGGCATCCTAGAGCCGCTTGCCACCGCCTGTTGTATGGCAGATAGCATTTTGTTATTGAGTGGCTGATGAGATACTGGCTCGTTGTCCTTTCTATTCACCTTCAGATGACGTCTCCTAGCCACTAGAGGTAGCTTGTAGACCCTAGCAAGCTCCTTAATTTCTGTGGTATGTTGTGGTACACCCATCATGTTTGCCATAGCATTGGAAGCATAATTCATCATCTCAATAGATTTGCGCTCTATGACTTCCTCTATTTTCTTCTCTATTCCCTGCATAGCCTGTTCAACTGCCACTTGCATTGAGTTACCAAACATATGGGAGAATAATCTCATTGCTTGGTGGCTAAAGATAATGGTAGCATTCTCTAACTCATTATCTTTCATAAGCTGAGACACATCTTCCGGTATGACGGACGGAATATGTATAGTTGACCTAACCTCCTTATCTTTCATTGCAGTAAGGATAGCGGTCTCCGCCAATTTCCTAGCATCCAATGCTGCCTGTGCGCCCTTTCCTCTAAGCTGACTAAGCTTTACTCTATTAGCCTTGGTCACTCCACCTGACATATAACACCTCTCCTTTGTCCTCTGGTTCGTTTTCATTTTGTCATGGCTGGAGAGTTTTGTCAACTGTGGGTTGAACTAAGAAAATAAAATAGACGGTGCAATGTGCGACCGTCTACACTTGGTGACCCATGTTTGTAAGACGGGTCGTAAGCTTGTCAATGTGGTTGTTTAAGTTACTCAGAACGTGTACCTTTTCAGCCCAGTGATGGCCACCGTTAGCTTCCAAGTGGTCATAAGACTGCTTTAGGAAGTCCATATGGCTTAAAGAACCATCCCCATGATCAGCATGGAGCTTAGACATTGCCGCCCTAACGTGAGGAATCATAGTCTGCTTATGAGTATCCCGTAGATTCTTATAGTGCCCTAGCATTTGTTTAAGCACCTGAGGGTCAGTGTTGTCTACATGAAACTCATTTCCCTTATCTAAGTGCCTTTGAAGAGACGTACTGAATCTCATCCAGTTTACGTTCTCGTCACTATGCTCCTGCCAGTCTACTCCGTTGGGTCTACCCTGCTCAAGCAGATGATCCTTGCCATAGGCGTTTGTTAACGCTGCGTGGTGGAATTTACCCGCTGACATAAAACATCACCCCTAGGAAATAAAATCCCAGGGGTGAGTATGGAGGATCATTGAGTATCTTCCGGTACATCCGGTAAGACGTTGTACATAGCGAGCACCTGATTAAGCAATTTAGGATTCACCATGAGCTGTAGCTCACCAGTTGTGAATCCTGTGATCGCACTACCATCCTGTAGGGTGCGGGAATATCTACGGATATTCAAGTTGCCGCCTAACAGTTTGATACGGAAGATGCCACCAGTATTACGCTTCAGGGAGCGGAATAGGTTCTTCTGATCGCTGAATACTAGAACGTGCTGTATCACAGCATGTCCAGTGACCTTAGCGATAGCAACCTCATTACCGTTGCCTGTATCCTGAATCTCAACGAGGTCTAATCGTAGGATGTACGACTTAGACGTATCGATAAGACCCTCCGTCTCATAGCGCTCTCCAGCTAGTCGTTTTGCCATCTTAGCGCACCACTACGATGCCGCTAGGGTCGGTGGAGATAGACCGCTTGTGCTCTTCGGTACCTTTCATCACGAGTGCAATACGGGCGATGGTGGTAACGAATGCTTTACCAGTGGTCAGCTCCACATCATAGCCGATGTAGCTGCTGTACGCCTTGAAGAAGCCGACTGCGAATACCGCATGAGGGTTTTCGCTAATAAGGTGCCGGATTTCAGGCTGGTTGTTGTAGGATGCGATAAGCTTGCCCTTGTTAACACCGCTTACTAAGCGATAAACATGGAACTTACCAGAGCGCTCTACAAACTCCAGGGTAGAGAGGGCTACTTCAGGTAGCATTTCCTCCTTTTCATACCCATGTCCGAATACCCAATCCTTGTTGTCTACTGCCATGAGAGACACACCTCCATTTAGTTAGGGTTAGTTCACCGCTTGGGGAACGCCCATTCGACATAAAAAAAGGAGGGGCTTGAAACCCCTCACCCGCATAACCCTATTCCTCAGCGTTCCTTATAAGGAACACAACGTCAACGTATTCGCCAGTAAAGCCCTCTGCATATTGGATAAATTTAGTAGCAAGGTTCAACAGCTCTGCTTTAGGCAAGCCTTTATGTGACTGTTCTAGGCGAACGTCCTTGCTTTGTACCGGAACTGGCTTAAACTCCGACTCCTTAGGAACTTGGTATTTCTCCTTCTCCTCCATCGTCATGGTGCGGGTAGTTACAGCCCCAGACTTACTGTCTTTCCTAGCCGCTTCCTTGGCCACTACAGATGGTCTGTGTTTCTTAGCCCAATAAGCAATGGAAGCTTCTTTACAGCCTGTCTGGTTGGCAATCTCTTGATAAGAGATTTCTGTAGTACTAAGAAGCTCTAATGCCTTCTCCTTATCACCTTGTGCTGCTGGGAACATAGTCTCAGTCTCCTCACGTATTATATTTAACTGTTGCGTCTTACCGAACTCAGTAGCAGCCGAGAATATCCTTTGTAGTATCCTACTCACCTGCACCTGACTGACCCCTACCCTAGAACCTATAACTGACTGTTGATAGCCCAAGCTGTGCATGGCGAATACTTGTTGGTGCTTGTCAGGCAGAGTAGAAAGAAACTGTTTCAGTAGAAGTTCTGTAGTAGGGTCTGCTTCGGTGTCTGCTAGCTGGTCTTGTAGGGTGATAGGGTCACCATCGTTATGAAATACCACTTCCTCTAGGTGTTTGGCTCGTCGTGCACTGTGGTACTCCATGGCTACGGTTACATCTTCAATATCCATTCCTGTTTCACTTGATATGAATTCAGGGGTATTCTCCAACAGGTCTAGTTTTCGTATCTTATTATAGTTCTCCTTGACACTTCTAGGGAACTTTACGGTTGCATTGCAGTCCCTTATGTGTCTCTGTATTTCACCTATGATCATTGGCACGCCATAGGTGGAGAACTTAGTAACCTTATCGAACTTGGATGGATCGAACTTACTATATGCTTTTAGCAGACCCATTTGACCTATACAGAAGAAGTCCTCCATATCGCCAAGGTGAGGGTTGTGAAGTAGCAGACCCCTGTATCGATTGACTAATTTCCATACAAGTTTAGTATTCTGCTCCACAAACTCCCCAATCTCTACCCCTATATGGGGATTGTACTCCAGCAACGACATCCTACACCTCCGTTCTCTATGCCGATTTCGACATAAAAAAAGGGAGGTGACCGGAATCGTCACCTCCCTGCATTAAGGCTGGTACTTAATAGTGCCATCCTGCTGTAGCCCAAACCCTGTTATACCATCTATCAGTTCCTCGGCATCCCTAAACTCTGGAGGGTTTCCTACTCTACGGAAACCCCATTTGTTCAGTAAGGAATTCAGTGGAGCGTTGGCTGGCTTACCATGGGTAAATCCATCCTCTCCAGTCCTGATATATAGCTTACCCTCTTTCTGGTAGGCCACCTTGATGGAAATAGGCTCTTTGCTAAGCTTGACGGCTACGACCTGCATCTTAGCCATACCTCACACCACCTATTCATACTTGATAGACACATTCATCAGCTTACTGAAGTGCTGTAGGGCTTCATGGTGGTACTCGTAATCCGAATCGTTCTGCCAGTGGGCAGGGACTAGGATATGGTCTACGTCTCGGCGAAGGTCTAGTCCACCATGTACGTGTGCCTCAAAGTAGTCACCGTCGTTACCTACTTTCTCACCACTGATAATACCCTCCATGAATCTCTTACGCTTGGCGTCCTTACCAGCTACCTTATTCCATCTAGACTTCCACTTATCCACTATTAAGTGGTGGGGGTCTTCCATGGAACGGGTTAGCTTACCGTTCGTTTCGTATTCAAGGTTAGATGAGTCAGTGTGAGTACCTGTAGTACGCTTCTTAACGTCATCCTTGAGCACGAATGCAACATCACCATACGGAGCAGACTTAAGTCCTTGGTTGAACAAGTCTATTACCCCATAGTTAGGACGCTCCTTATGAGGAGTCTCATCATAGTCGTAGTCAAATAGCTCACGCTCGTTGATCTCCATACCCTCAGGGTCACTGACCTTGCCCATTACCCAGTTGTTCTTAAGCTCGTTGTCAGATGATAGCTGCTCCAGTAGGCTTACACCATTTGGTAGCTCCTCGAATGGGTCGAAGTGTACCATTACCTTCGCATTACGGGCATTATGCATGAACTGATCATACATGCTGTCTACGTCTGCATCAGCTCCTTGGTCTGCCCTTAGAGCATCCAACGCCCACTTCTTCGCCTTTAATTCAAAGGACTGACTATTTCTTTTCCCAAGGTCTACAGCGCCAGACTGCTGCTTAGACAACTTGGTATCACCGTAGTCACCAACACGTGAAGCTATACCAGTCTCATCGACATTATCCTCACCAATGGAGAAGGTATTACCCTGTGCTAGGTAACGCTGGATAGCCATGGAAGCATTCATCCACATCTTAGGAGAATCCATTTCATAGGCATTACCCTTAGCATCAAACTTGTTGTAAAGGATGCCTAAGTCATCAGCACGGTCATATACGGCTTTCTTGCCGTACTTCTGTCCAAACTCCTTAACCATTCCTTTGATCTGGTCAGTGACTACTAGGTTGGCTTCAGCCATAGCATCTTTCTGACGAGTACGTACGCCATCCACCATGCGTCCTTTAGACAACTCACGCTTGATAGCTGTTGCAGCATACATCCAGTTGATAGAGGGGTCATCCTTCTCCTTCCAGGATATGCCAGCACCCTTAGCCCATTCCATAGTTGCCTCACGGCTTCCATGTTTTTCGACTATTTTCAAGAAATGCTTATGGACGCTATCATGACCTTCCTGCTTCATGCGGGCATCTACGTCCTTCTCATTATGATCTACTGTGAAGGACTTGCCGGACTTGATGTGGTCAACAATAGCCATGTGAGCGTTCTTCCACATAATAGCAGGATGGTTTTCTAAACTCTCTCCAGCTTTTGTGTGCTCTGTCCATTTTATTCCCTGTTTCCGAGCTTCATCCATAATGTGCTGCTTTGTGTACTTTTTGGAGGTAAAGGTCTTAAAGTGCTCGACATCAGGGTGCTGCTCTACGTTTCCGGCTACTGGGTCTCCACTGAACCCAGAAGCAGCTACAGCAGCAGGTACAGTGATCTTCTTGCCCTCTTCATCCTCTACCTGAGTCATTACCTCATCCTTGAGCTTATCCTCCAGCTTCTTCTTTTCTGTAGGATTGCCCATAACGATGACCGGAACGTGGGATAACCCGAGCTTCTTAGCCATTTCTACTAGATGCTCATTGTGGACTACCTCACCCTTATGATTGATCCGTACAGGTGGCAGTTTCTCCCCTGCGTGATAAGCCTTCTCAGCTTCCCGTACCTTCTCATGGTCATGTTGGTGGTTCTGTACACCAGCACCCACTTTAAGGCTCTTGGTATCGTGATGTACGACAGGGAAGCGGTTACTTTGCGCTCTCTCAATCTGTCGTATCTCATGCTCATGGTGGGCAAAAGTAGTCTCGCCCTTATGGTGCTCAGCCCCAGGTACGTTGGCACTGGCATCTATCCATTGCATACGGTAAAAGACCTTACCGTTCTTACCCTTAACTGGTATGCGCTTCTTGACCAGTTTAGACTTGTTAAGCATGGCCTTAGCCAGATTAAGGTCTAGGACAAAGACAATATCCACATCTTGGTTAGATTTGGATACTGCTCGTTCCTGCTCAGGTAGCTCGGCGATAATGCTCTTTTCGCTCATAACATCCCTATGAAGCCATGAATCATCATGGATGACCTTATCACCGTCTACAACCAAGCCCTCCCTACCCTTGTTACCATTGGAGTTAGTCTGTACTATAGGGATAACTTGCATGTTGGCACCTCCTACAGTTTCTTATATCCATCCCAGCTAGATGCACCAAATAGCATGAAAGCCTTACCAAGGTGCATCGGCTCGTCTCTTATCTCTTCTAATTTCTCAACCCTGTTAGGCTTGCTCCTATCGTTGTCATTAGGCATAGGAGTCTTAGCCACAGTGGAGGGATCAAAAGCCTTACCGCAGTCTAGCTCAGCGAAGTCTTGGGCGGTCTTTATATCTGATATATGGTCGAATCCGCTGTCTTTAACAGTGCTGCCAATATCTAGATTGTGGGCTTTTAGGAAGCCAATCAGCTCTTCACGTTTCATATGGGCATCAATCTCATCATAGAAATCGAACCCTTTCTTAGCCCAAGCATAGGTTCCCACCGAGATATTAGCAGTCATAAAGATGTGTACATCCCCGCCGTTAGCCAAGTGCTTCCAGTAGTCTTCACTACGTTCATACATATGTCCGGCTACGTTAGTACCTTGGTGCCTCTTATCTATCTCGAACAGCTTGTTGTTAACCAACGTACCCTGGTGGTTCATATCGGCATTGGTATTATTCATGACAATGCGATCTATCTGTCCCATCCAAGAGCCGTCTTGGTGGTATAGATTCATCTGGGCACGTGCTCCTAAGGACTGGAAGTCGCTATCAAAGTTAGGATCGAACTGAGCCAGCTTAGCTGTGAATACACCATCAGGATGGCTAAATACATGCTCTAAGCCTTCTACAGTCGTGCCCTTTAGGAGATCATGCAAATGCTTATAGGCGTTACCTCCAGCATGCTTCTCTTCCCAGTCAGGGTCACCCATACTTTGCTTCTCTACGAAGTCGTCTATCTTGCTCTGGAATTGGCTTACCAGGCTAGTGCCACTACGTAGCTTCTGACCGTCAATATGTTTAGGAGTGTGATTGTCACTCCATATGTCTTTGCTAGCATGAGCTTCTGCCATTTTGCGATTCTTATGCTCCTGTACCTGATCCTGCTTATGCAGCAGTTCATCACCCTCATAAACCTTATGCCCCATTACACGCCTTCCATGAGCAATGTGGTTAGAGCTGAATCTACCATTGTCAGCACTTTCCTCTGTTTCGGGTAAGTAGAAGTGAGGGTGATGCTTAGGGTCATGCTGAGCCATAGTGTTCGGGTTTAGACCTTGCTCATGTAGGGCATCCCAGAACTGTGGGTGGTCTTTAATACCATGCTTAATGGCATCCTGCATGTCGTTCAGTGACGCTATCTTACGTACACCATGTCCGGTGGAGATTTCGTTAGGGGCTACCCATTGCATACGGGTGAATATCTTCCCATCCTTACCCCGTACTTGTACAGCCTTCTTAACGAGCTTAGAGAAGTCCAGGTGACCCATAGACTTCCCTAAGTCAACATATAAGCCCTCTTTGAGGTCAATAGCTAAGCTTTTCCATACGTCCATGTATTTTTGCCTAGCCTCCTTTACCTTTTCAGGGTCGGTACCGACTACCTTACAAGGCACATGAGTGTGACCTTCCTTCTTAGCTGCTTCCCACCTATGGTGACCGTCGTGTACATCATAGTTGTATCCTATTTCCACAGGGGACAATGGGATACCCTCACGCATCTTCCTACGGTTCTCATTAACCTTTGCTGGGTTAAGAGCTTCATCAGTCTGGTATACCTGACGTAGGCGATTGACCGGAATATACACTATACCATAGTTAGTGTTAGGGGTGTAGGCGCAGCGCTCAGCCCCTTTAGGTAGATGGGAGTTATCAGCCTTGCCAATGTGTTCATCAGCGATGAACTTCTTGCTTAGAGCCGCCTGTATCTTCCCTTCTTCATCACTGAATAGATGCATAGCATCTAGGGCATGCAGTACAGCCTCAACAGTCTGGCGATCCTTATCCTTCTGGGCTTCCGTTAGCTCATTGTATGGAACCTGATTACGGTGACCCTCTGGTGCCAGTTCCCGCCAAGCATTATGAACCTTTTCAGCAAGGTGTTCTACCAAAGCAGGACTACAGGATTTGTATAAAATCGTTTCCATATCGCCAAAAACTTGGGTAGGTGAAAGTTCCTCCGACTTACGAACGACCGTTTTTGAGGTAAGATCACCTAGAAAATTTTCCACTCCAAGGGCTTCGGCAAGCTGTTCTTCCCTAGATGGTTTGCGTTTCTTGGCATCACCATCTACCCTAGCAATGCTTTTCTTTCTAGGCTTGTCTACATTCAAGTATAGATCCATTGTGGTACCTCCTATCATATGAATTCAAAGCCAAACTGTGATCTAGGCACGTGTAGCTCAAGGATGCGGTCAAGGGCTATATAAGCGTAGGACATAGCGCAGGCAAGGTGATCGTCGCCTATACGTGTAACACGCTCGTACACCAATCCGTCCTCTTCCTCCATTAAGAAACGTACATTCTTCAAATGCTTGATTAACATACTAAGCTTTTCACTCTCACCGAATGTACGTACAGCTCTACTCTTAACATTATAAAGCGTCCGCTTCATCTTGGTGGTCTTATCAACACGTACCCGCTGTCCTTTGTCGTTCCAAGAATCTACTAAAGGAATATTGCTCTTAGGTGTGTCCCAGTCACACGCATACACCTTACCAGGGAATTGTTGTAGCAGGTATGAGTTCCTGTCAGCACCGAAGCCGTTATCTGCGACTATGACATCAGGGTCATAAGGCTTCAATAGGGCAGAGAACATATTAACGCAGTCTAGCGGCTTAGATGGGTTATCCTCTACCCAGTGAAGGTCTAGGAGTTCTACCTGATCATCGTCAGTTAGCCCCAGTATGACCATCCAGTTAAAGTAGCCCCAGTCCACACCTGCGACTATCTTCTTGTACCTTGAATAGTCTCTCCAGCCGACAGGCTCTTGGTAACCTATGCAGGAATAGACGTCTTGATCTGTGATCATTAGCCCTTCACTAGCATAGGGTATCCCGATTACGTAATTATAGAATAGCTGCTTTACCTTATACTGGAATTGGTTACGCATTATCTCATCTGCGCTGATCCACACCGCATCCAACTGAGATATATGATATCCCCTAATCTCGTGCCTATCCGGGAATTTGGCGACATATTCGCCCTTAAACCAGCGATTAAGCTCTCTCTTACACTTAGAGCATA
>Ga0247819_10000912_pt1 | contig 16525 bp, 13 predicted proteins | sample 13C_Xylose_Day6_FD_193428 | JGI IMG/M metagenome (GOLD analysis project Ga0247819, IMG submission 193428) | Soil microbial communities from agricultural site in Penn Yan, New York, United States - 13C_Xylose_Day6 | ecosystem: Environmental > Terrestrial > Soil > Agricultural land | place: USA...
CGACGACTGCGTGGTCGAGGCGGGACTCTACGTGACCGCCGGCACGAAGATCGTGCTCCCGGACGAGCCTCCGCGCGCGGATGGCTCGCCCACGACCGCCAAGGGCGCCGACCTCTCGGGGCGCGCTGGCCTGCTGTTCCGGCGCAACTCGCTGACGGGCGCCGTCGAGGCGGTCCGGCGAGCGGGTATCGGCGTCACGCTCAACGAGGCGCTGCACGCCTGACGCCGTTGGTGGAATGAGCAGCGCCCGGCGTCAGCGATGGATCATGCTGATGCCGGGCGCTTCTCGCCGGTGGGCCGTGGGCAAGGGCGCACGGTCATCGGGCTGGGATCACGAGAGACCGGGGTAGTTGCGCTCCTCGGCGCCGACGTACAGCTGCTGCGGGCGGCCGATCTTGGTCTGCGGGTCGCCTGCGGCCTCGCGCCACTGCGCCAGCCAGCCGGGCAGGCGACCGATCGCGAAGAGCACGGTGAACATGCGCGTCGGGAAGCCCATCGCCTTGTAGATCACGCCGGTGTAGAAGTCGACGTTCGGGTACAGGCGCCGATCCTGGAAGTATGCGTCGTTGAGCGCGATCTCTTCGAGCTCCTTGGCGAGATCGAGCAGCGGGTCGCTGACGCCGAGTGCGGTCAGCACCTCATCGGCGGATTCCTTCACGAGCTTGGCGCGCGGGTCGTAGTTCTTGTAGACCCGATGCCCGAAGCCCATGAGCTTCACGCCGTCTTCCTTGTTCTTCACGCGCTCGACGAAGCGCTGCACGCTCTCACCGGAGTCGCGGATGCGCGCCAGCATGTCGAGCACGGCCTCGTTCGCGCCACCGTGGAGCGGTCCGTAGAGCGCGTTGATGCCGGCCGAGATCGACGAGAACTGGTTCGCGCCCGTCGAGCCCACCAGGCGCACGGTCGAGGTCGACGCGTTCTGCTCGTGGTCCTCGTGCAGGATCAGCAGGCGCTCGAGCGCGCGCGACATCACCGGGTCCACCTGGTACACCTCGGACAGCACGCCGAAGTTCAGCTTGAGGAAGTTGTCCACGAAGCCGAGCGAATTGTCGGGGTAGAGGAACGCCTGCCCGATGCTCTTCTTGTGCGCGTACGCCGCGATGACCGGAAGCTTCGCCAGCATGCGGATCGTGTTGAGCTCGACGTGCTCGGGATTGTTGGGGTCGGACTGGTGCTCGTAGTACGTCGACAGCGCAGAGACGGCCGACGAGAGCACCGACATGGGGTGCGCGGTATGCGGCAGCGCCGAGAAGAACCGCTTGAGGTCCTCGTGCAGAAGGGTGTGCCGACGGATCTTCTCGTCGAACTCGCCCAGCTGGTCGGCCGTGGGCAGCTCGCCGTAGATGAGCAGCCACGCGACCTCGAGATAGGTGCTGTTCTTCGCCAGCTGCTCGATCGGATAGCCGCGGTAACGCAGCACGCCCTGGTCACCGTCGATGTAGGTGATCGCGGACTTGGTCGCCGCGGTGTTGACGAAGCCGTAGTCGAGAGCCGTGTAGCCGGTCTGGCGGGTGAGGGTGGAGAGGTCCACGCTCGGCGAGCCGTCGGTGCCCCGCAGAAGCGGGAACTCGGCGGACGTATCACCGATCGTGAGGGTGGCCTTCTCCTGCTGGGTGCCCGCGTCGCTCACGGCGCCTCCTCGCGATTTCTGGTCGTACCGGGGGTGTCGTCCGGTCCTGAGCGACACCGTGGGGCGGTCTGCGTCAGAACGGAGGGGCGGGACGGGGGATGCCGCGTCGCCGCGTTCCTACAGCCTAGTGCGCCGCTGCGCCTACTGTTGACACAGCCAAAGGGACGGGGCATCCGATGGAGGAATCCTCACCGGGACAAAGCGGATGCCGCCTGCAGGCGTTCTGCGGCCGCCGCGATGCGGTCGTCGGTCGCGGTGAGGGACAGCCGGATGTGCTGCGGGAAGTGCACGCCGTAGAAGTGACCGGGGCCGGCGAGGATGCCGAGGTCGGCCAGCCGGCCGAGGCTCTCCCACGCGTCTCGGCCCTCCGTCGCCCACAGGTAGAGCCCCGCCTCGCTCGCATCGATGCGGAAGCCCGCTGCTTCGACCGCGGACCGCAGCACCGCGCGTCGGCGACGGTACAGCTCCTTCTGGGCGGCGACGTGCGCGTCGTCCGCGAGGGCAGCCACCATCGCCGCCTGCACCGGCTGCGGCAGCATCAGGCCGAGATGCTTGCGTGCCGTGAGCAGGCGCGCGACCACCGTTCGATCGCCGGCGAGGAACGCGGCGCGGTAGCCGGCGAGATTCGACTGCTTGCTCAGCGAGTACACCGAAAGGATGCCGCGCAGGTCGCCGTCCGTCACCCTGGGATCCAGCACCGACGGCACAGGATCCCGGTCCCAGGGAGCGTCCCAGCCGAGCTCGGCGTAGCACTCGTCGGAGGCGAGCACCGCGCCGAGTTCCCTGGTCCGGGCGACCGCGGCTCGCAGCGCGCCCGCATCGAGCACGCGTCCGTCGGGGTTGCCGGGCGAGTTCACCCACACCAGGCGTGCGCCCTCCGGCCACTCCGCCGGGTCGTCGGACGCGACCGGGGTCGCGCCGACGAGCCGCGCACCGACCTCGTACGTGGGGTACGCCGCGCGCGGATGGACGACGATGTCGCCCGGTCCGAGGCCCAGCAGCAGCGGCAGCAGGGCGACGAGCTCCTTCGAGCCGACGGTGGGGAGCACGTCGTCGGGCGTCAGGCCCGGCACGCCGCGGCGGCGGTCGTACCACTCCACGATCGCGCTGCGCAGCGACGGCGTGCCGACGGTCTGCGGATAGGCGTGGGCGTCGGTCGCCGCGCGCAGCGCGTCGGCGACGACCTCAGGCGTCGGGTCGACCGGTGAGCCGATGGACAGGTCGACGATGCCGTCGGGGTGCGAACGGGCGCGCGCCGCGTACGGTGCGACGGCGTCCCAGGGGTAGTCCGCGAGGTCGGCGACCCCCACGTCAGTGTTCCTGGGGCGGGAGCGCCTCGATGATCGGGTGGTCCTTATGGATGACGCCGACCTTCGCGGCGCCGCCCGGGGAGCCGACGTCGTCGAAGAACTCGACGTTGGCCTTGTAGTAGTCCTGCCACTCGTCGGGCAGGTCGTCTTCGTAGTAGATCGCCTCGACCGGGCAGACCGGCTCGCAGGCGCCGCAGTCGACGCATTCGTCGGGGTGGATGTACAGCGACCGATCGCCCTCGTAGATGCAGTCCACGGGACACTCGTCGATGCAGGCGCGGTCCTTGACGTCCACACAGGGAAGGGCGATCACGTACGTCACGCGATCAGTCTACCGGCGCCCCGCGGTCGGTCGTCGTCCGTTCAGTCGGCGACGCGGGTCCGATCCGGCCAGGCGACGGCGAGTGCCACGAGAATCGGGACGGCGAAGGTCCAGAACACGGCCAGACCGGTCTGCGGCACCACCACCGAGCCACCGGGGCCGCTCCCCGAGAACACCAGGGTCGAGATCATCATGCCGCCACCGGTGGCGAGGGTCGCCCATCGGTCCGCAGTGAGGAGCCGCACCGCGAGGAGCAGCGCTCCGGATCCGATCACCGCCAGGACGAGGCCGAGCGGGAACCAGCCGAGCTCGTACGAGTGCGCGACGGTGCCCGCGACGCCGTACACCAGCCCGACGAGCAGCGCCACGATCCAGCTGCCGATGCGGGCGGGGACGGAGGAACGCATGACTCGATGGTACCGACCGCACCCCTGCGACCGGACGACATGCCCGGCGCCGCGGCGGTGGGACTACGCGGCCCAGCCCCAGAGCCGCAGCAGCGCCGCCACGAGCGCGGCGGCGATCACCACGACGAGGAACGGCGCGCGCAGGAGCAGCAGGCCGGCCGCGACGAGGACCGCGGGGACGCGGGCGTCGACCACCACCGCCTGGCCGGCACCGAGGGTCTGCACCGCGACGAGGGCGGCGAGCAGGGCCACCGTCAGCAGATCGGCGATCCGCAGCGGCGTCGGCGCCTCGACCCAGCGGGCGGGGATGAGGTAGCCGACGGTCTTGAGAGCCACGCACACGATCGAGGCCACCAGCACAGCGGTCCACATGGTCACGGCAGACCCTCCCGCTCCGCGACGTCGTCGGGCTCGGCATCCACTCCGTCGTCCTTGCCGAGCCAGTTCGTCCAGCCGACGAGGATCGCGACGGCCGCCGCCACGATCACCGGGATCCCGGGCATCAGCACCGGCGTCAGCACCGTCGCCACCACGGCCGCCGCGACACCCACCACGATGGGCTGGCGTGCCCGCAGCCGTGGCCACAGCAGGGCGAGGAACGCGGCCGCCGCGGCGGCGTCCAGCCCGTACGCCCGCGGGTCGCCCAGCACGTCGCCGAGGAGCGCGCCGGCCAGGGTCGACAGGTTCCAGCCGATGTAGATGCCGATGCCGGTGACCCAGAATCCGAGCGTCCGCGCGCGCGACGTTCGCTGTGCGAGCGAGACGGCGGTGGACTCGTCGATGGTGAAGTGGGCGGCAGCCGTGCGGCGCCAGAACCCCGCGCCGATCACGGGCGACATGCGGATGCCGTAGGCGACGTTGCGGACCCCGAGGAGCGCCGCCGACGCGATCGCCGCCGGCGCGGCGGCCAGTCCCCCGGCCCCGACGATCCCGACGAACGCGAACTGCGAGCCGCCGGTGAACATCACGAGGCTCAGCACGCAGGTCTGCCAGACGTCGAGGCCCGAGGCGACGGCGAGCGCCCCGAACGAGATGCCGTAGGCGCTCGTCGCGATGGCGACGCCGAGACCCTCGCGCACCGCCCGCCGGGCCTCGCCGACGCCGTGCGCGTCGTCGAAACGCGGGTCGAGGGTCACCTCGCCATGCTAACGACGAGTCCGGACAGCGGTGCCGGTCCACCCGCACGCGAGCGGCCCGCAGGCGTTGCGGGTTCCGCGCGTGCGCGGGACGAGGATTGCGCTTTCCGGGATTCGCGAGCATGCTGGGTGGCACACGCAGAAAACGCTTCCTCGCTTGTGGGTGCCACCACCCGTTCTCATCACGGATTCTGCTCCGGACGAAGGAGTCCCATGAGAACGACGCTGCCCACGCCCGCCGCCACGCCTGCGCCGCGCACCCGAACACCGCGGCGATCGCTGGCCGCCGGCATCGGCGTGGCGACCGCCCTCGCCCTGGCCGCTGCGCCCCTGGTGGCGATGCCCGCAGCCGCCGCACCGGCAGCCGAGCCCGCGCCCTCCCCCGCCGTGGACCTCGGCCACGAGGTGATCGCGCCGGGCGACGGGTGGGCTTCGTGGTCGGGCCCGACGTACCCCGAGCGCGTCCAGCGGCTGGCCGAGCCCGTCACGGGCGGCAGCGGCGCCGAACCGGCGCAGGTGTACGTCGTCGACGACTGGCAGGAGCTGCGCGATGCCCTCGCCGGAGTGCCCGGCGGCTCGCAGAACGACGCGCGCTACAACCAGGTGCCGAGGATCGTCTACGTGACGGGGACGTTGGATCCCTGGCTCCGCGCCGACGGCACGCGGGTGACCTGCGACGACATCGCCTCCCAGGTGACGGTCGCGGGTTCCGGGGCGCCGTTCGACATGGACGACTACATCGCGGCGTTCGGCCCGGGCGTCGACCCGTCGGGGCCCCTCGAGCAGGCCCGTGTCGCGGCCGCCGCGCTGCAGGCGAAGCTCACGCTGCAGCACATCGGCTCGAACGTGACCCTCGTCGGCGTCGGCGACGACGCCCGCGTGGTCGGGGCGTCCTTGCGCATCCGCGATGCCCACAACGTGATCGTCCGCAACCTGACGCTGTCGGACGCCTACGACTGCTTCCCGCAATGGGATGCCGGTGACTCCGGCGGCAACTGGAACTCGGCGTACGACAACCTCTCGGTATGGACGTCCACGAGCGTGTGGGTCGATCACAACACGTTCGACGACGGCGAGCACCCCGCGTCGAGCCTCGACACGGTCTACGGCCGGCCGTTCGAGGTGCACGACGGTCTGCTCGACGTGACGCACGGGTCGGACCTCGTCACCATGTCGTGGAACTGGTTCCAGCATCACGACAAGACCGACATCATCGGCTCCTCCGACTCCCGCACACAGGACCGCGGCCAGCACCGCGTCACGCAGCACCACAACCGCTGGACCGACATCGGCCAGCGCGCTCCGCGCGTGCGCTTCGGCGACGTTCACGTCTACAACAACCTCTACGAGCAGACGGATGCCACCACCACCGCCTCGTCGCCGGATCACCCGTTCTTCCAGTATTTCTGGGGCGCGGGCAAGGAGAGCAGCATCGTCGCCGAGTCCAACGCGGTCGAGCTCGTCGACCCGTCGAGCGTCTCGCGCATCATCGCCGGCTGGGGTGGAACGGAGCTCCGTGCGAGTGACACGCTCGTGAACGGCGAGCCGACCGACGTGCTGGCGGCGTACAACGCGACGGCCGCGACCCCGCTCTCCCCCGACGTCCGCTGGAACCCCGCAGACGCCTACCCCTACGCGCTCGACGCCGTCGCCGAGGTGGCGGCGATCGTCCGCGCGGGCGCGGGTGCCGGCATCCTGTCGTCCGGATCACCCGTGGCGACCGCCGCACCCGCAGCCTTCGCCGTCTCGGACGACAACGGCCGCGACACCGGGCTGCGCGACGGGGACTACCGGATACTCGCCGACCTCTGGTGGGGGCAGAACGCGACCGTCGTGAAGCTGTACGAGAACGGATCGCTCATCGCCGCGGAGTGGGCCGACGGCGCCTCACCCGCCGCGCAGCACGCCGCGTTCGACATCGCGGGCCGCGTCGACGGCACCTACGAGTACACGGTCGTCGCGCTCAATCCCCACGGTGAGACGGCGTCTCGGACGCACACCGTGACGGTGACGGATGCCGCACCCGGCCGAGCCGTGCTCACCGCCTCGGGCGCGCGCACCGGCCTCGTGTCGATCGCGGCCGATCTGTGGTGGGGCACCAACGCGACCGAGTACGTGCTGTTCCAGGACGGTGTGGAGATCGACCGCCAGCCGCTGGTCGCCGCGACCCCCGGCGCTCAGCACGCGGTCACCACGGTGGGCGAGCTGCCCCCGGGCACGTACGAGTTCACCGCGGTGCTGTCCAACGCCGCCGGAACCACCGCCGCGAAGCCGGTGACGGTGACCGTCCGCGCGCGCTGAGAATCGCGAAAGGGTACATCTCCGCCACACATTGTGCGGAGATGTACCCTCTCGGCGTTCCTGGACGGACGCGTCAGACGCTGGCGTCCTGGCGCTTCAGGCGCGCCGTCGCACGGGCGCGCTCCGTCGCGTCGAGGTTCACCTTGCGGATGCGGACGATCTCGGGCGTCACCTCGACGCATTCGTCGTCGCGGGCGAACTCGAGGCTCTCTTCGAGCGACAGCAGGCGCGGCGGGGTCATCGACTCGAAGGAGTCCGAGGTCGACGAACGCATGTTCGTCAGCTTCTTCTCCTTGGTGATGTTGACGTCCATGTCGTCGGCGCGCGAGTTCTCGCCGATGACCATGCCCTCGTAGACCTCCTGCGTGGGCTGGACGAAGAACGACATGCGCTCCTGGAGCGCGATGATCGCGAACGGGGTGACGACACCCGAACGGTCGGCGACGATCGAGCCGTTCTGACGCGTGACGATGTGGCCCGCCCACGGCTCGTAGCCGTGCGAGATCGCGTTGGCGATGCCCGTGCCGCGCGTCGTGGTGAGGAACTCGGTGCGGAAGCCGATGAGACCGCGCGACGGCACGATGAACTCCATGCGCACCCAGCCGGTGCCGTGGTTCGTCATGTTGTCCATGCGGCCCTTGCGCGCGGCGAGGAGCTGCGTGATCGCGCCGAGGTACTCCTCGGGAGCGTCGATCGTCAGGTGCTCGAACGGCTCGTACGTCTTGCCGTCGACCTTCTTCGTGACCACCTGCGGCTTGCCGACGGTCAGCTCGAAGCCCTCGCGGCGCATGTTCTCGACGAGGATCGCCAGCGCCAGCTCACCGCGGCCCTGCACCTCCCACGCGTCGGGGCGGCCGATGTCGACGACCTTCAGCGACACGTTGCCGATGAGCTCGCGGTCGAGGCGGTCCTTGACCATGCGGGCCGTCAGCTTGTGACCCTTGACCTTGCCGACGAGCGGGGAGGTGTTGGTGCCGATCGTCATCGAGATGGCGGGGTCGTCGACCGTGATGGCCGGCAGCGGACGCACGTCGTCGGGGTCGGCGATCGTCTCGCCGATCGTGATGTCTTCGAATCCGGCGATGGCGACGATGTCACCGGGGCCGGCGCTCTCCGCCGGGTAGCGGTCGAGTGCGCGCGTCTTGAGCAGCTCGGTGATGCGGGCGTTGCTGGTGCTGCCGTCCGAGCGCACCCAGGCGACCGTCTGGCCCTTCTTGAGCGTGCCGTTGAAGACGCGCAGGAGCGCCAGGCGACCGAGGAACGGGCTCGAGTCGAGGTTGGTGACCCACGCCTGGAGGGGCGCGTCGTCGTCGTAGGACGGGGCCGGGACGTGCTCGAGGATCGCCTCGAACAGCGGCTCGAGGTCGTCGTTGTCGGGCAGGGTGCCGTTGTCGGGACGGTTGCGCGAGGCGGCGCCGGCACGGCCCGAGGCGTAGACGACGGGAACATCCAGAAGCGCGTCGACGTCGAGGTCGGGCACGTCGTCGACGAGGTCGGACGCCAGGCCGAGCAGCAGGTCGTGCGCCTCTTCTTCGACCTCGGGGATGCGCGCGTCGGGGCGGTCGGTCTTGTTGACCAGCAGGATGACGGGCAGCTTCGCCTCGAGCGCCTTGCGCAGCACGAAGCGGGTCTGCGGCAGCGGGCCCTCGCTCGCGTCGACCAGCAGCACGACGCCGTCGACCATCGACAGGCCGCGCTCGACCTCGCCGCCGAAGTCCGCGTGACCCGGGGTGTCGATCACGTTGATCGTCACAGGCACTTCGGTGTGGATGCCCTTGTAGGTGATCGCGGTGTTCTTCGCGAGGATCGTGATGCCCTTTTCGCGCTCGAGGTCGTTCGAGTCCATCGCGCGCTCCTCCATGTGCTCGTGAGAGCCGAAGGAGCCGGTCTGGCGCAGCATCGCGTCGACGAGGGTGGTCTTGCCGTGGTCGACGTGAGCGACGATAGCCACGTTGCGGAGGTCCGGACGGAGGGCGCGCGCCATGAGGGAATCCTTGAAAGTGAATGGGGATGCCGGAGTGCCGGCATCCCCATTCTATTAGGCGGCTCCTGTGTGTCGCCTTTCCGCGTTCGCGTCAGCCCTCCAGGCCCGCGGCGAGGAGCGCCGCACGCGCTTCGCGGCGCACACGCTGCTCTTCGGGATCCGGCACCGGAACCGCGGCGATGAGGCGCTGCGTGTAGGGGTCCTTGGCACCACGGAGGATCTCATCCCGTGTTCCGGCCTCCACCAGCTTCCCGTGGTGCATCACCGCGATGCGATGGGCCAGGATGTCGACCACGGCGAGGTCGTGGCTGATGAAGAGGCAGGCGAACTGCAGCTCGTGCTGCAGCTCCTGCAGCAGGTCGAGGAATCGCGCCTGGACCGACACGTCGAGCGCCGAGGTCGGCTCGTCGGCGACGAGCAGCTCGGGAGCGAGTGCCAGGGCACGCGCGATGCCGACGCGCTGCCGCTGACCGCCGGACAGCTCGTGCGGGAACCGGTTGCGGTACGACCGCGGCAGCTCGACCTGGGCCAGCAGCTCCTCGACGCGCTTGTCGAGGCTCTTCCCCTTGGCGACGCCCGCCAGCAGGATCGGCTCGCCGATCGACTGGCCGATGGGCATGCGCGGGTTGAGCGACGACGCCGGGTCCTGGAAGACGATGCCGGTGCGACGCCGGATCGCGAACAGGTCCTTCTGCGTAGCGTCGGAGATGTCCGCGCCGACCGTGGTGAGCTTGCCCTCCGCGATCGGCAGCAGGCCGATCGCCGCGCGCCCGAGCGTCGTCTTGCCCGAACCCGACTCCCCGACGAGCCCGACGATCTCGCCCGGGTAGATCGCGAGGTCGATGTGCTCGGCCGCGCGGAACGCCGGGATGCGACCGCGCTTGGGATAGTCGATGGCGACGTCCTCGAACGCGAGCACCGGCGTGCGCGTCTCGATGATCTCGTCGGCGCCCTCGCTGGCGCGCTCACGGATCGAAGAGACCGATGTGATCCCCTCTGCCGCCACCACGACGTCGGGGGCCGCCGGCGCCGTCTCCAGCACACCGAGACCCAGATGCGGGACGGATGCCAGCAGCTGCTGGGTGTACACGTGCTTCGGCGCGTGGAAGATCTGATCCACCGTGCCGGACTCGACGACGACGCCGTCCTTCATCACCATGATGCGATCGGCCAGATCGGCCACCACGCCCATGTCGTGCGTGATGAGGATGATCGCCGAATCCAGTCGCTTGTGCAGGTTGCGCAGCAGATCCAGGACCTCTGCCTGCACGGTCACGTCGAGAGCCGTGGTGGGCTCGTCGGCGATGAGCAGCAGCGGGTCGCCCGAGATGGACTGCGCGATCATGGCGCGCTGGCGCTGACCGCCCGACAGCTGGTGCGGGTACTTGTTGAAGGACTGCGCGGGGTTCGGCATCTCGACCATGGTCAGCAGCTCGATCGCCTGCGCCTTGGCCTCGGAGGGGGTCATCGAGCGATCGTGGGAGCGGAGCGCCTCCATGATCTGGAAGCCGATCGTGTAGACCGGGTTCAGCGCCGTCATCGGCTCCTGGAAGATGACCGCGATCTCTTTTCCGCGCAGCGAGCGCAGCGTCGCGTCATCCACCCCGCGCAGTTCGCGGCCGAGCAGCTTGATCGATCCGGTGACGCGCGAGTTCTCGGGAAGGAGGCCGAGGAGCGACATCGAGCTCGTGCTCTTGCCGGAGCCCGACTCGCCGACGATGGCGAGGACCTCGCCGCGGCGCACCTCGTAGTTCATGTCGATCGCGGCCGGGTAGAACTGGCCCTCGACCCAGAACTCGACGCCGAGGTTGTTGACCTCGAGGATCGTCTCTGGAACGGCGTCCCGCGACGCCGCGATACCGGCGTCCGTGCCCGTCGTGTCAGTCATTCGTGATGTCCCATCTGCAAAGCTTGAGGTCATGTCGTTCCAGGAGGTCGTCTACCGGCCCGTCTTCAGCCGTGTCCTCGCTGTCGTGACCATCGTCATGTGCGGCCTCGGAGTCGCCGCGCTGTTCTGGTCGGATCCCGCCTCGGCGGTGCGGTACATGTGGCCGCTCGTCTTCGTGGCCGCCCTCGCGTGGGCGCTGTTCTGGCGCCCGGGTCTCCGGGTCGAGGAGCACGGGATCACGGTCGAGAACGTGCTGCGCACGCACTTCGTTCCATGGCCGTCGATCGAGTCGATCGACACGCGCTTCTCGCTCACCCTCCACACCGCCGCGGGGCGGATCGCAGTGTGGGCGGCGCCCGCGCCGGGCCGGCACCGCACGCTGGGTCTCGCGCCCGGCGATTTCGAAGGAATCGGCGAGACCGCTCGCGGCGGCGCCGGCGAGCTGCGGCCCGCCGACGCCGTCACGACGATGAGCGGCAACCTCGCCCAGCTGATCCGGGGTCGCTGGGAGCAGCTGCGCGGCACGGGAGCCTTTGCCAGCGGAGTCGACCCCGAGGCGTCGACCACGACGTGGCACTGGGCGACCATCGTGCTGATCGCGGCGCTGGGCGTAGCCGCCGCGATCAGTCTGCTGGTCTGACAGCAGCACCGTCACCGCTCCGGGTCGAACGGCTTGTGCTGCACGTCGCCCGGCTCTTCGGGGCGGGGGTCGTGATAGTTCACGACATCGCCCGTGTACACCGCTTCGCCGGCCACCGTCACCGACGGCGCGTCGGTGGAGGCGGTGGTGTCCACGTCGACCGGCGCCGGACCCTTGGCGCGAGTGGCACGGGCCATCGCACGCTCGCTCGGCTTCTTCTTCTGGCGCGGGTCGAAGGCGTCGCGCAGACCGTCGCCGATGAAGTTGACGCACAGCGCGATCATGATGATGAAGACGCCGGGCCACCAGAACAGCCACGGGCGGGTGGAGAACGCCGCCTGGTTGTCCGACACGATCTTGCCGAGCGACGTGTCGGGCGACTGCACGCCGAAGCCGAGGTAGCTCAGCGCCGACTCGAGCAGGATCGCCGCCGCCATCAGCAGCGTCGCGTTCACGACGATGACGCCGACGGCGTTCGGGAGGATGTGCCGGAAGATGATGCGGCGGTCACGGGCGCCCGACACGCGCGCGGCGTCGACGAACTCGCGCTCGCGCAGCGTCAGGAACTCGCCACGCACGAGGCGGGCCATCGTCGTCCAGGCGAACATGCCGATCACCACTCCGAGCACCGCGGCACCCAGGCTTCCGAACGCGTTGCCGAGCACCGAGCCGATGACGATGAGCGGGATCGTGATGATGACATCGGTGAAGCGCATCAGCACGCTGTCGCGCCACTTGCCGAAGTAGCCGGCGGTCGCGCCGATCACCACGCCGATGGTCGTCGCGAGCACGCCCGCGATCACCATCACCATGATCGACTGCTGCGCACCGCGCATGACGACCGCGAAGATGTCGCGGCCCACCTCGTCCTGACCGAACGGGTGCTCGCCGATCTGGAACGGCCACAGGGACAGCGTCGGGACGCCGTTGTTGATCTTGGGGGCGATCTCGTCCCATGAGTACGGCCACCACCCGGGGATCCGCAGACCCCACAGGTTGACGCCCACCGACGTGAAGGCGAGCAGGATGATGAGGATCAGCACGGCACCCGAGATCATCGCGCCGCGGTGCCGGAAGAACCGGCGGCGGACGATCTGACCCTGGCTGAGGCCCTCGGTCTCCTTCTGTTCGATGGAGATCTCGGCGACAGCCTGGGTTTCGGTCCCGGGCTGCTCGGTGATGGAGGTGTTCATGTCAGCCCACCTTGATTCTGGGGTCGAGCGCCGCGTAGACGAGGTCCGCGATCAGGTTGAAGAGGACGGCGATCGTGCCGGTCACGACGAAGAACGCCATGACGGGGTTCGGGTCGTGCGCGCCGAGTCCGGCGACGAACAGGCGGCCCATGCCGGTCCAGCCGAAGACCGTCTCGGTGACCACCGCCCCGCCGATGATCGCGCCGACATCGAAGGCGATGATCGTCGTGATCGGGATCAGTGCGTTGCGGAACGCGTGGCGAACCACGACCGTGCGCTGGGTGAGGCCCTTCGCGCGCGCCGTGCGGATGTAGTCCTGGTTCATGACCTCGAGCAGGCTGGCCCGCGAGTAGCGGGTGTAGCTCGCGAACGAGATGAGGATGATCGCGATCGTCGGGAGCAGCAGGTGCGTGAACAGGTCGATTCCCTGCACCCAGAAGTTTCCGCCGAGTCCCGGGGTCGACGCCCCGACGGTGGCGATCGGCCGCCCCCGGATCTTGCTGGAGTTCGAGTAGACCTCCCAGTACGACATGTACTTGTCGAGAGCGATCAACGCCGCGACGAGCAGCCCGACGATGGCCGTCGTGCGGACCACGGGTGCGCGATCGGGCGCACCCATGAACCAGCCGACGGCACCGCTGACGACGACCGCCAGCACGGCCAGCCCGAGGAAGACGGGGAGCGTCATGTTGTTGAGGATGTAGTTCTGCATCGGCATGTACAGCGCGATGCCGATGACGGCGACGATCAGCGACGCGTACAGGGCGTTGCGGTTGCGCAGGCCCGTGGAGATGGCGGTGACGCCCAGCGCGATCCCGACCGCGAGGAACCCGAAGACGAAGATGCCGATGTTCGGGTCGGCGAACCACTGCGTCGCGGACAGCACCGCGAGCACCGCGCCGGTGGCGACGGCCGAGACGCCGAACACGATCAGCCGGCGGGACCACTTGCCGCCGATGAGCGACATCCAGATCAGACCGGCGCCGAGGGATATGCCGATGATCACGGGTACGGAGATCGTCGGCTCGCCGAGCCAGTCGTTGAGCCGGATCGCGCCGTACTGCTTCAGCAGAACGGCGACCCAGAACACGGGGAGCGAGAAGAACAGGAACGCGATGAGCGTCACGCCGTAGTCGAAGCCGGTGTACTGGCGCAGCGCCGAGAGGATGCCGACCGAGAGACCGAGGATGATGGCGACGACCGTGGCGGTGGTGACCAGCGTCAGCGTCGACGTGATCGCATTGCCCAGGAGCGCGTTGACCTGCTGGTTCTGGATGCTGACCCCGAAGTCGCCGCGGAACAGGGCGCCGAGCCACAGGAAGTAGCGCAGCGGCGGCGGGACGTCGAGGTTGAGGAGCTTGGTGCGAGCTTCGAGGAGCTCGGCCTTGTTGGGAGCACTGCTCTCCTTGATGTCCTGCAGCGGATCGCCCGAGAGCGCCGTGAGGATGTACATCAGGAAAGTGGCGGCGAAGAGCACCAGCACGGATGCGATCAATCGCCGGAAGATGAATGAAGCCATGGAGTGGCCGCCTACCTATCGATGAATCAGCGCCGGACGCGTGAGCTGGATTTTGTCCGTCACCACGCACCGCGCTGGGAGGAGTTTACGCGGGTGAGGTGCAGGTCTCCTGAGGAGACCTGCACCCCACCTGAGGATTCAGCCGGATGGTGACCCGGAGGAACCTCTACGTCGGATTACTCCTCCGAACCGGCGTCCGTCACTGCCCAGTCCCACGTGTTCCAGAAGATCGTGGGAGCGAGGATCGACGCGTCGATGCCCTCCACACGGTCGCTGATGCCCGTGACAGCCGGGAACTGGAAGATCGTGACCCCGTAGAAGTCGCTCCACAGGATCTGGTCGGCCTCCTGCTTGATCTCGACCTGACGCTCCGCGTCGAACTCCGACGAGATCTCAGCCGACAGCGCGTCGATCTCAGGGTTCGAGTAGAAGTTCATGTTGTTGATGCCGCCGGTCTTGAACGTCGCCGACCAGTCGGTCACAGCGAGGCTCGTCGACTGCCACCCGAAGAACACGGCGTCGTACGCGCCGGGCGTGCCGAGGAGGCCGCCCCACTCGGTCGAGCCGCAGTCCGTGACGTTGAAGCCGGCCTGGTTGGCCGAAGCCTGGATCAGGGCGAACTCGTTGACACGACGCGGGTTGTTCGACGCGTACAGGATGCAGACCTCGGGGTTGGTGATCCCCGACTCGGCGAGGAGAGCCTTGGCACCCTCGATGTCGACCTCGGCGAACGCGTCGGAGCCGTTGTTCGCCACCGACTCGTCGTAGCCCTCGGAGCCCGGCACGAAGTTCTGCGAGCTGCGCAGGAGCGCGTCCTCGCCGACGATCGGCTTGATGAGCTTGTCGACGATCTCCTGGCGGGGAACCGTCTTGAGGAACGCCTCGCGGACCTTCGGGTCCTTGAAGATGTTCTCCGGGTTCTTGCCCTGGTCGAACTGCAGGTCGAGGTGCTCGTACGTGCCCTCGACGCCGGTCTGCACCGTGATGCCGTCGATCGCGTCGAGCGCGGTCTTCAGGTCAGCGGTCGCCTGGGGCGAGATGACGTCGACCTCGCCGTTCTCGAGCGCCTGGGCGGCCGCGAGCGGGTCGGGGATGAAGCGGACGGTGATGTCCTCGATGTTCGGGGTGTTCTCACCCTTGTACTCGGGGTTCGCCGTCAGAGTGATGTACTGGTCGGCGACGAAGTCCTTGATCATGTAAGGACCGCTCGCGAGGTACAGCTCCGGGTCGTCCGGCAGCGCGGTGAAGTTGAAGCCCGAGTTCCAGAAGGCCGAGATCGGCGCGAGCGCCGCGGCGTCCTCGCTCTCGATGGCGTCGAGGACGGCCTGCTTGGCCTCTTCGTTGTCATCGATGCCGAGGGCGTTCTTGGCCACCACGTGCGCAGGCAGGATGGTGCCGAGGGTTCCGAACGCGACCTCCCAGTCGACGTAGGGAGACGAGTAGACCATCGTGATCGACTTGCCGTCTTCGCTGACCTCGGGCGTGTCGTGCACGAGACCGAACTGCGCGTCCGGGCTGGCGCCGCTGTCGAAGTAGATGACGTCGGTCGGGAAGGCGTCGGTGAACTCGCCGGTCTCGGCGTCGGTGAAGTCCGACGGGTCGAAGTCGGGCGTGTCGAGCGAACGCGACAGAGCGGCCCAGTTGAGCATCAGGTCGGCGGCGTCGATCGGCGTGCCGTCGGACCAGGTGACGTCGTCGGCAAGCGTGTACTTGACCGTCAGCGGGTCTTCCTCGACGAGCTCGTACGTGCCGAACGAGGTGTTCTGCACCAGCTCGGGCGTGTTGTTGTAGTACGAGAACCCGTCGTAGGTCAGGTAGTTGATGTTGTTGTTCGCCGTGGCGTTGCCGAACGAGGTGTTGCCGTTGGCCGAGTAGAACGCCTGGTTCCACGCCGCGGTGATCGACGAGCCTTCGACGAGACCGGAGTCGTCGCCTGTCTCTTCGCCGCCACCGGCGGCGCAGCCCGAGATCGCCAGTGCGCCGGCTGCGGTGAGCGCCACCGCGGCCGAGATGCGCTTAATTCTCACTGTTCCTCCTGTGCAGGGTAGGTGCGCACACGTGTGACGGGGGCCATACGGGGGCGCGGATGGGAAAACCTTATGCACGGGTGATGAGATGGTCAAAACGATGGACGAAAACGTTACAGAGCCTTAACTCAACTGAAGCCGAGTGTGACAATCTGACAAGATGACCGC
>Ga0247819_10000913_pt1 | contig 16525 bp, 10 predicted proteins | sample 13C_Xylose_Day6_FD_193428 | JGI IMG/M metagenome (GOLD analysis project Ga0247819, IMG submission 193428) | Soil microbial communities from agricultural site in Penn Yan, New York, United States - 13C_Xylose_Day6 | ecosystem: Environmental > Terrestrial > Soil > Agricultural land | place: USA...
AAGACCGACGGCGGCTGGACCCAGGCACACGATATCGGTCGCCTGGAACTGGAAAAGAAGCTCGGTGACAAGATCGAGACGCAATTCCTCGAAAGTGTGCCGGAAGGCCCGGATGCCGAGCGCGCGATCGAGCGCATGGCACGTTCCGGCTGCGGCCTGATTTTCACGACGTCCTTCGGCTTTATGGATGCGACGATCAAGATCGCCCAGAAGTTCCCGGACGTGAAGTTCGAGCACGCCACCGGCTACAAGACCGCCCCGAATGTGGCGACCTATAACAGCCGCTTCTACGAGGGCCGCTACATCCAGGGCGTGATCGCTGCCAAGATGTCCGAGAAGGGGGTTGCCGGTTACATCGCCTCGTTCCCGATCCCCGAAGTGGTGATGGGCATCAACGCTTTCGTCGTCGGCGCGCGCTCGGTCAACCCGGACTTCAAGATCAAGGTCGTATGGGCCAACACCTGGTTTGACCCGGGCAAGGAAGCCGATGCCGCCAAGGCGCTCGTCGACCAGGGCGTCGATATCCTGACCCAGCACACCGATACGACGGCGCCGATGCAGGTGGCCGCAGAACGCGGCATCAAGGCCTTTGGCCAGGCATCCGACATGATCGCTGCCGGCCCGAAGACCCAGCTGACCGCGATCGTCGACACCTGGGGCGCCTACTACATCAAGCGCACCGAGGCTTTCCTCGACGGCAAATGGGAAACAACGTCGAGCTGGGACGGCCTGAAGGACGGCATCCTGACTATGGCGCCCTACACCAACATGCCTGACGACGTGAAGAAGCTGGCCGAAGAAGCGGAAGCCAAGATCAAGTCGGGCGAGCTGAAGCCGTTCACCGGTCCGCTGAAGAAGCAGGATGGCAGCGAGTGGCTGGCCGCAGGCGCATCGTCGGATGACGGCACACTGCTCGGCATGAACTTCTACGTCGAAGGCGTCGACGACCAGCTGCCGAAGTAAGCACAACGGAAGAACGCAGAAAATGTTCAAACCCCGCCGTTACGGCGGGGTTTGTCGTTATCGATATATTGGGCCGAGGCTTGGTGGCGCATTATTGCGGCATGACCCAATCAGCCGAGATTGATGCAATCAACGGTCGTGCGGGCCGGTTTCAGCCATAGTGCAGCTTGGCTGCATTTCGTGTAATGCTTGAGGAATCGGTTGGCCATTCCTGGGCCTGCTCATCCTGTTCGTGGGGATGGGTGGACCGGCGAGATATGGCATTTTAAGGCGCTGCATTTGGCGCTGTCAGGCAAGGGAGTGCCTGGAGGAGGTGGGTTGAACAGGAGCTTGCTGGAGACTGTCCTTTCCGGGACGCGGAAGCGCACCAGTCATGCGCATGTGGTCGACCAGCTTGGCAAGGCGATCGTTTCAGGCGAGTTCCCGATCGGGTCGATCCTGCCCGGCGATCCGGAGCTTGCAGCGCGCTTTAAGGTGTCGCGCACGGTTCTTCGCGAAGCGATGAAGACGCTTGCCGCAAAGGGTCTGGTCGTGCCACGGGCTCGCATTGGCACGCGCGTCACGCCCAGAAATGATTGGAACCTCTTCGACAACGACATCCTGACCTGGCATTTTGAATGTGGTGTGGACGAGGAGTTCCTCTACCACCTCTCCGAAGTGCGTCTCGCCTTCGAGCCGCACGCTGCGGCTCTTGCTGCGCGCAACGCTTCTGAGGCCGAGATCAGCCGCATGATGCGCCTCGCGGTCGCCATGGGTGAGGCCGGCCATACTGCCGAGAGCCTCGCCTTTGCCGATCTGAAATTCCATCTGTCGATTGCGGAAGCTTCGGGCAACCCGTTCATGCGGACGGTCGGTGGGCTGATCGAGGCGGCGCTGGTCGGCATTTTCAAACTGAGTTCACCCGTCGAAGAAAAGGGCGGCGTCGACGAGGTCGCCCGCAATCACATCCGCATCGTCGAGGAAATCGGCAGGCGCGACGAAGCGGGCGCGCGCGCAGCGATGGAAAATGTCATCAAGATCGGGCGCGAGCGCGTGCGCGGCGCCCTCAGGTCGGGCGAAAACTGAGCCACCTTCGTCGGACGTGTCCGAGTTTCGGTCCGCTCTCGCCTCGCGAAATACGGGCGAAGCGCATTTGGTGACACGGATTTCGAGAACTGCGCTTGCTCGGATCGCCTGCTGGCCTTATCTGGTGAACGGTCGCTCTCGATTGGGCGACTTTTCGTCAACGGTGATCTGGAGACCATGTCCGAATTTTTTGTCATTTTCGTCCTGCTTTTGATTAATGCATTTTTTGCTCTCTCGGAAATGGCAATCGTCTCGGCAAGCAAGCCATTGCTTCGCCAGATGGCAAGACAGGGAAATCTCCGCGCCGAAGCGGCACTGAAGCTGGCGGAAGACCCCGGCAAGTTTCTTTCCACCGTTCAGGTTGGCATCACGCTGGTCGGCACGCTCGCCGGCGCCTATGGTGGCGCGACGATCGCGGCCAAGTTCGCCCCCTTCTTCGACAGCATCGCCTGGATCAGCCCCTACGGTCATCCGGTGGCGGTGGCGATCGTGGTAACGCTCATCACCTTCCTCTCCGTCGTTATCGGCGAGTTGATCCCCAAGCAGCTGGCGTTGAAGAACTCCGAGGGCTTCGCGATGTTCGTGGCGCGGCCGATGACGCTTCTTTCGCGCATCGTGGCGCCGGTCGTCTATCTCTTCGAGACCTCGGCCGCGTTGATGATGCGGCTGCTGGGCATACGTCCGGATGATCCGGACCATGTTACCGAAGAGGAAGTGCACGCGATCATGGCGGAAGGCGTCGAGAGCGGCGCGATCGAAAAGTCGGAGCACGAGATGCTTCGTCGCATCATCCGCCTCGGTGACCGCAACGTGAAATCGATCATGACGCATCGTACCGAAATGAGCTTCATCGATATCAACGACAGCCTGGAGACCATCGGCGAGAAGATCCGCCAATACGGCCACTCCCGTTATCCCGTGGTCGACGGGCCGAGCGGCGATGTGCTTGGCGCGGTTCTGGCGAAGGAAATCCTCAATGCCCCGACGTCCGTTCCGCTCGACGTTCGCAAGTATGTGCGCGAGATCCATACCTTGCCGGAAACCGCGTCCTGCCTGAAGGCGCTCGATGCTTTCAAGTCGTCGAGTATCAACATGGCGATGATCGTCGACGAATACGGCAGCACCGAAGGCATCATCACCATCGCCGATATTCTAGAGGCGATCGTCGGCGTGCTGCCGTCGAACTATGACGATCTCGAGCACGCACTGATCCGCCAGCGCGAGGATGGAACCTACCTGGTCGACGGACGCACGCCGATCGATGAGATCCACCTGACCATCGGTATCGAAGGCATCGATGCCGACGGAAATTTTGAAACGATCGCGGGCTTTCTCGTTCAGCAGTTGCGCAAGACGCCGGAAGAGGGCGACATCGCGATCGCCCACGGTTACCGTTTCGAGGTCATCGATATGGATTCCCGCCGCATCGACAAGATCCTCGTCAGCCGTTGCGAGAACACTGCCGCCTGAAACCTTGCTGGGGACGCGACGCTGCCTACAGGGCCGCGCGTCTTACTAGGCGCGCAAAGGTCGCTGTAGCACTTTGAATTGCGTCATGTTTTATCCTTAAATCGAATACGATTTAGGAAACATGCAGTAGGCGTCGCTGATCGCCCCCTCTGCCACCGTCGCAGCAGCAACGATGATCGTTCCGGAAAGCAAATAACCGTAGAAAAGCAAAAGGTCGGGCAATACCCGACCTTTCCCTCAAATCATCACGGCGCCTGCTAGTACATCCGTAGTCATCCGCCTTGAGCGATGATTGAATGATCCTGTTATTAATGGGTCTCCATGTCGGGCATATGACAATGGAACAGCAAATATTCTTTGTTTCTGCTGACGCCGGGTCCGGTCGACCAAAAGGGGTGCCTGTTTTATCCCGATGATTTCGCCGGAAGCTATCTGAGCCGGACGATTTCGCAGGGTGTACCGGCGGGCGCCTCTTCAGCGTTCGGCGCGCGAACGATCAGACAATCGGACTGCGCGAACACCTTCATCATCGACGAGTCCTGCCGCGGGAAGGGGTGGGCGACGAGCGAACCGTCCGCATCGCTCGAAAGCCGTGCACGCACATAATCCTGGCGCTTGTCGTTGGCAGGCAGCGGCGAGGCGAGGCAGGCCGTCGTCAGCCGATCTCTATCAGGTAGTCTCGCCAGTTTGCGGACCAGCGGCTCAAGGAACAAGAGTGCACAGACGAGGCTCGATACAGGATTGCCAGGCAGGCCGAGCACCGCCATGTCGCCGAGCTGTCCGACCATGAGTGGTTTTCCGGGCCGCATGGCGATCCGCCAGAAATCGAGCGTCATCCCGCTCGCAAGCAATGTCGACTGCACAAGGTCATGATCGCCGACCGAGGCGCCACCGAGCGTCACGAGCACATCGGCTCTCGCTGCCCTTGCACGCTCGACGGCCGCCGAGATCGCCTGGCGGTTGTCCGGGACGATGCCGAGGTCGAGGATGTCGGCACCGTTGTCACGCGCAATGGCAGCAACACCGAATGTGTTGGAGGCAATGATCTGGTCAGCACCGGGTATGCTTCCGGGTGTCAGCAGTTCATCGCCGGTTGCAAGGATCGCGACCGTCGGTTTCTTGAACACTGGCAGCACCGCATGGTTCATGCCGGCGGCGACCGTCAGGCGACCGGCATCCAGAACGTCTCCCGCGCGCAGCACCGTTTCGCCGGCTGCAAAATCCTGGCCGGAAAGTCTGATATGCCGCCCTTTGCCCGGCGCGAACGAGGTGCGGATCTTGTTGTCGGCAAGCCGTTCGGTGTCTTCTTGGATGATGACGGTATCGGCGCCCGCGGGAAGCGGGGCTCCGGTAAAGATGCGGACAGCCTGCCCGGACTTTACCTCGCCATCGAAGCCATGCCCGGCCGCGGACTGGCCGATGACCGTAAGTTCGGCACCGATGGCGTGGACATCCTCATGGCGAACCGCATAGCCATCCATCGCTGAATTGTCGAAGGCGGGATGGGTGACGCGTGCAGTTACATCTTGCGCCAGCACACGGTCGAGGCCTTCATGCAGGCTCACATGTTCGATTGCGTGGCGGGGTCTGGCGCTGCCGAGGATCCTGTTGAGCGCGTCTTCAACGGAAAGCAACGACATCGTCGGTCAGTCTCCCTGGCGCCGATAATCGCCGGAGCGTCCACCGGATTTGCTGACGAGCTGGATGCCGCCGATTTCCATTTCTCGATCCGCAGCCTTCGCCATGTCGTAGATCGTCAGGCAGGCGATGCTGACGGCCGTCAGCGCTTCCATCTCGACGCCGGTCTTGCCGGTCAGTTTGGCAAGCGCTTCGACCCGCAAGCCCGGCAATGCTGGATCGGGTGTGATGTCGACCGACACCTTGGTCAGCATCAACGGATGACAAAGGGGGATCAGATTCGACGTCTGCTTGGCGGCCATGATGCCGGCCAGCCGCGCCGTACCGATAACGTCGCCCTTCTTGGCATCGCCCTCCAGGATCAGCGCAAGTGTCTCCGGACGCATGCGGACATGACCCTCCGCAGTGGCGATGCGGACGGTTTCGGTCTTGGCGCCGACGTCGACCATGTTCGCTTCGCCGCTGTTGTCGAGATGCGTGAGTGTGGTCTTGCCCATCACTCGGCCGCCAGCACGCTTTCGGAGCCGGTGAGGAGCACACGTGTTGCCGTCTCGACATCGCTCTTGCGCATCAGGCTCTCGCCGACCAGGAAAGTGGTGATGCCGCTCCTTTCCAGACGCTGGCAATCGTCATGGGTAAAGATACCGCTCTCGCCGACGAGCAGCCGATCAGACGGAACCATCGACGCCAGTTGCTCGGATACGGCGAGATCGACGTCGAATGTTCTCAGGTTGCGATTGTTGATGCCAACAAGTGGCGAGGCAAGCTTGAGCGCCCGCTCCATCTCTTCAGCGTCATGCACTTCGATCAGTACATCCATTCCGAGAGAAAAGGCAGAATCTTCCAGACGCCGGGCATCGTCGTCGCTGAGCGATGCCATGATCAGCAGGATGCAGTCTGCACCCCAGGCGCGGGCCTCGAACACCTGGTAGGTGTCGAACATGAAGTCCTTGCGCAAAGCCGGAAGCACGCAGGCTGCGCGGGCCGCCTCAAGAAACGCCGGCGCGCCCTGGAAGCTCGGTCCATCCGTCAGCACGGAAAGACAGGCCGCACCGCCGGCCTCGTAGGCCTTGGCCAGCGCCGGTGGATCGAAGTCGGGTCGAATCAGGCCTTTCGACGGGCTCGCCTTCTTGATCTCGGCGATCAGGCCGAAGCGGCCTTGCTGTTGGCGCGCTGCCAACGCCGCATGGAAACCGCGCGGAGCGGATTGATCGGCGATGCGAGCCTTCAGCTCATCGATTGACGTTTGCGATTTGGCCGCAGCGATCTCGTCGCGCTTGTAGGCTTCGATCTTGCGCAGGATATCGGTCATGGCGCGGTTCCTTGTCTCAAGCAGCGTTGTCTCAGGCAGCGTTCGAAACGCTGATCAGGCGCTGCAGTGCCGCCTTGGCGCCACCGCTGGAAAGCGACTGGCGGGCGAGCGTCATGCCCTGACCAAGATCTGCGGCCTTGCCGGCAATCATCAGCGATGCAGCCGCATTGGCAAGCGAAATGTCCCGGTAGGCGTTTTCTGCACCGTCGAGGACGGCCAAGAGCGCAACGGCATTGTGCGCGCCATCGCCGCCCTTCAGGGCGTCGAGGGTGACCGTTGGCAGGCCGAAATCTTCAGGCGTCAAGGTGAAAGCGGTGATCTTGCCGTTATCGAGAGCGGCGACCTGCGTCGTGCCGGTCGTCGTGATCTCGTCGAGGCCTTCGCCATGCACGACCCAGACATTCTCGGAGCCGAGGTCGCGCAATACTTCCGCCAGCGGCTGGACCCACTGCGGTGCGTAGACGCCGACAAGTTGCCGCTTGACGCCGGCAGGATTGGATAGCGGGCCGAGCAGGTTGAAGATCGTGCGGGTGCCGAGCTCGACACGCGTCGGGCCGACGTGGCGCATGGCGGAATGGTGCTGCTGGGCGAACATGAAGCCGACACCGGCTTCCCTGATGCAGCGTGAAATCGCCTCGGGGCCGATATCGAGCTTGACGCCGAGGCAGGACAGGGCATCGGCCGTGCCGGACTTGGAGCTCAGCGCACGGTTGCCATGCTTGGCGACCGGGACACCCGCGCCCGCAACGATCAGCGAGGCGAGTGTCGAGATATTGTAGGTACCGGCGCCATCACCGCCGGTCCCGACGATGTCGACAGCATCGGCCGGCGCGTCGACGGGGAGCATGCGGGCGCGCATGGCGGCAACGGCGCCGACGATCTCGTCGACAGTTTCGCCACGGACGCGCAGGGCCATCAGGAAGCCGCCGATCTGCGATGGCGTGGCCGCACCCGACATGATGATCTCGAAAGCCGCTCGTGCGTCTTCGCGGTTGAGAGCCTCGCCGGCGGCGACTTTGGCGACGAACGGTTTCAGATCACTCATCGGTTGCTTTCCTTGCCGCTTATCTCTGTGCCAAAGCCGTTTCGGCAAGCGTCTGATTGATCGAAACACCGTAGGCCGACTGCAGGGTCGATACCATTTGGTCGAGAATGTCGTCGCCGCTGGCACGGGCCATGGCCTGGATCTGACGGCTGTCGTCTTCCAGGGCATCGGTCGGGCCGTTGTTCTCGATCGAGGTGACCCGCAGCAGGATCTGACCATCGCCACCGATACCGGCGGCATTGGCGACGTGGCCGTCCGGGCCGCTGAAGGCAGCAGCGACGGCGGCCGGGCTCAGCGCCGCATCAGACGTCGACCGGGTCAATCCCGTCTTTGTTTCGACGGCAAGGCCAAGCTCGGTTGCGATATCGGCGAGCGTCGCGCCTTTTTCGATCCGCTGCTTCAGTTCGGTCGCCTTGGTGGCGAGAGCCGTGCGCTGCTGTTCTGCAGTCCAGTCTGCGGCGACTTCGTCACGTGCTTCGTCGAGCGTGCGGTCGCGAGCCGGAACCACTTCGTCGAGGTCGAACCAGACGTAGCCGTCGCGGCCGATGTTAACAGGCAGGGTTTCTCCGCCTACTTCAGCCTTGAAGGCGTCCGGCAGCAGAGCCTTCGGCTCCGGCAGGCCGGCGACTTCATCGCCATTCATGTCCTTGCCGGTCGCATCGATGCCGTCGACGGTCGCGACCTTCAGCTTGAGCAGTTCGGCGATGTCCTTGAGCGAAGCACCGGTCGCGCGCTCGTCCTCGATCTTGTCATGAAGGCCGATGATCTCGTTCTGCGCGTTGGAGAGGGCAATCTCCTTGCGGAGTTCTTCCTTGACCTCGTCGAAGCTGCGAACCGTCTCCGGGCGGATGTTCGTCACGCGCAGGATCACCGGTCCGAAGGCACCATCGATAACGGGCGACGTGCCGCCATCGGCAGCAATCGCAAACGCGGCTTCGCCGATCTTTGCGTCCGGAGCGCTTGCGGTGGTGAAGTCACCCAGCAGAACGTCGGCAGACGTCTTGCCTTCGGCTTTCACGATGTCGTCGTAGGACGTGCCGGCTGCGAGCTTGGCTGCCGCGGCGTCTGCCGCCTCACGCGAGGAGAAGGCGAGCTGTTCGATCGTGCGCGTCGCCTCGGTGCGGAAGCTGTCCTTGCGCTTGTCGTAGTCGGCACGAACGTCCGCATCGACCACCGCCGTCGCATCGGCAAGATCCTCGGGTGCAAGCTTCAGGTAGGTGATCTTGCGGTATTCCGGCGCGCGGTAGTTTGCCTTGCGGCTGTCGTACCAGGGGGCGAGAACGTCGTCGCCCGGTGCCTTTACCGGATCGATGTTGGCGTTCGACAGCAGGACGTAGTCGATCGAGCGCTTTTCGTGGCGATAGGAGCCGATCGCGTCGCTCAGCACCTTTGGCGCGATATAACCGTCAGACAGGGCATCGACGATCTGCGAGCGCACGGCGACCTGGCTGCGGTTGTTGATGTAATCCTGTTCGCGAAGGCCGGCATTGCGCAGCACGCTCGAGAACGTCAGGCGGTCGAACTGACCGTTGACGCTGTGGAAAGCCGGGTCTTCGGCGATGAGCTTGGCCAGCCGGTCTTCCGAAAGGCCAAGGTTCATATCGCCGGCTAGCTGATCGAGGGCAGCACCCGCGACGAGCTGGGAATAAACCTGCTGCTCGATGCCGAATGCCTTGGCCTGCTGCGGCGTCAGGCGCGTGCCGAGCTGGCGGGAAACGAGCGCAAGTTGGCGCTCGTAGGCGAGCCGGAAGTCCGGAGCCTTGACCTTGACGTCACCGACGACGACCACGGCATCCGACTGGTTCGCGATCATCGATGTCGATGCGCCCCACACCATGAAAGACAGCACGAGAATGACGAGCAGGCCTTTGACGACCCAGGTCTGGGCGGCTTTTCTCAGGAATTCGAGCATGGGGCAGAAACCTCGTTGCAGTGCGGTGGCTGTGAGCCAAACGAGTTCGTTCCTTAAAACAAACGAAACAGGAAATGAAGGGCGCAATGCCGCAAATTGCGCGCCAGCCGAAGATCGCGGGCAATCATGTGATTCGCAGGGACTTCGGGCCGCTGACGAATTTGAGAGCCGAGATCGCTGTCTGCGACGTCGATGGCCATCGACGGGAAGACGTTGCTGACAAAACGGATGTCGGATTTATTAGCCGGCAACAGAAATTTGACCGAAAAAACGACGAATTTGCCGGTGTTGGATTGAGATCGAAAACACTTAGGAACTATGGTTGCGCGTATCGGGGCGAGGCGATTCATGCGGCCCTGCGGAAAGACATGCCATGCAATCGACAATCGTGATGGTCAACCTGTTCGGAGCGGTAGCACTGCTGCTGTTCGGCCTTTCCCTGGTCAAGGAAGGGGTCACGCGCGCCTTCGGGGCGAAGCTGCGGGCTGGCCTCGCACAGGGAACGAGCGGCCCGACCCGATCGTTCCTGACCGGTCTCGTCGCCACGATTGCTCTGCAAAGCTCGACTGCGACGGCATTGATGACCTCATCCTTCGTGGAAAAGGGGCTCATTCGCTCGCGCATGGCGCAGATCGTGTTGCTTGGCGCCAATGTCGGCACGGCGATCACCGCCTGGATCGTCGCCACCGGCATCGAATGGCTGTCGCCGATGATCATTCTGGTGGGCGTCGTGCTGCATCGCGTCAGCCGCTCGAACGCCCGGCAGGGTCTTGGTGCGGCCTTTGTCGGGATTGGCCTGATGTTGCTGTCGCTGCATCTGCTTGGCCTGGCGACCGAGCCGATGCGCGAATCCGAGGCGCTGGCCGCGTTTCTCGGCATGCTCGATAGCGCCTGGCCTGTGGCATTGATCATCTCCGCGGGCCTTGCCTTCGCCTCGTCCTCCAGCCTTGCCGTGGTGATGCTGGTGCTTTCCCTTTCTACGGCCGGCATTCTCTCCGTCGGCTTGACGGTTGCGCTGGTGCTCGGCGCCAATCTTGGCGGGGCGATCCCGCCTGTCATGGCGACGCTGTCTTCGGCGCCGTCAGCACGACGGGTCACGCTCGGCAATCTCGTGGTCCGCGCCATCGGATGTCTGATCGCGCTGCCTCTGACCGGTGTCAGCGTCGAGCTCTTGCAAAGCCTGCCTTTGCCGAAGCAGAACCTGCCGGTGGACATCCACCTGGCATTCAATCTAGCCGTGGCGATCCTTGCCTGGCCGTTTGCCGGCCTGCTGTCGCGGCTGATGATCCGCTTCATCCCCGATAACGAAACGGACGAAACCGGGCCGCGCTACCTCGACGAGAACGTGCTCCATACGCCGGTCATGGCGCTTTCAGGCGCGACGCGTGAAGTGCTGCGGGTCGGCGACCTGATCGAGATGATGCTGATCCGCGCCCAGACCGCCTTCAACAACAACGATCTGTCCGAGATCCGCGATGTCGGCAAGTTCGAAAAGCAGGTCGATCTGCTGCAGCAGGAAGTGAAGATTTTCCTATCGCGCCTGGGGCGCGATGGCCTGAGCCCGGAAGATGGCCGCCGCTCGATCGTTATCATCGACTACGCCATCAACCTCGAGCATATGGGCGATATCATCGAGAAGGGGCTCTGTGAGCAAATCGGCAAGAAGGTCAACAACGGCCTGAAATTCTCCGAGGACGGCTATCAGGAGCTGAAGAGCCTCTTCAACCTGACGATCGACAATCTCAGGGTTGCTCAGACCATTTTCGTCACCCGCAACGCCGATCTCGCCCGGCAATTGATCGAGGTAAAGGTCAATGTCCGCCACATGGAGAAGCGGTCGGCCGAACGGCATATCGAGCGGCTGCGGGACGGACTGCTGGAAAGTCTTCAGACTAGCTCGCTGCATCTCGACATGCTGCGTGATTTGAAGCGCATCAACGCCCATATAGCCTCGGTCGCCTATCCCATCCTGGAGGAAAGCGGGCTTCTGACCGAGAGCAGACTGAGGCCGCAGGCGTGATCGTTATGAACCGGCGGCCGTTTCGCCGGGGCGCAGGCCGTTGCGGACGAATGCGTCGTAGCATGGCGTCAGCGTGATGCGCGTGTGGCCAGCCTCGAGGCTCGGCAGGTAGAGCGACAGCAGCGTCCTGTTGACGTTTGTGCTCGGGCAGGTCGGCACGAGTGCGATGTCCACGGCAGCGACTGCCGCGCGCACCTCCAAGTCCGGTGGCGGGATTGCGCGGAACGGATCTGCGCCGATGGCGACGCGTTTCGGCGCGTGGCGATCCATCAGCCACGGAAACGGATTGGCGAAATCGATATTGAGGATCGTGTCGAAGCGAACGCCATTGGCGTGCTCATAGGTACGCAATGCATCGATGGCATCATCGACATTCGTCAGCCAGCCGGTCTGGAAGTCGAAATCGCTGTAAAGCAGGAATGACGGCAATTCGCCCATGTCGGCCAGTGCCTCAAAGGCGCCTGGCTCGGCAAGATAGGTGTCTCGCATCCGTTCGGCCCGCAGCGAGAGGATCGGGCGGACATTGACAGCCCCCATGGTTTTCAGATTGCGGCTCTCGATCCGGATATTGTTGACGGCGCCGATCCACGCGCGCGCGCTCTTCTGGACGACAGTTGTCATAGGTGGCAGCGCCGCCGCGATGGCGAGGATAAAAACCGCAATGGTCTGCCGCCTGGATGAGCCATTCGCGACACAATCGAGTGTGATCTTGAGAAGCAGCGGGTAGAGGAAGATGAAGGCCTGGCTGCCGGTGTTCTGGCTCTCAAACAGGATGCCGGCAACGACAAAGGCACCGAGCCACAAGAAATTCTGATCGAAGACTTTGCGAATGGCAGCGATCGAAGGCCGTCGGCAAGCGTCCCGCATTGACATGGAATAGGCCGGCAACGCGGAAAAGAAGAGGGCGAGGCAGAGAATGCCTGCGGGCAGAAGCAGTCCGGCGTTGAGCGATGCAGCCTGAAGCAGGCGCGCCAACAGGATCCCGTCATTGACGTCGACCAAAGCCAGAATGTCGGCGACATAGGCCGATACCGCGCCGAGCGACAGTTCGATAGCGGCAAGAATGCCGAAGAAGATCAGGGCCGCGGTGACCGCCGAGCGCAGGCCGAGCCGTCCGGCCGCGAATGCCATCAAGCACAGGATGACACCGGCGATTGCGCCGGTGATCTTCACGAAAAAAAGTGCGATCATCGCTCCCGCGGCAACAACAGCGAGGGTACGTGGATTGCGGACATAGATCAGCGCCGCTGCGAGCACGTAAAGCAGTTGGCAGACCTGACGGTTGTAGATGCCGAAGCCGTCGGATCCCGGATAGGGGTAGAAGTCGCCGGTGTTGAACGGGAGAATGGAAAAGAGAAGGAACGGCAACAGGATGGTGTAGGCCAGCGCGCGCGAACGCTTTTGGATGTCGAGCACCACCAGGCCGATCAATGGCCCGGTGACGATGAGAAGGCACCAGCTGGCCAGCAGCAAGGGATGGCCGTTCGGGAAAACCGACAGCAAGATTGCAAAGAGATAGTAGCCGAGCGCCCCGACCGGTGCGAAGAAGTCGACCGAGGGGATCTGCGCGTCAGCAAGGCGATTGGCGGCGTCGAGATAAAGATAATGATCCCAGAACATCGGGCCGATCGGCTGCGGGATCGTGACCGTGAGAAGCAGCGACAGGAGGATGAGCGCCAGAACGAGCGCTGCAAGCGGCGACCGGATTGCAGCCCGAGCAATGTTGAACGGCTTTGCCGCTGCGTCGAGATCGGTGCTGGCATGCATTACTGCTTCTCTCCCCGGGGGAGCGAGGCACGCGCATGGGTTGCCGAGGCAGGCTCCGCTTCTCCTTATGCCATCATCGGGTTTTAAGCGGGTTAACGTGACGTGATTGTGTGAATTATGCTTCCCGCAATATGTTGCTGATAGGAAGGGGCCGAATCGGGCGACCGGATCTGGTTCTCAAGAAAAAGACCAAGGAGATCATTGGATGGAACGGAGTTGCCTGGCGATTGTTCTGGCTGCGGGTGAAAGCACGCGGATGAAATCGTCGATGTCGAAGGTGCTGCATCCGGTGGCCGGCCGGCCGATGATCGCCCATGTGGTTGCCGCCCTGTCGAGTGCATCGATCTCCGACGTCGCTCTCGTCGTCGGGCGCGACGCCGAAACTGTTTCAGGTGCTGCCGGCATCGACGGCGTATCGATCGCTTCGTTCCTGCAAAAGGAGCGGCTCGGAACGGGACATGCGGTTTTGGCGGCGCGCGAGGCGATATCAAAGGGGTTTGATGACATCCTGGTGGTTTTTGGCGATACGCCGCTGATCACGCCTGAGCCTCTCAAGGCGGCGCGCGACGGCCTGGCCGCCGGCAACGATGTGGTGGTCATCGGCTTTGAGGCCGCCGATCCTTCGGGCTATGGCCGGCTGATCGTCGAGGACGGCGCGCTGATCGCGATCCGCGAGCACAAGGACGCAACCGAAGAAGAACGCCGCATCACCTATTGCAATGGCGGCCTGATGGCGATCGATGGGCACAAGGCGCTCGATCTGCTCGATCGTATTGGCAATGCCAACGTCAAGGGCGAGTACTACCTGACCGACCTCGTCGAGATCGTGCGGGCGATCGGCGGCCGCGCCATCGCCGTCGAGGCGCCAGAGGAAGAGCTGACCGGCTGCAACACCCGGGCGGAACTCGCCTATATCGAGCGGCTCTGGCAGCAGCGCCGCCGGCATGAGCTGATGCTGTCCGGTGTGTCGATGATCGCGCCGGAGACCGTTTTCCTCGCCTGGGACACGGAACTGCAGCAGGACGTGCTGATCGAGCCGAATGTCGTGTTTGGCCCGGGCGTTCGCGTCGAGAGCGGCGCCATCATCCATGCGTTCTCGCATATCGAGGGAGCGACGGTGCGCGCCGGCGCAACGGTCGGACCCTATGCACGTCTGCGCCCCGGGGCTGATCTCGGCGAAAAGTCGAAGGTCGGCAATTTCTGCGAGGTCAAGAAGGCGGAAATCGGCGCCGGCGCCAAGGTCAACCATCTGACCTATATCGGCGATGCCTTCGTCGGGGCCGGGTCCAACATCGGTGCAGGCACGATCACCTGCAATTATGATGGCGTGAACAAGCACGAGACCCGCATCGGCGAGAATGCCTTCGTCGGCTCGAATTCCTCGCTGGTTGCACCGGTGACGATCGGTGACGGAGCGCTGGTTGCTTCCGGCAGTGTCATCACCGAGGATGTGCCGGCCGATGCCGTGGCCTTCGGCCGCGCACGACAGGAGATCAAGCCGGGCAGGGCGCGTATCCTGCGCGAACGCTACGAGGCACAGAAGGCCGCGAAAAAGGCGGCCAAGGCAGCCGAGTAGGTTCGCGTTAAATACTGAAACCGAAAGTGAAATCGGGGGCGGATTGCCTCGTCCGGCAAATGCGTTACCAAGGCAACGCGCCGGGCGGGACTTCCGCGCTGTCGATTGGGGCGTCGAAACGGCGCGGGACGAATTTGGAGACGACTATGTGCGGAATTGTTGGCATCGTTGGAAACCAGCCGGTCTCGGAGCGACTTGTCGATGCGTTGAAGCGCCTGGAGTACCGTGGCTACGATTCGGCCGGCGTTGCGACCATCAATGCCGGTACGCTTGAGCGCCGCCGGGCGGAAGGCAAGCTGGTCAATCTGGAGGCCCGGCTGCGCGAGGAGCCGCTGGCCGGCATGATCGGCATCGCCCACACCCGCTGGGCGACGCACGGCGCCCCGACCGAGCGCAATGCCCATCCGCATTTCACCGATGGCGTTGCCGTGGTCCACAACGGCATCATCGAGAACTTCTCCGAGCTGAAGGACGAACTGATCGCCGACGGTGCGACATTCGAGACGCAGACCGACACGGAAGTCGTGGCGCATCTTCTGGCAAAGTTCCGTCGCGACGGCCTCGGCCGGCGTGAAGCCATGCATGCGATGCTAAAGCGTGTAACAGGTGCCTATGCGCTTGCCATTCTGTTTCAGGACGACCCGTCTACCATCATGGCGGCCCGCAACGGCCCGCCGCTGGCGATCGGCCACGGCAAGGGCGAGATGTTCCTGGGTTCCGACGCCATCGCGCTCTCGCCGTTTACCAATGAGATCACCTATCTGATCGATGGCGACTGGGCCGTGATCGGCGCCAACGGCGCCCATATCTTCGATCTCGCCGGCAATGCCGTCGACCGCCCGCGGCAGGTCTCGATGGCTGCCGCCTACATGATCGACAAGGGCAACCACCGGCACTTCATGGAAAAGGAAATCTATGAGCAGCCGGAGGTGATCTCGCATGCGCTCGGCCACTATATCGATTTTGCCGCAAACCGGGTGAAGGCCACAACGGCTTCAATCGATTTTGCCGGTGTACCAAGTTTGGCGATCTCCGCCTGTGGCACCGCCTATCTCGCCGGCCTCGTCGGCAAATACTGGTTCGAGCGTTACGCCCGCCTGCCGGTCGAAATCGACGTCGCCTCCGAGTTCCGCTACCGGGAAATCCCGCTGTCGCCGCAGTCGGCCGCGCTGTTCATCTCGCAGTCCGGCGAAACCGCCGATACGTTGGCATCGCTTCGGTACTGCAAGGACCATGGCCTGACGATCGGCGCGGTCGTCAACACCCGCGAATCGACCATTGCGCGCGAATCCGATGCCGTGTTCCCGATCCTGGCCGGTCCTGAGATCGGTGTTGCCTCGACCAAGGCCTTTACCTGCCAGCTGGCGGTGCTCGCCGCCCTTTCGATCGGCGCCGGCCGCGCCCGTGGCACTGTCTCGGCCGATGAAGAACAGACACTCGTTCGCCACCTCGCGGAAATGCCGCGCATCATGGGCCAGGTGCTGAACGCCATCCAGCCAAAGATCGAGATGCTGTCGCGCGAACTGTCGAAGTGCCGCGACGTGCTCTATCTCGGTCGCGGCACCAGCTTCCCGCTGGCGATGGAAGGCGCGCTGAAGCTCAAGGAAATCTCCTATATCCACGCCGAGGGGTATGCCGCCGGTGAATTGAAGCATGGTCCGATCGCGCTCATCGACGAAAACATGCCGGTTATCGTCATCGCCCCGCACGACCGCTTCTATGAAAAGACCGTGTCGAACATGCAGGAGGTGGCAGCC
>Ga0247819_10000914_pt1 | contig 16505 bp, 15 predicted proteins | sample 13C_Xylose_Day6_FD_193428 | JGI IMG/M metagenome (GOLD analysis project Ga0247819, IMG submission 193428) | Soil microbial communities from agricultural site in Penn Yan, New York, United States - 13C_Xylose_Day6 | ecosystem: Environmental > Terrestrial > Soil > Agricultural land | place: USA...
TCCGAATACGCGCCAGCCGATCTTAGCCGCGCGCGATCTGCGCAAGGCTTACGGTCGCGTCGTCGCCATGGATGGGGCCGATTTCGACCTGTATCCCGGCGAGATTCTGGGCGTGATCGGCGACAATGGCGCAGGCAAATCCTCGATGATCGCGGCCTTGGCCGGTGCGGTCCGGCCGGACAGCGGCGAGATCTGGCTGGGCGGCGAACAGGTCCGTTTCGCCAACCCCATGGAGGCCCGCGCCAAGGGCATCGAGACGGTGTTCCAGACCCTTGCCATGGCCCCTGCCCTGACCATCGTAGACAACCTGTTTCTGGGCCGCGAATACCGCAAGCCCGGCTTTCGCGGCCGCTGGCTGCGGGCGCTGGACCGCACCCGGATGCGGGCCGAGGCGCGCAAGCATCTAAGCGAGCTGGGCCTTGCCACCATCCAGAACATCGATCAGGTCGTCGAGACCCTGTCCGGCGGCCAGCGGCAGGGCGTGGCCGTGGCACGGGCCTGCGCCTTTGGCTCGCGCGTCATCATCCTTGATGAGCCGACCGCCGCTTTGGGGGTCAAGGAAAGTCGCAAGGTGCTGGACCTGATTTTGGACGTGCGCCGTCGCGGCATCTCGGTCGTGCTGATCAGCCACAACATGCCGCATGTCTTCGAGATCGCCGACCGGGTGCATATCCACCGGCTGGGCCGCCGCATCGCGCAAGTTCGCCCCGACCAGATCAGCATGTCCGACGCCGTCGCCATCATGACCGGCGCGATGGCCCCTCCCACCGAATGAGACCAATGGAGAACCTGATGTACAGAATGGACGAGAAGCTCGGACGCATCCGGGCGGGAAAATATGCCAAGGGCGATTTCATCATCGCCGATGCCAAGGACGGCGATATGGGGCCGTCGATCAACTCCTCGGGGCCGAACCGGGCGAAGGACGGGACATGGACGCGCTATCGGACCCGTGCCGAGTTCCTCGACAAGATTCAGCAGATCGTCGAACAGGATATCGTCGATATCATGCTGACCTCGGTGTCGAACCTTGAGGCGCTGAACGAACGCGGCGTTTACAGCAACAGCCGGGTCAAGCCGGTGATCCGTGCCAATGACGCGACCGATTGCTGGGTGTTCCGTGGTGCGACCTATGCGAAGGAACCGGCCCGCCCCTTCCGCACCGCCAATCCGGCGGTGGCAAAGGCGTTGGGAACGGATCTGGGCCTGTATTCGATCACCTTCAACAATGATCTGGACGCGGATTACTTCGCTTTGGATGAGTTCGCGGCCTTTCGTGAGGATGCATTACATAACAATTTCAAATACTTCCTTGAAGTCTTCAACCCCAATGCCCCGGTCGGCCTTGCCCCCGAGGATATCCCGGCCTTCGTCAATGACGCGATGATCCGCTGTCTGGCCGGTCTGAGCACCCGTGAGCGGCCCGAATTCCTGAAGATCCCCTATAATGGCCCGGCAGCGCTGGAGGAACTGGCCAGCTATGACCCCTCGGTCGTCGTCGGCATCCTTGGTGGCGGCGCGGGCACCACGCGCGACTGCCTTGAGCTGATCGCCCAGATCGAGCGTTACGGTGCCCGTGTCGCGCTGTTCGGGCGCAAGATCAATCTGGCTGATGACCCGCTGGAAATTGTGCGGATGATGCGGGCCGTGGCGGATGGCGATCTGAATTCCGAACAGGCTGTGCGCGAATATCACGGTGCTCTCGAACGGCAAGGCATCACGCCCACGCGCGCGCTGGACGAGGATGCCCAGATCACCGAGGCGGTTCTAAAAGCTGCCGCCTGACCCCCAATCACGGCCCAATCACGGAATACATCAATGGAACGGAACGGGTTCGTCACCGGCGGCACCTGGTGTGTCGACTACAACATGACCCTGCCCCACTGGCCCCGAGAGGAGACGGCGACCCGTATCCTCTCGGGCAGCCGACAAGGCGGTGGATCGGGCTGCAATTTTGCGGTCGACATGCGCCGGCTGGCGCCCGAGATCCCGGTCTCGACCATTGCATTGTGTGGGGATGACAGCGATGGCGCGCTGCTGCGGGCCATCGCACAGGAACACGGGATCGACGCGCGGTTTCACGTCGATCCTGCGGTGCAGACCCATCGCACCATGGCCTTTACCGCGCGGGACAACGGCCGCCGCACGCACCTGTTTCAGGCCGAATCCAGCGACCACCTGACCCCCGATCATTTCGATTTCCGGGACTCGCGCGCCTTCATGCTGCATCTGGGTCTACCCGGCACCCATGCGCTGATGGATACGCCTTGGCGGGGCGATGCGAATGGCTGGGTCAGCGTGTTACGCAAGGCACGCGACGCCGGTCTGCGCACGAACCTCGAGGTCATGACCATTGAGCGCGACGCGTTGCAGGCGCTGGTCCTGCCTTGCCTGCGGCATCTGGATTACCTTGTGGTCAACGACTACGAGATCGGCGCGCTGACCGGGATCGAGACCTTGCCGGATGGCGCTACCTTGGTGCCGGCGGTGCTGCGCGCCGCGCGGCGCGCGCTGGAATTGGGTGCAATGTCGCTGGTCGTGGTTCACTTCCCGCAAGGCGCGGTCGCGGTTACGCGCGACGGTACGGTCGCATCGCAACCCTCGGCCCTTGTGCCGAAGTCGGCCGTCGCCGGGACCAATGGCGCGGGCGACGCCTTTGCGGCGGGTTTTTTTTGCGGGCTGCATCGCGGGCGCGATCTTGGTGAATGCCTGACCTATGCCCATTCCTCGGCGGCGGCCTCATTGCGGTCGGTTGATACCTATGGCGCGATGGAGCCGATTGAGGCCTGCCTGACGCTGGCGCAAGGCTATGGCTGGCGCGAACCGCTTCAGGTGGAAGACAGCGTATAACCGCGCCTATCCCCTGATTTGCGGATGAGGTCGAACCACAAGCTAGTCAATGACACTGTCAGCGAGGCGCTGACGCAACCAGGCTTGCGCAGGGTCATGTTGCAACCGCTCATGCCAGACCAGAATTTTGCGAAAGCCGTCCAGCGGCACGGGCGGCTCACACAGGACGATACCCCCCTCTCCCGCTAGAAGCCGCCGCGGGATCATCGCAATCATGTCCGAGCGACGGATCAGATCGATCAGCACCGCAAATCCTGGCAGGCTGATAACGACGTTCCGCTTCCGCCCTACCCTTTCAAGTGCATCGTCCGTGGCCCCACGAAGCTCCGTTCCGTCATGCGACATGATCGCGTGATCCAATGCGCAGAAGCTGTCCAGATCCAGCGACCGTGATGCTGCCGGGTGGCCCTCGCGCAGGATCGTTACGTAGTTTTCATAGAAAAGTCCGCGTGCGCGCAGGTTCTCGGGCGAGATGTCCGACGTGACGAGTGCCAGGTCCAGATCACCCTCGGCGAGTTGCTGAGGAAAGTCAGCGGCAACTGGGCGCACGGACAGCCGAACACTGGGCGCTTCTCGACGCAGGGCATCCAGAAATGGCAAGACCACAACACGTTGGGCGTAATCGGTCGCGGCGATCCTCAACGTCAGCGCGGCTCGGGCCGGATCGAAAACCTCGGGTTCTAGCAGCGCCTCGACCTGTGCCAGCGCGGCTTTTAGAGGCCCGGCCAAAGCCTCGGCCCGCGGTGTTGGCAAAATGCCCCGTTGGGTGCGGATGAACAGCGGATCATCTAAGGCCTCACGCAGGCGGGCCAGCATGCCGCTGACCGCGGGCTGGGTTACCCCCAACCGATCTGCGGAGCGGGTCACGGAGCGGGTCTCCAGCAGCGCATCAAGGGTTCGCAGGAGGTTCAGATCGAAAGCCTTGATATCAGCCATGGGAATGTCAGATGTCACTAAGGGTGATTGGCATTATATCAGGGAGGCTGCGGTATGTGCCGTATCATTGCAAGCCAGGAGATCAGTATAAGCAGTATGATCTGGCTCGAGGGTTTTGCACCGGAGTTCACCGAAAATTTCACCTCGAACGAGGTTCTCGTCATCGGCCTTAATGCTTCGGAGGTCTGGTCGTTTCTGACGACCCCTGCGCCGCAGCTCATCTATTACCGGAATGCGGCGGATTTTGATGAAGGGTTCCGAGATTGAACCGGGTTATGGCGTTCTCGTAGGCACTTTCAGTTTTGGGGTGGAAATTGTCTGCATAGCGTTGGTGTGGGTGGTTTGGGACGAAGGACGTCCGGACATTCATCATGCTTGGTTGATCGGGATGCATCGGGTGGCTGTTGTGCTTCTTGATGCAAGAGACCCAGCCCGATGTTCAATCGGCATCAAGAGTGATAGAAGGCCTGATTGCGGTTACCCGCTCTGGATTGCATCAACTTCCTCAACACACAGCCTACAGTCTACGATAACGTTGTTTGCTAGCGCGACGGTCCCTTCCCTTTCTATTTTATTGTTAGCGGCATGCCCGACTCAGTCCAAATCCGATATCGCGCGGATCAGCGAAACCATGTTCACAGCTGTGAACTTCAAGTCGGATTATTCATTAAGGCACTTATCATTGGCCCGGCCGAGAATGCGCCCAACGCAGCTTTTGCCGACAAGGTTTGCAGGTATGCTCCAGGCGAGCGAATGGAAGTGAACCGTTGCAACATGGCAGCCAAGACAACGGCTGCGGTATCCCGGCCCATATGGCGTTTAGCTTTGGCCCATGTCGCGTTACAGACCCCCATCATGGGTCTGACTTTCTCGGCAAGGGCTACGAAATCGCTCCAGTGTAGGATGGGATGCTCACAATAGGCGACTATCTCAGGGCAGGTGGTTAGAACCAAGCCTAACGGGATGCCGTTTTCCGTTCGGGACGCCGTTACGTTTTCTACGCTCTTTTCAGATTCAAGATATTCTTTATCTGACCTCTGATAGTGCTGCTCAGTTTTGGCAGCATTGGTGCTCATTTCATCGGATTCTGTTGGGGTAGTGGAGGGTGGACAGGTCGAGCTACGCAGTTGGTCGAGCGCAATTTCCAGATCGCGACTGATCTGATCAAGTTCGGGCAGGGTCAATTTGCGACGCAGCGCGCGCCCAGTCAGGGAAAGCAAATCTCGGAAACGGTCCAGCGTTCCAATGGACTGTTGGGCAAGTTCAAGCAGTCCGTACAGATCGCGTCGCATCAGGCTGGCGGCCTCACGCAGTTCCTGCACTTGTTGTTCAGCTGAGCGAACCGCAGCTGCTGCGGTGGTGAACTCTGCGAAGCGGTGGATTAGCGGTGACAGGTCGAAGCCGTAGGCCGTCGCACCCATGGCAGAGCGTCGGACGTAGCGCTTGCCATTCGGGCTGTCGCGTCGGCCGATGACGCCTGCGGTAACTAGATTACCCAGATGCCGCCGCATGGTCGAACAGGGCATGCCATTCAATCTTTCACAGATCGAATCGTTTGATGGATGGATGACCAGCTTCTCGGGTTGGTCCAGATTGCTGCCGGGATAAAAGCTCAACAGTGCTTGAAGCACGGTCATGTCGCGGTCGGTCAAACCGTACCGCGTACGAGCTGTGGCCAATTCACGCAAAGCGTCCCATTTATTAACCGCCTGAGCGGGCAGGGGCTGCGTTTGCATCTGATGCCGCTGCAATTGGACAGCATCAATCATTCGCCTAAACGACGTGATGGGAACATAACCCATGATTTTTATCACGAAGACAAAGAAGAACCCGGCTCCGAATCACTTCGGGGCTTGCAGTCGTCACCGTCGCGGACTACCTTGGATTTGCTACGATCAAAGGGGTCTCGTGAAGGTTATGCTTTGCGGGACCTTTTCCTTGGCTTGTTCGTGCCTCCCTTGCCTGTTGCTCCTGCCTTCTTCAGCCGCGCTTTTGCCAGCGGGTGTGAAGCTCTTCCATCGCAGCGGAAGCCTGCTCTTGCAGCCATTCCGCGAATGCATCGTTGTCGGTCCTGACATCCAGCCGAATGCCGTCCTTGGTGCGCGTGACTCTGCCCGCAGGCTTGCCGCCCAGCGTCAGCGGGTGCGTGGCACTGCGAATGGTGGGGGCGGGCAGGGTCGCAGCTTTTCGTAACCGTTTGCTTACCGCCTCGAACGCTGCGACCGAGGGGTCGGCAACATCAGGCTCAGCCTCCTGTTGCGCGCGCCCAGCGATCGCCGCCAGTTCATCTCGGTTGAGATCGGTTGATTGCAGGTCTTTGACCAGCGCCTCCCAGCGGGGGCGGCCGATGCCATGGGCCGGGCCAATGGCTCGCGCCAGCTCCGGGCCAACCGCCCGGGCAACCGAAAGTGCCATTGAAATCGCGGATTTGGTGACATTCAGCACTTCGGCCACTTCGGCCTGAGTGCCGAAGCCGTTTTCGGTCAATTCATGGGCAAACAGGGCGCGTTCCAGAAAGGACAGGTCGCGTCGCGCTGTGTTTTCAGAGGCTTGCGCGCGCAAGGCGGTCTTGTCGTCCATCGCCGCGATCATCGCGCGGACCTTGCCGACCCGTTCTGAGGCCCGCACGGCTTCAAGTCTGCGTCGGCCGTAGACCAGCAAGTAACGGTCGGCGCCCGCAGGATCGCGACGCACCAGAATCGGCACGGTCTGCCCAACGGCTTCGATCGAAGCGCGCAGGTCCTCGACATCCTTCGGATTCAAACGATCTGCGGTGCGGTCGTCGCTGATCTGCTCGGGGTCCAATTCCCAGATGCGGTGGCTATCGACCGCGTCGCGGGCCGAGCGCAGCGCACTGTTTGTCGTCATCATCGACCCAGCACCTGGCCCTGCGCCCGCCTGTGCCAGATTGTCCAGCAGCGACATACGCTTCCTTTTGCTGTCGGTCATGTCCTGCCCCAGGTCTTCTGAATCAGTTGTGCGATCTCGTCATTGACGGCATTCAGGCTTTCGATTGCGCGGTCGTAGGTTGAGCGGGTAAAGGCAGAGCGGTCCACCTCATACAGCGTCTGCTTGGTCAGGCCGGCATCTGAAATCGCTGTAGATTTCAGCATCGGCGCGTTCAGCACGGTGTCGCCATACATGGTGCGCAAAAAGGCCACGATGCGGTTTTGCGGCGCGTCGGTCGGCTCGTATCGGGTCAGCAGATAGCGCATCCAGTCATGCGACATGTCGGCGCCGCTTTCCGCGATCACGTCCATCAGATCGGCAGTCATGCGCAGGAACTGGCTCATCGACATCACGTCGAGCATTTCGGGATGGATGGTGACCAGAACACCAGTTGCGGCTGACAGTGCCGACATCGTCAGAAAGCCCAGTTGCGGCGGGCAGTCGATCACCACCACGTCGTAATCGTCATCGACCTGTGCCAAGGCTTCGCGAACACGGAAAAAGAACAGACCCGCATTGCCTTGCGCCAACGCACGAGGGGTTTCGTGCTCGAATTCCATCAGCTCGAGGTTGCCGGGAATCAGGTCGAGATTGGGGATATACGTCTTGCGGATAACCTGACGGATCGGGGTAGGGTCCTGATAGCGGATGGCGTCGTAAAGCGTGCCACCATCCTGCAGGTCGAATTCCGGCTGGACCCCGTGCAGTGCCGTCATCGAGGCCTGCGGGTCCAGATCAATCGCCAACACCCGGTAACCCTTTAGTGCCAGGCGTTGTGCCAGATGCGCCGAAGAGGTCGTCTTGCCCGACCCCCCTTTGAAGTTCATCACGCCGATGATCTGCAGGTGATCGCCCGCGCGCCGTCCGGGCAGATAATCTCCCGGCTTTCTGGCTGTTTTTTCAAGAAGTTGGCGAAGTTCCTGGATATCTTGCGCCGAATAAAGTCTGCGGTTCCCGGCGGTCAGTTCGGGCGAGGGACCCTTGCCATCCAGGTTCAGCTTGCGAAGATAGCTGTCATTGATTCCCAGCAGCGCCGCCGCCTCACCCGAGGTGAACTTGCGCATCGCCTTTTGTGCGTCTGGCGGAAACAGGCTTTCGCGCTGCGCATGGAGTTGCGACGCCAGCCATTCCGAGTGCTGACGGATGACGCTGTTCAGGTCGTCCTGCACGCTGTCTCTGCTCATTTTGCCCGCTCCGCTTTCGGCGTGTTCACGGTTTTTGCCGTTTAGCCGCGCTTTTTCGTGACTATTGATTGATTCTACCATCGTTGCAAGAGTTTTCCCGGCGGCTCCGATACTTGTCACGGATTCCTGCAAAATCCGGCACGCCGTTCTTGCATTTCCGTGTAAATTTTGCCGTTATACATCACAGTGTATAAACCTGAAAATTACAGGATAATGTATCATGACGGCTCCCCGTTCGGCCAATGATCTGGCGCAGATCCTGCGCCAAGCCCGTCGTGCGCAGCGACTGACGCAGGCCGAGCTGGCGGGCAGGGCGGGGCTGCAGGCACATCACATTTCGAATATCGAAAACGGCGTGACCAATCCGACCGTGACGACCGTTCTGGCATTGCTGGCGGCCTTGAATCTGGATTGGCAAATTGTCCCGCGCGACCGTGGCGCCGCAATCGAGGACATTTTCTGATGGGGCGCAAAGCCAAATCCGTGCCGCTTGCGGTCCATGTCAACGGTCGCCGGGTGGGCACCCTGACGCGCGACGCGGATGGCGCAACCAGCTTTGCCTATCATCCCGATTGGCTGTCATGGCAGCACCGATTCCGACTGTCGCTGTCCTTGCCGCTGACCGATGAGCGGCAGCGCGGCCCGGCAGTGCTGGCGGTTTTCGACAATCTTCTGCCCGATAGCGAGGCCTTGCGCCGATCGCTGGCCGAGCGGATGGGGGCAGGGGGGGCCGATCCCCATTCGCTGCTCGCGGCGATTGGCCGCGATTGCGTGGGCGCCATGCAATTCCTGCCCGAGGGCGAAGATCCCGGTCCGGCCTTTCCCAATGACAGCCTGTCGCTGGACGAAGGCCAGATCGGACGAATGCTGCGAGATCTGGACCGCCATCCGTTGGGGTTGGAGCGCGATCAGCCGTTCCGCATCTCGGTCGCGGGGGCGCAGGAAAAGACCGCACTGCTTTGGGACAACGGCTGGCGGCTGCCGCTGGGGATGACGGCGACAACGCATATCCTCAAGACTCGCATGGGGCAGCTACAGAACGGCATCGACATGAGCACGAGCTTGGAAAACGAGCTTTTGTGCCTGAACCTGGCGCGCGCCTTTGGTTTCGACGTGCCCGAGGCGCGGATTGTGGATTTCGACGGCACCGAGGCGCTGGTGGTCGAACGTTTCGACCGCCGCCTGTCCGAGGGCCGCCGCCTGCGCCTGCCGCAGGAGGATCTTTGTCAGGCGCTGGGGGTGGCCTCGACGCGGAAATACGAACAGGATGGCGGACCGGGGATCGTGGACTGCCTGAGGCTGCTGGCCGGCTCAGTCGACAGTCTGCAGGACCGCGAGACCTTCCTTGCCGCGCAGATCTTCTTCTGGATGATTGGTGCGACCGACGGCCACGCCAAGAATTTCTCGATTTTCCTGGGACCGGGCGGTTACCGGATGACGCCGCTTTACGATATCCTCAGCGCGGAGCCCGCCCGCGCCTCGGGCCATATCCGACAGCAGCAGATGCAGATGGCCATGGCGGTGACCGGTGCGTCGCGGCACTATCGGCTGAGCCAGATCCATCCCCGCCACTTCGTCCAGACCGCCCAAGCCGCAGGTCTGGGCCAAACGGTCATCGACGCTGCCTTTGCCCGATTGACCGCTCTCAGCCCTGCTGTCTTCGATGAGATCGAATCCGCGCTGCCAGACGGTTTTCCCGACGCCGTGCGCCTGCCGATCCTGGAGGCCGCGCGGCACAGGTTTGGCGTGCTGCGTGGTTTTGTAGGCGAGAAGATTTGAGGTAAATGCCTAGGCCCCCTGCAATCCGCATAAAGCCCACTCAACGCGGCTAAGTTAAGCGAAGCAAAACAAAGAATATCGTGAACAGGCGCCCCCTCAGATCAAATCCTCGGCCATGGCGATGAAGCTCGTCATAGCCGGGGTGGAGTCGAACCGCGCGGCGCGGATCAGGACCACCCGGCTTGGCGGTAGGGTGCCGGAAAGTGGGCGGTCGATTACCCGGCGTCCGTCATAGGTCTGATCATAGGGCAGCTCGGTTGCCAGCAAGCCAACCCCGTGGCCATTCGCGACCAGCGCGCGCAGCATTTCGATCGAGGCGGTCTCGTATGCAATCGCCGGGCGGGCACCAGCGATCTGGAACAGGGACAGGAAATAGCCGCGGCTATGCGGCAGCCCGATCAGGATCAGCGGGTCCTCTGCCAGATCACGCAGGTCGATGGACGTCTGGCCCGCAAGCCGGTGGTCCGGCGGCAGGACCGCACGCGGCGGAATTTGGGCCAGTTCACAGACCTCAAGGCCTGCTGGCAGACCGGCATCATAGACCAGCGCAATATCCAGCTCTCCGGCCAGCACCGACTGTGCCAGAGCCGCGATGTCCCCTTCGACCAGCCGAATGCTTGCACCCGGATTTGCCTTGGTGAAATGGCGCATCAGCATCGGTACATAGCGCGGCCCCAAGGTTGAGAAGACGCCCAGCCGTAGCTGCTGTGCCGTCTCGCCCTCGCAGTCGAACAGGGTGCCCGCTTCGGCCCGCAGCGCACGCAATTTGGCAATGCGATCGCGACCGAAGGGCGTCGGCTGCATGCCTTGTCCCGGCAGACGCAGGAACAGGGGGGCGCCGAAATGCGCCTCGAACTGCGCGATCGCGACCGAGATCGAAGGCTGTGACACATTGGTCAGCCGTGCCGCGGCTGCGGTCGATCCGGTCTCGGCGACGGCAAGCAGGTAGTCGATCTGGCGAAAGCCAAAAGGAATAGGTTTCATTCATCTATTCTATATCGAACTATTATTTCTGACTATCGCCAATCGACGGCTAGGAACAGGTCAGACCGAACCACAGGAGCCGTCATGACATCGCAACCTCTTTCCGGCCTGCGGGTTCTGGACTTCACGCGGGTTCTGGCTGGGCCCTATGCCACCGCGCTGCTGGCCGATCTGGGGGCCGAGATCATCAAGGTCGAGGGGCCGGGCGGCGACGAATACCGCCATATCGGCCCATTCCGCGATGGTGAAAGCGCGCTGTTCCAGACCGCCAACCGGGGCAAGCGCTCGATCCTGCTGGACCTCAAGGATCCGGCCGACCGCGATGTCGCGCTGGCGCTGGCCGACCGCGCCGATGTGGTTGTCGAAAACTTTCGCCCCGGCGTGATGGCCCGTCTGGGTCTTGGCCCGGATCAGTTGCGCGCCCGCAACCCGCGTCTGGTCTATGCCTCGATCTCGGGCTTCGGGCAGAGCGGCCCGAACCACGAACGTCCGGCCTATGACATCATCCTGCAGGCGATGAGCGGGATGATGGCGCTGACCGGGGACCCGGATGCCGCGCCGATGATGGTGGGCGAGGCGGTCGCCGATGTCGCGGGCGGTCTGTTCGCCGCCTGGGGCATCATGACCGCGCTGTATGAGCGGGAACGGACCGGGCAGGGCAGGGAGATCGATGTGGCGCTGTTTGACGCGCTGGCCTCGATGATGCCGACGGCGGCGGCGCGGGTGCTGGTCTGCGGACAGGACCCGGTGCGCAGCGGAAACCGTCATGCCCTCTCGGCACCTTTCGGAACCTATCCGGCAGGGCAGGGGCATTTCGCGGTGGCGGTGTTGAATGACCGGTTGTTCGCGCGCTTTGCGGCGGCGATCGACCGGCCCGAGCTGATCGACGACCCTCGCTTTGCCACGGATGCCGACCGCCGCCTGAACGAGCCCGCATTGGCCGAGGCGATCACCACCTGGGCGGCGGACCTTGATGCAGAGGGCGCGGTCGCGGCGCTTTCGGCGGCGGGCATCCCGGCTGCGCCGCTGTCAACCGCGCGCGAGGCCTGGACCTCGGATCAGGTGATGGCGCGCGGGCTGGTCTCGGCGGTGGATCACCCGCAGCTTGGCCGCATCGACCTGCCCGAGCAGCCGGTCCATTTCGCCGGCGCGCCCCGTGGGATGCGCCGCCCCGCACCCGGACTTGATGAACATGGTGCGCAGATCCGCGCCGAACTGGAGAGCTGAGACATGGACTGGACCGAAGACGAAAGCGCGATCCTCGATCAGATCGAACGGTTCGCAGCCGATGTGCTGGCCCCCCGCGCGGCAGAGCTTGACGAGACCCAGACCTTTGCCATCTGCCATCTGCCGATGATGTCCGAACTGGGACTGATGGGGCTGAACCTGCCCGAAGAGGATGGCGGGCTGGGCCTGTCCGGCCCCGCGCTTTACCGCGCGGTCGAGATCATCGCCGGGGCCTGCGGCTCGACCGCCTCGATGCTGACCGCGCATTACCTTGCCACCGACAGCCTGCATCTGGGCGCGGATGCCGAACTGCGGGCGCGCATCCTGCCGCGCGCGGCGGCGGGTGCGCTTGGCGCCTTTGCCCTGACCGAGCCCGAGGCGGGGTCGAACCCTGCCGACATGCGGACCACGGCCCGGCGCGAGGGTGCGGGCTACCGCATCCGTGGCTCCAAGGCCTTCATCTCGAATGCGGGCGCGGCGGAATTCATGGTGGTCTTTGCCAAGACCGACCCCGAGGCCGGGGCGCGCGGTGTCTCGGCCTTTCTGGTCGAGCCGGGGGTGACGCCGGGTGTCTCGGTCGCGGCGGCCGAGCGCACGATGGGCCTGCGCGGTGGCCATGTCTTTGGCGTGACCTTCGACTGTCTGGTCCCCGAGGAAAACCGCATCGGCGCCGAGGGCTCTGGTTTTCGCACCGCCATGCGGGTTCTGGACAATGGACGCATCGAGGTCGCTGCGCAGGCAACCGGCATTGCCGCCGCCGCACTGGACGCCTCGATCCGCTATGCGCAGGAACGTCGGGTCGGTGGCCATCCGATCGCCGATTTCCAGGGGCTGCAATGGATGTTGGCCGACAGCGCCAACGACCTCGCGGCGGCGCGCGCCCTGGGATATGCCGCTGCCCGCCTGCGCGGCACCGGAACCCGCTATGCCACCGAAAGCGCGCATGCTAAACTTTTCGCATCCGAGGCAGCTTGGCGCATCGCCGACCGTGCGCTGCAGGTTCATGGCGGCTATGGCTATTGCCGCGATTTCCCGCTGGAACGCTACCTGCGCGACCTGCGGATCTTTCGCATCTACGAAGGCAGCTCCGAAATCCAGCGCACGATCATCGCGCGGGGCCTGCTGGCATAAGACATAGCGGCGCAGCTTTGCGGGAACCTTGTGGGAAAGGTCGATGCATCCGACCTTTCCCTTCTGATCGTTGCACGGATGATCTGTGGGGGATTCATTCCCCGAACCCATGCTGCTAGATGGCCCGCATAACCGGGTCGTTTTGACGGACATACCAAGCGCCCGACCTGACCTGATCGTGAGGCGTCAAATAGGACGCCGAGGTTGCGACACGGAATCGCCGCAACTACATGCCCTTAGCCGTTGGGCTTTGCCCGTGGTTCAGGACGCATGCGAACCCCGTGTGACTTTCTCCTGAAGACGCAAGACCGCAGGAACCGTGCCGCCCAAGCGGCACGGCGCGAATGAAGTTTGAAAGGACCACATGACCCAGACGACCAAGGCCATCGGGCCGATCCTCTATCTGGATCATGTCGACGATCAGCAGTTTCATCTGGCGGCGCTGTTCATCCTGCCCAAAGGGGCCGAGATGCCCGCGCTGGAGACCTCGTTCGGGCAAGTACAGCCGCAGGTACTGACGGAATATGACGCGGCGACGGTCTATCGCGCGCGGTTCAGCCTGCCGCCGGGCGCGCAGGAATATCGCTGGAATGGCGAAACCTATCCGCTTCACCTGAACCTGCAGGACGACACCCGACTTGCCTTTGTGTCCTGCAATGGCGAGGAGACCGGCGATCTGGACCGCGAGGGGTCTGAGCGGAACGTCATGTGGGCGCGGCTGCGGGCCGAGCATCGCGCCGCCCCCTTCGCGCTGCTGCTGCATGGGGGCGATCAGGTCTATGCCGATGAGGTGACCGATGGCCATCCGCTGACCCAGAGCTGGCCCTCCAGCATCCCCGACGATCCCGGTGACCTGAGCAGCCTGCACCGTCATTTGCGAGAGCGTTTTCTGGAACGCTATGCCGCGCTTTATACCTCGCCGGATTTCGCGTGGCTGGCGGCGCGGGTGCCGTCGATCATGCAATGGGACGATCACGACATCTGCGACGGCTGGGGCTCATTGGCGCGCCGGGCCACGAATTCCGCTGTGGGCCGAGAGATTTTTGCCGCCGCGCGCGAGGCTTATCTGATCTTTCAGGCTGCGGCGGTGGATGGCGATCTGCCCGCGCGTTTCGCGGACCCGCATGGCGGTCATCTGGGCTGGGCGATCCATGCACCGGGGTTCCGGCTGGTCGCGCCCGACCTGCGCTCGGAACGCACGCGCCGCCAGATCATGGGGCCGGGTGGCTGGGCCTTTATGGAAACCCAGCCGCCCCTGCGCCCGGACGAACGCTGCATCCTGATGTCCAGCGTGCCGTTGCTGGGGCCGCGGTTGTCGCTGCTTGAGGCGCTGATGATCGTGGTCCCGCGCATGCAGCGCTATGAGGACGACCTGCGCGACCAATGGCAAAGCCGCGGCCATCGTGAGGAATGGCGGCGGATGCTGCGCCTGATGGTCGAGATGGGCCGCGCCGGGCAGAATGTCATCGCTGTCTCGGGCGAGATTCATCTGGCGACCCGCGCGGTGATGCCGCTTGATGCGGGTGCGGTGCTGCACCAGTTGGTCGCGTCGGGGATTGCTCACCGCCCGCCACCCAAGGGCTGGGCGCGGTTTCTGGGGGCGCTGTCGACGCTGGGCGACGATCCGATTGCGGGCAAGCATATCCGGATCGAGCGGATTCCGGGTCAGGCCGGGCGCTATGTGGCCCAGCGGAATTACCTGACGCTGGACCGCCGCAACGGCGCATGGCACGCCTGCTGGCAGCTTGAGGACAGCGGCCGCTCACCCGAACTGGCGCTGTGAGCCGCCGCTAAAGCCCGCGCGCCGCCGTGCAGGCCGGGGCGGGCCGGACCAGCCCGTGACCAAAGACGTCATCTGGCCCGGCCTTGCCCAGATCGCGCGCGCCCTGTTGCAGTCGCACGCGGACCTGCGCGGCGGTCAGCTGCGGTTCGGATTGCAGCAGCAGGGCCGCAGCGGCGGTGACGAAGGGCGCGGCGAATGAGGTGCCGGTCTTGGTCCGCGCCCCGCTGATCGAGGCCGCAGTCCAGACATTCACCCCCGGCGCGGCCAGGTCGATATGCTTGCCCCGGTTGGCACGACGATAGACCTGTTCGCGCCGGTCGACAGCGGTGACGGCGATGACCTGCTCATAGGCAGCGGGAAAGGCCGGTTTCGCCGCTGGACCGCCATTGCCCGCTGCGGCGACCAGCACGATATCCTGTTGGGCCATGCGTTGGATCTGGCGGCGCAAGGCCTCGTTCGGGGGACCGGCCAGCGACAGGTTGACGATGTCGACCTGCTGCGCGGTCAGATAATCCAGCGCCTCGACCAAGGCAAAGGCATCGGCGCGCTCATCCTCGCGCTGCTTGTGAAAGGCATCGACGGCGACCAGTTCGGCCTGCGGCACAAGGCCGGGGGAACGGCTGTCCGCCCGTCCGACCAGCAGCGCTGCGACTGCGGTGCCATGCAGCGCATCCGAGCGCGCCAGCCCCTTACCCTGATCGATGCGGTGGACGCGCATGCGGGCATCCTTCAGCACGGCGTGATCGGCATTCAGCCCGGTATCGACCATACCGATCCGCACCGGGCCGCCGCAGCCAGACGTATCCGCTGGCCATGCAATCATCTGGCGGGCCGGGCAATCCGCGCCGGAACAGGCCGGGGCGGCATTGCCGGGGCGGTAGAAATGGTTGAAATCCGCAGCATTGGCCGACCCCATGTCTCGCACCATGGCGCGGGCCTCCTCCATCGACATGCGATCGGGTTTGCGCAGACGGTGCAGCGGCGCACCATCGGCAAGCGTCACCCTACGCAACACGCGGAAACCGGCATCCTGCAGGACCTGCAGATCGGCAGGCGACAGGCCGCGCGCGATCACCTCGTTCGGCGCGCGCTGGGGCAGGGGGGCGGCGCGGATGACAGGCGGCGGCGCCGGACGGCGGCGCACGGGCGCGTCGTCGTCGTCATCATCGTCGTCATCCCCCCGGTCGTCATCATCGTCATCGGCCCATGCGGCGGCAGGCCCCCAACCCCGTGGTTGCGGATTCAGGTCGGCCATGATCACGGCCAGCGCAAGGCTTAAAAACAGCAAGGGGTGGCGCGGCATCATGTCCTCCAGCCGGGGTTTCTGGACATTCTACGTTCTGCACTCTCTATTATTCCCCGGTTTCGTCAATTTCTGACGCAGGGAGGTGGAATGGACGCGGCTTTTGCCGAGGCGATGATTGCGCTTTTGCCCAATCTGCGGCGCTATGCGCTGTCCCTGACGCGTCGCGCCGATCAGGCCGACGATCTGGTCCAGCAGACGGCCGAGCGTGCCATCGCCAATGCGGCCAGCTATGACCCGGCCCAGCGGCTGGAGCCGTGGTTGTTCCGCATCATGCGTAACGGGTTTATCGACCAGACCCGGCGCCAACGCAGCGCGGGCGTGCAACTGGATGTCCATGACATGCCCGAGGCCCTACCCATCGACCCCGCCCCCGCGC
>Ga0247819_10000917_pt1 | contig 16483 bp, 13 predicted proteins | sample 13C_Xylose_Day6_FD_193428 | JGI IMG/M metagenome (GOLD analysis project Ga0247819, IMG submission 193428) | Soil microbial communities from agricultural site in Penn Yan, New York, United States - 13C_Xylose_Day6 | ecosystem: Environmental > Terrestrial > Soil > Agricultural land | place: USA...
GAACGCCGAGACCAGCGTGCGCAGCGCGACGGGGGCGATCCGCTTGCGGGCCGTCGCGAACTCGCCGGCCGCGAAGTCGAATCGATCGGAGTCGCGTTTGACCGCCGGGCATGCGATCTCGATGCCTGAGCCCTCTCCCGCCCGCACGGCGTCGAGGAGCTTCTTTCCCCGCACGGTCGCGCCGGTGTGGCGGAGGATGACCGTCGCCCCTTCCTGCGGCATCGCCAGGTACGACACCGCCTCCGACAGGAAGGCGTCGGAGCACTTCTCGACGCCGGTCACGCGCACCAGACGCGGCTCGCCGAACAGCGACGGTGAACTCACCCCCAGCAGCGTGCCCGGCGCGTAGTCGTCGGCGCGCACGTCGGTGACCTCGAGGCTCGGGTCCTCCGCGCGCAGATAGTCGCGGATGCCGGCGATCGCCCGCTCGGCGCAGACCTCTTCGGGTCCGGACACCAGGACGACGGGGGCAGGCTGCGGCGCGCGCCAGGAGATCTGCGGAATCGCGGTGCGGGCCTTGCTCGCGGGGGTGCGTCGCGCGCTCGTCGCCATTGCCCCAGCCTACCCAGCGGGTACGACCTCGCTCTCCCGCTCGCGCCAGACCGACACGCCCTCCCCCGCCCGCCAGACGGCGATCACTCCCTGCTGGTCGGTGCGCGCGATTCGAGCGCCGATCGACACCATCGCCGACAGAGTCTCCGTGCGCGGGTGACCGTAGGTGTTCTCGGCGCCGACCGTGACGAGGGCGATCGTCGGGCGCGCCAGTTCGTACAGTCCGACGTCCTGGTCGGCGCTCCCGTGGTGGGCGACCTTCACGAGGTCGTACGGCGGCTCCGGTTCGCCGGACGCGGCCAGAGCGGCTTGCGGCGACGCGGAGAGATCTCCGAGGAACAGAGATGTCGGCATCCCTCCGCCGCGGACGTCGAGCACCACACTGAGGTCGTTGCCCGGTGGATACGCGCGCGTGTCAGCCCGCGGCCACAGCACGCGCCACCTCGACAGACCGAGCGTCCCCGTCGTACCGGTGTGCGCTTGCAGAGTGCGGGCACCTGCGTCTTCGAGGCGTGTCAGCACCCGAGCACCCTCAGGAGTTCCCGGCTGTCCGTGCAGGGCGGTGCCCACCCGCCCGACGACCGCGTCGAGCCCGCCGACGTGATCGAGGTCGAAGTGCGTGAGCACGAGCAGGTCGATGTGGTCCACGCCCACGCGCGACAGGCACTTCTCGAGCTGCTCCGGATCAGGCCCGGTGTCGATGAGCGCGATCGCCCCCGCCGAGCGCAGAAGCACGGCATCCCCCTGGCCGACGTCGCACGCGAGGATGCTCCAGTCCTTCGGAAGGGTGAACCGGCCAGCGACCGAGGCCAGCGCGGCACCTCCGGCGAGGATCCCGGCGACCACCGCCAGCAGGAGCACCGCGGCTGCTCGCACCTTCTGCGGTTTCGGGATCGGGCCCGCTCCACGCAGGCGCGGCACGACGATGACCGCACCGATCGCCAGGCTGACGGCGGCGAGAGCGGCAACGCCCGCCCAGCCCTCGAGCCACGGCACCTGATCGCCCGGAAGCGAGCTCATGGTCTGCGCGGTTCCCGCGATCCACGCCGCGGGCAGCCAGGCGATCGCGGTGAGCCCGGACTGCACCCACGGGATCGGCGCGGTCAGGCAGGCGGCGAGCCCGACGATCGTCGCGATCGGCGCGGCCGGCGCCGCCAGAAGGTTCGCGATGACGCCGTACAGCGGGACCGTCGGGGTGATGATCACCAGGAGCGGCCCGCACGCGAGCTGCGCGGCGAGCGGCACCGACAGGGCGAGGGCCATCGCGCGCGGCATGCGCCGCGCGAGTCCGGTCGCGAGCGGCCGGGACCACAGCAGCAGCGAGCCGGTCGCGACGGCGGAGAGCGCGAACCCCAGAGAGCCCGAGAGCCACGGGTCTGCCACCACGAGAACGGTCACGGCCAGGCTGAGCACCGCGATGCCCGCCCCGGTTCGGCCGAGAAGCACGCCCAGCATGGCGATGAGCGCCATCGCCGCCGCGCGCACGACGCTCGGCTCGGGTGTCACCAGCAGCACGAAGCCGATCAGCGCGGCGACACCGCCGGCCACCCGTGCCCGTCGCGACCCTCCGACGGCCGCCACCGCACCGAAGGCGAGGCCCACCACGATCGCGCAGTTGGCTCCCGACACCGCGGTGAGGTGCGAGAGCGAGGCCTCCTTCATCGCCGCGTCGAGCTCCGGCGTCACCGCCGACGTGTCTCCCACGGCGAGCCCGGGGATCAGCCCGGCACCGGGCGGTGGAAGGCCGGAGGCCGAGCCGATCAGTCCGCGGCGCAGGTCCGCGGCCAGGGCGAAGGCACCCTCGGGTCCGCGCAGCACGCGCAGCCCCCGCGACGCGCTGACGGCGAGCACCGCGCGGTCGCCGACGGGGGCCGCCCGTGCCGTACCCGACAGCTCCACCTCTGCGCCGACGTCGAGCTCGTCGGCATGATCGACGTCGGACGGCTGGACGCGCACGGCCACGTCGAAGCGCACGGAGTCACCCACGGCGCCCGTGACCAGGCGGGTCGCGACGGCGTCGAACGCCCATTCGCCGCTCGACCGCAGCTCGACCTTGCCGACGACACTCGCCTCGACCACCACCGATCGGCCGCCACTCAGGGCGAACCGCTCCGCCTCGGTGCGGGCAGGCTGCGCGACGGCGACGTGGGATGCCGCAGCCGCGGCGGCGGCGAGCGTCAGCAGCAGGATGACCGCGGGGCGGCGCGCTCCGCGCATGAGCGCGACTGCGGCCAGGATGCACAGCGTGAGCATCCACAGAGGCAGCGCGACCAGCGCCGCGGCGGCGGGGAAGGTCGTCGCGGCCAGGGCCGCCGCCCACGCGCCGCCGGCGACGGGCACGAGCCTCAGATGGTTCGGTCTGCGCCGGCTCACGCTCACACCGTGACGAGATCGCGGAGCGTCTCGAGCATCTTGTCGCCGATCCCGGGTACGGCCAGGATGTCCTCGACGCTCGTGAACCTGCCGTTCGCGTCGCGCCACTGGATGATGCGTTCCGCCATCGCCGGCCCGATGCGGGGCAGAGTGTCGAGCTGCGCCGCATCCGCAGTGTTCAGATTGACCCGCCCGTCGCCCGAAGCGACAGGTGGGCCGACGGGCGCGGCGGCGCCGATCGCCGGCACGAGAAGCTGCTCGCCGTCGCTGAGCGGTCGGGCGAGGTTCACCGCCGCCTCATCGGCTCCCGGCGCGAAGCCGCCCGCCGCCGCGACGGCATCCACCACCCGCGAACCCTCGCCGAGCACATACAGGCCGGGGGCGACCACCGAGCCTGAGACGTGGACGAAGACGGATGCCGAGGCTGCGGCATCCGGTCTTGCGACGTCATCGATCGTGACCGTCTCCACCGGCGCCGTCGCACCTCGGACGATGCCGATCGCGACGGTGACCGTCAGCGCGAGCAGGACCACGACGATGGCCGCGCCGAGCCCCAGACGGGCTCGCGGGCTCGCGGCGCCGCTGCGAGGTTCTTCGGCCGACGACACAGGGCCGAACGTAGATCAGCCCGGCGGAGTCTCAGATCCCGTCGGCGGCTCCGGTGGAGTCTCCGGGTGCAGTGCCCACCTGGGGAGGAGGCTCAGCTCGTGCTGAAACTCACGACCTTCGGCGGCCGCACGATGGCGCGGGTGATCTCACGCCCGGCGAGAGCCCGCTGGACACGAGCGTCGGCGCGCGCCAGCGCTTCGAGCTCCTTCGGATCGATCCGCGCCGACACGTCGAGCGTCGCACGCACCTTGCCGTCGATCTGGACGACCGTGGTCACGGTGTCTTCGACCAGAAGCGTCGGGTCGGCCTGCCGCCAGGTGACGAGCCCGACGAAGGGCTCGTAGCCGAGCATCTCCCACATCTCCTCCGCTGTGTGCGGCGCGAACATGTCGAGGATCATCGCGGTCGCCTCGGCGGCCTCGCGCACCGCCGGGTCGGCGGGGCCCGCTCCGGTGTCGATCGCCTTGCGCGTCGCGTTGACGAGTTCCATGAGCCGCGCGACGACCACGTTGAACTTGGTCTGCTCGACGAGTCCGGGTGCGTCGGCGAGCAGGCGGTGCGTGACGCGACGCAGCGACGGGTCGCCTTCCGCCCAGACGACGTCCGGGCTGCTGGTGACATCCTGCGCGACGCGCCAGGCGCGTGCGAGGAACTTCTGCGCGCCGGTGGTCGACACGTCCTCCCAGTTGATGTCGTCTTCGACAGGCCCCGCGAACGCGATCGCCACTCGCACCGCGTCGGCGCCCGGGTCGACCATGCTCGAGGCGAATTCGACCAGATTGCCCTTGCTCTTGGACATCTTCGAGCCGCCCAGCAGCACCATGCCCTGGTTGATGAGGCTCGAGAACGGCTCGGTGAACTCGATCAGGCCCATGTCGAAGAGGACCTTCGTGATGAAGCGCGCGTACAGCAGGTGCAGGATCGCGTGCTCGACGCCGCCGATGTACGAGTCGACGGGAGCCCACTTGTTCGCCTCACGGCTCGAGAAGGCCTCGGCGGCATCGTTCGGTGCGAGGAACCGCAGGAAGTACCACGAACTGTCGACGAAGGTGTCCATCGTGTCGGGGTCCCGCAGGGCGGGCTCGCCGGTCTCCGGATCGACCGTGGTCATCCACTCGGTGGCGGCGCCCAGCGGCGACGCACCCTTCGGAGTGAGGTCGAGCCCCTCCACATCGGGCAGCGTCAACGGCAGCTGGTCTTCCGGCACGGGCACGATGCGCCCGTCCTCGGTGTGGACCATCGGAATCGGGGTGCCCCAGAAGCGCTGACGCGAGATCAGCCAGTCCCGCAGGCGGTAGGACTTCGATGCGCGACCGGTTCCCGCCGCGGCCAGCTGGTCGGTGATGCGCGCGATCGCGGTGCGCTTGGACAGTCCGTCCAGGCTCGCGGAGTTGATCATGCGACCTTCGCCGGTGAGCGCGATTCCGGTCAGGGCCGGGTCGAGGTCCGCGAGCGACTCGCCGTCCGCCCCCGGATCGATCGGGTCACCGTTCTCGTCGAGCTCGATCACGGGGATGGCGCCCGTGATCGGCGCGGTGGTGTCGACGACGACCCTCACCGGCAGATCGAACGCGCGCGCGAAGTCGAGATCGCGCTGGTCGTGCGCGGGCACGGCCATCACGGCGCCGTGGCCGTAGTCCGCCAGCACGTAGTCCGCCGCCCAGATCGGCAGCCGCTCGCCGTTGATCGGGTTGATCGCGTACCGCTCGAGGAACACGCCGGTCTTCGGCCGATCCGTGCTCTGGCGCTCGATCTCGCTCGAGCGGCCCACGCTGGCGAGGTAATCCTGGAACCGGATGCGCACGTCGGCCGACGAGCCTGCGGCCAGTTCGGCGGCGAGGTCGCTGTCGGGGGCCACCACGAAGAACGTGGCGCCGTACAGCGTGTCGGGCCGCGTCGAGAACACGGTGACCTTCTCGGGGTGCCCTTCGATCTCGAAGTCGATGTCGGCGCCGACCGAGCGGCCGATCCAGTTGCGCTGCATGCGGATGACCTTGCTCGGCCAGAAGCCTTCGAGCTGATTCAGGTCATCGAGCAGGCGGTCGGCGTAGTCGGTGATCTTGAAGTACCACTGCGTGAGCTTCTTCTTCACGACCTCCGCGCCGCAGCGCTCGCATCGGCCGTCGACGACCTGCTCGTTCGCGAGCACGGTCTGGTCGTTCGGACACCAGTTGACCGGGCTGTCCTTGCGATACGCGAGGTCGCGCTCGTACAGGCGCTGGAACAGCCACTGATTCCACCGGAAGTACTCCGGATCGCTCGTGTGCAGGATCCTGGACCAGTCGTACGAGGACCCGTACTCGCGGAAGCTCCGCTTGTGCGTCTCGATGTTCGCGTACGTCCATTCGCGGGGATCGGCGCCACGTTGGATGGCTGCGTTCTCAGCGGGCAGCCCGAAGGAGTCCCAGCCGATCGGGTTCAGGACGTTGTAGCCGCGGTGACGCCAGAAACGGGCCACCACATCGACATACGCGTAGTTCTCCGCGTGCCCCATGTGCAGGTCGCCGGACGGGTACGGGAACATCCCGAGCACGTACTTGCGCGGACGCCGGTCATCGACTCCTCCGGCGCGGAACGGATCCGCCGCCGCCCACCGCGACTGCCACTTCTGCTGAATGGCGTACGCGTCGTAGCCACCGCCGTCTGCGGGCGCGGCTGTGTCGGGCGGGAGGGTCTGGGACACGTGACGGAACCAATCGTGGAGTGGAAGTTGCGGCGCGGAGCGCACCCTCCAGGCTACCGGACCGCCGCCATCACCATCCGAGCGGGAGGTTCGCCCCGATCGCGGCGAGCGGCCCGCGCGCCTTGACGCCCACCTCGGCGACTTCGGCCGCGGCATCCGATCGCCATGTGATGCCGCCGCCCGCTCCGACGTACGCGCCACCCGGGTGCACGACGATCGAGCGGATCACCATCGCCAGATCCAGCGCTCCGTCATCGCCGACCCACCCGAAGCAGCCGGCGAACACCCCGCGCGGTCCGCGCTCGAGATCGTGGAGGATCGTCATCGCCGACAGTTTCGGGGCACCGGTCATGCTCCCGGCCGGGAACGTCGCATCGAGCAGGTCCCCCACGGTCGCGCCCTCGTTCAGCGTGCCCGAGACGGTGCTGACCAGCTGGTGCACCGCGGGGTACGACTCGACCTCGAGAAGCCCGTCCACGCCGACCGATCCGGGTTCGCAGACGCGCGAAAGGTCGTTGCGCATGAGATCGACGATCATGATGTTCTCGGCGCGCTCCTTCTCGCTCGCGCGAAGCTCGGCCGCCAGCGCGGCATCGGTCTGCGCATCAGCACCCCGTGGGCGGGTTCCCTTGATCGGTCGCGTGCGGACGACGCCGTCCTGCACCTCGAGGAAGCGCTCCGGGCTCGCGCTCGCGAGCGACACCTCGCCCGATCGCAGCAGGCCGCCGTGATGCGCGGGCGTCCGCGACCTCAGCCGGGTGAAGGCGGCCACGGGGTCGACCGCCGTGGTGACGGCGAACCGGGTCGTGAGGCACAGCTGGTACGCGTCGCCCTCCCGGATCGCATCGCGGCAGCGTTCGATCAGCGCGGCATACGCGATCGGGGTGTGGCGTGCGACAGCCTCCGCCGGCGCAGGCTCGACGGTGGGCAGCCGACCGTCCGCCGCGGCTGCCCGCGCCGCGAACGCGGGCGCGTCCGCTGCGGGGGCCACGGCCCAGACCCGCCTCCTCGCGTGGTCGAATGCGACGTAGCTCTCCACGCGCAGCCATCGCTCGGCCGGAGCCTCGGCAACCTCGACGCTGACGGGCGCCCCGGCGCGGGCCGCGGCATCCTCATACCCGAGCCAGCCGACCCATCCGCCGCGGAAGCGTCCTGCCTCCCACTCATCGTGGCCGGAATCGGTCGTGAGAGACACCGCCCGCACCCGCTCCGGATGCTCCTCGACCACGCCGGTTCCGATCCAGCTCCAGCCGGTCGTCGCGTCCGGTCCGGCATCCAGCCAGAAGCAATGCGGCGACCCGGCCGCGATCGCCGCGAAGACGGATGCCGGATCCCGCCAGCCTTCGAGGGGCACGGCGATCGGAGACTCGGGCATGCTCCCAGGGTAGAGCGGCTGGTAATCGATCTAGGCTCGGGCTGTGAACGAGTTCCTCACGTGGCTGCTCGACGCGGTGCAGAGCGTCGACCCCGTGCTGCGGACGATCCTGGCGGGCGTGGCGATCATGCTCGAGACGAGCGTTCTCGTCGGGCTCTTCGTCCCGGGAGACACGATGGTGATCATCGCCGGCACGGCTGTCGCATCGCCTCTCGAAGGCGTCCTGCTGATCATCGCGGTGGTGATCGGCGCCCTGGTCGGCGAGAGCATCGGCTTCTGGCTGGGACGATACCTGGGACCGAAGATCCGGCATTCCCGCCTCGGTCGCCGAATCGGCGACACGAACTGGGAGCGCTCCGAACGCTACCTGCGGCGTCGCGGCGGCCCGGCGATCTTCGTCTCACGATTCCTGCCGGTGCTCCATTCCCTGGTGCCGCTCACCGTGGGCATGAGCGGCTACTCGTATCGCCGATTCCTCGCCTGGACCGTGCCGGCCTGCATCATCTGGGCCAGCCTCTACGTCTCCGTGGCGGCCCTGGCCGCCGGCACCTACCGTGAGCTCGCAGATACTCTGCACTTCGCGGGCTACATCTTCGTGGGGATCATCGTCGCCTTCCTGCTGCTGGTTTTCGTCGCCAAGAAGGTCATCGAGCGCGCCGAGCGCAAGCACCTCCACAGCGACGAAGAGCTCCCCGGAGTCACCCCGGGATCGGTTCGCACCGCGGAGGACATGGAAGACTGAGGGGATGCCCCCCACCGAGCCGTCACCCGTGCGCCTGAAAGTGCTGTGGATCGCGCGACTCGAATACCGCTTCCATGCGTGGCGGGAGCGCCGCGCCCGAGCGCGCGGCCTGACCCCCACCGTGACACCGTTTCCCGGCTACGGCGGTCCCGAATGGGTTCGCGTCCTGGGTCGGGTCCTCATCGTCCCCCCGGTCCCCTCGACGGGCTCGGGGGAGTACGAGCGGGTGCGCGGCTGGCGCAGTTTCGCCTCGGTGCCCGTGGGCTTCGCGCAGGTGCGTATCACGATCGGCGGTGTGACCCACGAGGTCGTCGCTGACCGTGGCGGCGTGATCGACACCGACATCCCGGCACGACTGCCCGCGGGATGGCAGACGCTCTCGATGTCGGTCGAGGGAAGCGAGCCGGTAGAGACGCGCGTGTTCATCGTCGGGTCCGATGTGCGCTTCGGAGTCGTCTCGGACGTGGATGACACGGTGATGGTGACCGCTCTCCCCCGGCCGTTGCTGGCCGCGTGGAACTCATTCGTCGTGAACGAGCACGCCCGCCAGCCCGTCCCCGGGATGGCGGTGCTCATGGAACGGCTCGTGCGCGATGCGCCGGGCACGCCGGTGATCTACCTCTCCACCGGTGCGTGGAATGTGGCGCCGACGCTCATCCGATTCATGCGCCGGCACCTGTTTCCGCCCGGCTCCGTGCTGCTGACCGACTGGGGTCCGACGCACGATCGGTGGTTCCGCAGCGGCAAGGACCACAAGCTCTCCAACCTCCGGCGCCTCGCGGTGGAATTCCCGCACGTGAAGTGGCTGCTGATCGGCGATGACGGTCAGCACGACGACGAGATCTACACGACATTCGCGAGCGAGTCCCCCGGCAGCGTCGCGGCCGTGGCCATTCGCCGACTCTCTCCCGCCGAGGCCGTGCTGGCCGGTGGCCGTACCGCGGTGGACGACCACAAGGCGGCCACGGTGCCGTGGGTGACCGAGTCGGACGGTGCGGGGCTGGCCGAGCGCCTCGACGAGATCGGCATACTCGACCGCTGACGTGTCGGAGCCTCCGCGTAGGCTCTCAGGCATGTGTGGACGGTTCGTCGTGGCCAGCGTCGGTTCCGAGCTCGTGGGGGTGCTGCGGGTCGATCTCGAGAGCGATGACCTCCCCGCGCCGTCGTACAACGTCGCCCCGACCGCACCGGTGGCGATCGTGCTCGATTCCGCGAAGACCGAGCCGCCGACGCGGCGGCTCGAGACGGCCCGGTGGGGCCTGGTCCCCGCGTGGGCGAAAGACCCGTCGATCGGCTCCCGCGCGTTCAACGCGCGATCCGAAGAGCTCGAAGACAAGCCGATGTTCCGCAAGGCGCTCGAGAAGCGGCGCGCGGTCGTCCCGGCATCCGGGTATTACGAGTGGAAGCAGGTCGACGGGGCGAAGATCCCGCACTACATCCACCCCGCTGACGGGTCGCCGCTGTTCATGGCCGGCCTGTACGAATGGTGGAAGAACCCGGCCCTCGCCGACGACGACCCCGATCGATGGATGCTGAGCTTCACGATCCTCACGCGCGACTCGATCGGGCATCTGGGTTCCATCCACGACCGCATGCCGCTGTTCCTCGACCCCGATCACGCGGACGCCTGGCTGGATCCGACCACCGACAATGTGCGTGACGTGCTCGACGCCGCCATCGACGCCGCACCCGCCGTGGCAGCCACCCTCGATGACCATGTCGTCTCGAAGGCCGTCGGCAACGTGCGCAACAACTCCCCCGAGCTCATCGAGCCCGCGCCCGATCAGTAGCCCCGCTCAGCGCCCCCGATCAGTGCCGGGCGACGATCGCCGTTGCATCCGTCCCGCGCGGGAGCACGCCGTACTGCGAACCGCGGTCATCTCCCAGCCGTGCCTCGATGAACGCGCCGGCCGACGCTGACGGCGCGTGTCGCAGCATGAGCGAGGCCTGGAGGGCGAGCGCGAGGCCCTCGCTCAGCCGGCGGGCCTGCGCCTGCGCGTCGTCCGGTTCGGAGCCCGCCACCTCGCTCAGGAGTGCGAGCGTTCTGGCGACGTGGGCGTCGAGCAGGGCCGATTCTCCCGCGGTCGTGTCGAGTTCGTCGGCGAAGGCCGTCGCTGAGTCCGCGTCGCGGGTGAGCGCCCGCAGCACGTCGAGCGCGATCACGTTGCCCGAACCCTCCCAGATCGCCATGACCGGCTGCTCGCGGTAGCGACGGGCGAGCGGGAACGACTCGGTGTAGCCGTTGCCCCCGAGGCACTCCAGGGCTTCGTACGCGTGGTGCGGGCCGCGCTTGGTCACCCAGTACTTCGAGACGGGCGTGGCGAGCCGACGCAGCGCGACGTCACGATCGGATGCTGCGGACTCGAAGGCCTGCGCGAGCCGAAGCCCGGTGAGCATGGCCGCCTCGGACTCCAGAGCGAGATCGGCCAGGACCGCGGTCATCGCGGGCTGGTCGACGAGCAGCTTGCCGAAGGCGGCGCGGCCGCGGGTGTGCCAGAGCGCCTCGGCGACGGATTGGCGCATGCCCGCGGCGGTGCCCAGGATGCTGTCGAGCCGGGTCCGCTGCACCATCTCGATGATCGCTCGCACGCCGCGTCCGGGCTCGCCGACGATGAGGCCGATCGTGCCGTCGAACTCCACCGACGCCGACGCGTTCGAGCGATTGCCGAGCTTGTCCTTCAGGTGCTGGATGCGGAACACGTTGCGCATGCCGCGGGGCAGCAGGCGCGGCACGAACAGACACGACAGCCCCTCGTCGACGTTGCCGCGGCGTGTCTGGGCGAGAACGAGGAAGCCGTCCGACATCGGTGCCGAGCAGAACCACTTGTGACCGGTGATCTGGTACGCATGACCGCCCATGTAGGTGCCGACCGTCGTACCCGCGCGGACGTCCGAGCCGCCCTGCTTCTCGGTCATCGCCATCCCGATGAGTGCGCTCGTCTTCTCCTCATTGGGCAGCAGGCGCGGTTCGTAGTCCCGCGAGTAGAGCCGGGGAAGCCAGTCATCGGCGACCCAGGGCGCTTCCTTGATCGATGCGACCGCCGCGTGGGTCATCGAGACCGGGCATGCGTGGCCGGGTTCGACCTGGGCGAACAGCATGAACATCGCCGCGCGGGCGACATCCGCTCCGGGCTTGGGGTCGGCCCACGCCGACGTGTGAGCGCCGCGCGCGACAGCTGCCGCCAGGATGCGGTGATAAGACGGGTCGTACTCCACCTCGTCGAGCCGGAAGCCCCAGCGGTCGTGCGGACAGGCGATGGGCGTGTGCACGTTCGCGAGCGTGGCATCGCGTTGAAACGTGGGGGTGCCGACGAGCTGCCCGGCCTCCTGCAGTTCATCGTGGGCCCATTCGGCCCCGAAGGCGCCGACCGCGCGCACGAGTGGTGCATTGAGCTCGTATTCGTCGATGTCGGTGCGCACCGGCGGCTGGTTCTCGACGTAGTGCGTCGCGGCGCCGATCACGCGCTGCCCCCGGGCGGCCGACGTCATGTGCGCTCCATGTCCCAGGGCGCGGCGAGGGCGACCTGCTCTTCATAGCTCAGGGGCGCCTTCGTCACGATGTCGTGCACGAAGGCGAGTTTGCGGCGGACAGGCTCGACGAGCTGGAACGGATACAGGTCGCGGAAGCCCATCGACCGGTTGATGCGGTTGAACGACTGCGACATCCATTCCCAGTCGGTCAGCAGACGCTGGATCGGCTCATCCTCGTAGGACTCGCGCGGGATGACGTCGACGTCGCGGAGGCTGGTCACGGCGGCGTCGAGACGGATGCCGATCGCCGCGGCCGTCTGCAGCGTTCCGGTGATGTGCAGATAGTGGGCGAAGGTCTCGGCGAAGTCCTCCCACGGGTGCATCGTGGCGTACTCCGAGATGAAGGTCTCGTGCCAGTTCTCCGGCGCGCCCATCGCATAGTGGCGCTTGAGCGCGTCCCGATAGCTGGCACGCTCGTCGCCGAACAGCGCGCGACAGCGGTTCCAGGCGTCGTCGTCGGTGAGCAGGACGTTCTGGTAGTAGTGGCCGACTTCGTGGCGCAGGTGGCCCAGAATCGTCCGGTACGGCTCGCCGAGCCTGACCCGCAGTGCCTCGCGTCGGTCGTCGAGACTCTCGGCGAGATCGATCGTGATGATGCCGTTCGCGTGCCCGATCATCACCGGGCGGCCGTCGGTGAGGCTGGAGAGCAGGTCGAATCCGAGCCCGCCCTGCTTGAGGTCCCAGCCGACGATGGGAAGGCCCAGGCTCGCGAGCTGCAGGAGGAGGCGGCGCTTGGCCTCCTCGGTGCTGGCCAGCTTCTGGAGTGCCACCGTATCGTCCGCGGCGGGGCGCGTGCGCGTGAGGCGGCACGAGAAGCATCGGCCGGCGGGAGCGTCATCGCGCACGAGCCAGTTGCACTCCCACGAGCGGTTCGAGCAGGTGTACCAGGCGCGCTCGTCGATCACGACCCGGTTGTTGCGCAGGCCGTAGAACTGGCGGGAGAGCATGTGGAAGCCGAGTTCGGCCTCGCAGTTCGGACACACCAGCGTGTCGAGGTAGAGGAAGTGACGACAATGCGGACACCGCGGCTGGAAGCTCACGGTTCTCACCGTAGCGCGCGGGATGAGCCACCGGTCCCGCCGCGCGAGATCGTTCGCGAACGCTAACCGGCCGGCGCTATCGGCAATCGAATCAGGACGTCGTCGCCCGTGCGAGGTGTGCCCCGCCCGTCGGTGTTGTTCGTGAGGATCCACAGCGTGCCGTCCGGTGCGGCGACGACATCGCGCAGCCGACCTTGGCCGACCATCCCCACCGTCGCGTCGCGCTCCAGGGTCGAGGAGACACTGACATCGACCACCCAGAGCCGCTCGCCGCGCAGACCGGTCACGAACACGGTGCCGCCGACGGCAGCGATGCCGCTCGGGCTCGCCTCGCTGGTGGACCACGCCACCACGGGATCCGAGAACCGCTCATCGCCCGCCTCGCCCTCGACCTCCGGCCACCCGTAGTTCGCTCCGCCGACGATGTGATTGAGCTCGTCCCACGTGTCCTGACCGAACTCGCTCGCCCACATCTCACCGTCGTGGGTCCAGGCGATCCCCTGCACGTTGCGATGCCCGAGCGTCCAGACGGCGTTGCCGAACGGGTTTCCCGGTGCCGGATCGCCCTCTGGCGTGAGTCTCAGGATCTTCCCGCCGAGCGCGTCGGGGTCCTGAGCGGCATCCCGGATCTGCGCGTCGCCCGTCGTCACGTACAGCTGGCCGTCCGGGCCGAAGGCGATACGGCCTCCGTTGTGGGTGCGGTTGCGAGGGATGCCGGCGAACACCGTCTCCGCATCGCCGAGGGTGAGCGCGCCAGGGTCGCCGGAGAGCGGCATCCGCACCACCCGGTTGTCGTCGGCCGCCCCGTGGTACGCGTACAGCCAGACGGCGCCGGCGTCCTGATCCGACCAGAGGGCGAGGCCGTGCAGGCCCGATTCGCCACCAGAGACGACGCCGGGAACGACACCGACCGTGCGGACGGAGCCGTCGGTCGTGATCTCGCGCACCATGCCGCTGTCGCGCTCCGAGACCAGGGCGCCACCCTCGGTTAGCGGAACGACGGACCAGGGAGCCGCCAGGCCGGATGCGAGGGTCGTCGGCTCCCCCGCCGGCTGCCACCAGCCCTCGGATGACGTCGGTGAGGATGAGATGGGCGGGCTGGGGGTGGCGCGCGGAGGGATGGAGTCGTCGGCCGCGGGGGGTGCGCACCCGGTCAGCACGAGGATGACCCCGACGAGCGACCCGAGGATCACTCCTCCGCGCCGTCTCACGATGCGTCTGCGGCGGCTTCGATCGCGGCGATGTCGATCTTCGTCATGGTGAACATCGCCTGCACCGCGCGGTGCGAACGATCGGGATCGGGGTCGCGGATCAGCTCGATCAGACGGTCGGGGACGATCTGCCATGACAGCCCCCAGCGATCCTTGAGCCAGGCGCAGGGCTGCTCCTGACCGCCGTCGGCGGTCAACGCATCCCAGTAGCGGTCGACCTCCGCCTGGTCGGCGCACGAGACGAACAGCGAGACGGCTTCGGTGAACGGAAACTGGGGCCCGGCATCCATCGCGTAATAGTCGCGCCCGGCCAGGCGGAAGTGCGCGTGCATGACCTTGCCGCCCATTCCCGGAACCTCATCGGGGTAGCGTGCGATCGAAACCACCTCGGAGCCGGGAATCAGCGCGGTGTAGAACAGGATCGCTGCTTCGCCGTCGTCGTCGAACCAAAGGAACGGGGTCACGTCGGTCATCGGGTGTCTCCTCGCATCGCTCCAGACTCTCCCGCCCGGACGGTGCGGTCAAGGGACCGGGAACGAAGAAAGCCCCCGCGATGCGGAGGCTTCTTCGTTCGGTGGACCTGAGGGGACTCGAACCCCTGACCCCCTGCATGCCATGCAGGTGCGCTACCAGCTGCGCCACAGGCCCGGATGCGGCCTCCGAAGCGGAGGCAACCCGACTAGATTACTACATCGTCTGTCCCGCCTCGAACCGGTGACGGTGTCGCGGGCGCGTCGTACGGTCGTCAGGAGGAAAGGGGTCGATATGGCCACGCTGGGCAACATCACCTTCTACGCCGACGATCCGCGCACGCTCGCTCACTTCTGGTCGGGCGTGTTCGGCTACCCGCTGCTCGAGTGGGACGAACCGCTCAAGACCCAGCTTCTCGAGGCGGGTCTGAGCGAGCAGGACTTGACGCTGCGCGCACTCGCGGAAGACCCGCAGGGCCGCGGTCCGCGGCTGTTCTTCCACCACGCCGATCAGCCCAAGGACGGGCGCAACCGGCTGCACCTCGACGTCCAGGCGGTCGCTGAAGGCCCGCCCACTCGGGAGCAGTTGGAGGCCGAGAAAGAGCGGCTCGTCGCGCTCGGCGCCCGGGTCGTCCGCCTCGTCGACCAGACCTGGGGCGAGTGGCCGGAGCTGTACTACCAGCTGGAAGATCCGGAGGGGAACGAGTTCTGCCTGCAGTGACCGGTCAGTCGACGCTCGAGGGCGCGAGCAGCTCGATCGGAACGACGGGGCAGTCCTTCCAGAGGCGCTCGAGCCCGTAGTACATGCGCTCCTGCTCGTGGAAGACATGGACGACGAGGTCGCCGAAGTCCAGCAGGATCCAGCGCGACTCCTGCCGGCCCTCGCGGCGGAGGCGCTTGTGCCCTGCTTCCAGGAGCTTGTCTTCGATCTCGTCCGCGATCGCCGCGACGTTCCGCTCGCTGCGACCGGTGACGAGCAGGAAGATGTCGACGAGCGGAAGGGGACCCGACACGTCGAGCGCGACGAGGTCCTCGCCGCCCTTGGCGTCGGCCGCGAGCGCGGCGATCCGCAGCATGTCGCGTGATTGGTCGGTCGCGGTCATCAGAAGACTCCTGTCACGAACGCCAGGATGAGCACGCCGACGAGAGCGAGCGCAAGCACTCCCGCGGTGATCGCGAGCGTCAGCATGAGCCGTCCGCCCTTTTCGGGGGTGGGCGGCTTGATGATGTCGCCGCCGTTCTTGACCGTGCTGATGGCCGCACTGGCGGCGATCGGCGTCGGCGACGAGTGCGCCGGGAGCTCTCCGTCCACCAGAACGGCGTCGACCTCTTTGCCGTCGGCGGTTCCGGCAGCATGGCCGGTCGAGCCGAGCCCTTCCGGAAGGTTGAACGAGCCCGTGATCAGCACTTCGCCGGTCGCCGCGACCGGAGACACCAGGGGCGGTGCCGACGGTGTCTGCGACAGGATCAGCGCGTTGCCGGTGCCGATCGCACCGGTGACCGAGCGTGAGATCAGCTGGTCGAAGGATGCCGGAAGCTCGACTTGATCGACGTCCCCGGCGAGCAGCTCCGCGCCGAACTGCGGGTTGACGATGGCGCGCTCTTCTTCTGCGACAGGCTCGTCCTCGTGTTCGGCCTGAGCGGGCGCTTCGTGCGCGGAGTCTGCTCCGTGGTCGGGGTCGGTGTCGGCGTGCTCGGTGTCGGCGGGGTGCCCGGCATCAGAGTCTGCGACGTCCAATTCGGTCTGCGGTTCGGCATGGTCCGCGTCGTGCGTCGAGTCCTCCTCGACGACCGTCGCCTCGATGACCGCGTCGTGCTCGTCGACCGCGTCGTGCTCGTCGACCGGAGCCTCGTCCTGCGAGGCCGGTGCCGCGGCTGCCGTGCCGAACAGCTGTGC
>Ga0247819_10000918_pt1 | contig 16473 bp, 34 predicted proteins | sample 13C_Xylose_Day6_FD_193428 | JGI IMG/M metagenome (GOLD analysis project Ga0247819, IMG submission 193428) | Soil microbial communities from agricultural site in Penn Yan, New York, United States - 13C_Xylose_Day6 | ecosystem: Environmental > Terrestrial > Soil > Agricultural land | place: USA...
GCTGGTGACACGCCTGCGTCCGGAAAATGATTAGTCATCGATCAAACCGATTTCTGTACCGATCTGGAATCTGAAGGAATTCGTCATGCGCATGGCTCAACTCAAGGCAATCATCGAAGGTTCGGTTCAGTCTGCCCGGCAGTGCAATCGCTGGGTGCTGTTGGCAAAGAAGGATGGCGACTCTTTTCGTACGGAAGTGCAACGGTCGCACCGTGAGGAATGGATGGAAAACGCACGGATCTCCAAGTCAAAGCTTGGGCGACTTAACTAACTGCGCTGAGCATCGACGCACATCAGATCAAATCTAAAACAGATGACCCGATTCAGTTGCATCTTCGGCGATCAAACAGGGCTCAGACATGCACACCTCTCAAAATCTCCTGATATTCCTGGCCATTGTTGCAATGGCTGGCTGTTCAACTTTTGAATCAAAACAAATGCCCCAGGTGGAACAGAAAATTGCTGTTATCCGTATTCCGGTCTTCGTCGTACCTAATTGCAACCTTCCCCGGCCGGGCACCTGTCAATCGTGGGTGCCGCCTGCAAAGGGCGCTGTGAGGTCTGAACCGAAGGGATCATTACCCGTAGAAGGCATCGCCCTTTAGCATTGGTAGAGCGATATAAATTCGCTGTCGAATAGGAAGCGAATTTTTTGTGGGTGCTGCTGGTGACACGCATAAGGTCGAGCAATGATTGGTCATCCCTCACCAGCAGGGTAAGAAGCGAATCATCTGCCCCGAGGAACAAACGATGGCAACCGTTACCTGCAAACGCTGTGATGGCAAGGGCAGACTTGCCCATTTCGGCCACGTAAAAAACGGGGTCTGCATGCGGTGCAACGGTTCAGGCCAGCTTCTGAAAACCAAGCGTGTGACCACACTCGAAACCCACTACACGGCTGTGACTTTCAACGGAAGCCGTGTGCATTGCGGGGCCGATAAGGCGGAGGCAGAGGCTTTGCACGCTGCGTGGATCGACATGAATTGCGAGGGAATTATCGAATCTCGCGAAGTAAAAACAACTAGCAACGTACCGGTATAAGGGGCAGTCACCATGATTACGGCAGAAACGCTTCGTACAGCCATCGATCAGCTTGATAAATGGTCACCAGAAATCGCCACGAGCCTTTCCTGGGTTAACTGGAGGAAAGGCTTCCAGATCAAAATGACCTGGTTTGGCGGCGCGGCATTTGCCTGCTATCTGGACTTTGGGAAAAATGCTGCGGCTCGCGATGCTGTGCTAAAGCGCGTATTTTCCGGCGTCGCTCCGGGAGAAGAGCCGAAAGTAATCGATGGACACGGGTGGAGTTGTTTGGATTACTCAGTTGGAAGCAAGAGCTTCATCAGCGTGAATGAAGTGGCTGCGGTTGCCAGCTCAATGGGCTTCGAATTCAAGGTTCTTTACGTCCAAGAATCCATTTCTGCGAGACCGGTTTTCCACACGATGGGTATCCCTTTGATTCCGGGGGAAACAGGCAAGGAATGGGTCAACGGTGAATTTATTTCTTACTCATGCCCGCCTGATCAGTGCCTTTAACACGGTACTGCCTGCGCCAGGAGGTCACCGGCATGCTCACTTTCACCCACAAACAACCTTGCAGCCCGAAAACTGGTGCGCGATCCTAATTGACAACCGGACATGAACGAAGCAATAGCGATTCAAGCGCAAAAAATTAGACTGGCTTATGCCGTCACACGCAGTCCTAACCCAGAATATGAGCGGGAGTTCGATATTCTCTCGGACATGCGTGCCGATGCCCAGGCCGCTCAATTTCGGCGCGATCGCGGCCTACCTCATAATGCAAAAACGCCTTATGACCGCTGACTGCCCTGCCATCCAAAGCGCAGGATGGGGCAGGAACTTGATTCCGAGAGTTATTGCCGACAGACACTTGAAATTCACGCGTCGTGGTAACTCCCGTCGCGAATTGGCTCTGTGATTTTTTAGAATTGAGGTTGAACGAATGGAAGTGAGCAAAATGCGCAGTAAGCCGCTGGCGCTGGATCTGAGGGTTTTAATGGCCGGCCTTGTACTTGTTGCGGGCCTCTACTCTCCTACGGTGCTGGAAGACTTCAAGACTTATCAGGCTGTCATTAGCGAACAGCATGGGTGCTGTGGATTCGTTTCCGAGAACTGGCTTGGGCGCCCTGTGACTTATGCTCTGGTTGAGTGGACGGAACCGAGTTGGACACTGAACGCCATAAAGACGGAACGCTGGCTTACATCTGACGGCAAGGTCGATGGCCAGAAAAAATTCTGGCGGGTCCTCAAACGAGAACCTGTCGCCGATTACCCATAACAGGTCAACGCTGATGCCGAAAATCACACCCTATGCAGTTGAACTCGATGGCCTGCATGTCACCATGGTTGCTACAACTTCTAAGAAAGCCGCCGCCGCGCTGATCGGTACGACTCCGTACATGATGACGGCCTGGGAGGGCGGGATTAATGATGCGGATGAAGCTGTAGCCCTTGCGGAGCCAGGGCAAGTGTTTCGGAAACGGCTGATCGGTTCCGAGCCCTGGCATCGAGTCCCTAAAACTTAACGGAATTGAACATGATCAGACGCCCCTGGACGACAGGAGAGCTTGCCCGGCTGAAGCGGCTCTATTCGGATACACCCATGTCGGATCTCGCTGCAATCTTTGGCCGCACCAAATCTTCCATCTACGGTAAAGCCAAAGAGCTTGGTTTGCGACGTAGCGCAGAATTTGGGGCCAGCGAGCATTCAGGGCGTATGCGTTGCGGTCAAAGCAGGGGCGTGGCCACTCGCTTTCAAAAAGGCGTCTCTCGCAAGGCTCGAAAATCCGCCGTCGTTGGTCTGGACCAACCTGAGCCGGAAGCGCTTCAGCTGTAACGCGCACTCTGCGCCAGCAGTGACTTTGTAAGCGTTCACGAGGTGCGGTGCACCTATCATCGCCCCAGCTGCAAGAAAGCCATTGCAAACTAATCACATCACCCGCTAGGGCCTGTCACACACTCGTTTGATTGGGCTCCAGTTTGACCAGGTATCCCAAACCATTTGTCCCCCGTGATTCGGATGATTGCCCTTTTGACCTGTGTGAGTATCGCATTGGTTCAGTGCGCCAGATCTCATCGGTTTGCAAGCCCTGGTTGATTTTCGGCACTCTTCATCAATCATTTGAGTTTTTAACCATGTGTCTTCCCGACGAAAAAACATTGGCCCGAATGGGTGAGTTGTACGGAGCGGCAGCAGCTCGATTCCCAACCTATGAAGCGATGGTTCAGTCGCAATTCAATGCGGCAATGCGAAGCGAGTTCGGCGAGGATGAAGCGTTAAACGATGTATCGCGGACGGCGTTTGCCTATGCTCGGTTGCACATGGGGTACATGTCACGAGAGGAGGAGTTAAAAGCACAGGATGAGGCTTGGGAGGAGGGAATCTGCTCTCACGGCTTAGACGTCATGACTTGCCCCTGCGGTTGTTTCGAAGGTGAGGAGTAGTCACCGAACGATATGTCGCATTTTCCGCTAAGGGCGCACCTGAAGCTCTTCCGTGTTCCAATAAATATGGCTGTTGCGATTGCGAACTCAGTCGACTGCGCTATCTCAGGCCTGGCAATGGCTTATGGTGTTTCGACCATGGACAATACGTCCGTCCAAGCTTAGCTGAATGCTCATTTACATTTCATGAAGGGCAGTTGCCCGAGGTCATTTATGCAAACTGAAGATAAAAAAGGCTCGATGTCACTGGATCAGGTTCTCGTGGGTGGCATGCAGCCCGGCGCCGATCTTGGTCCAGCTGACATTAATTGCGAGGGTAGCTTTCGACGCGGTTACCACCAATGTGTCGCTGCTCTGGCTGCGAGGATCCAAGAGCACGGTCCGATCACCGCTGAAGCGCTCTCAGAGTGGGTGGAAGTAGAAGGGATGCAATGGCGAAAGGATGTGCCGCTCGATCGCAAGATCATGGCGCCAGCGTTTCCTGTGGAGTGAGGCGCCGGCAGAGCAGAGTTCACTGTACTGCCAGCTTCAAGCAACTTAAAAGTCAGCCCCGGTCAATCGGGGCTTTCTCATTACTAAAGCTCGGGAACCACCCGGCAAAAGAAATCAGGTGACCAGAAATGATGTTGAGCAACCTACTGCGGGACTTCAGTAACGGAGCGATGCTCGAAGCGGCTGTAGTCGAACAGGCCTCCATAGGTCTGTTGACACACTTTGGCCTGACCGAGCGATTTGGATGGATGGCCATCAAAGAACAAATTGAAACCGCAGCAGCTCGCCGCGTGTACCCAGGCAAGACCAAAGGAGACGTTGCAATTCACTGGGTAGATCTGGCCAACAAAGGCAAATTGCACATCCAGGTCAATGCGCATGGCAGCTTGGAGATTAGCGGTTAAGCAGCCTGATCGGAATCCTTCACGATCTCACTCGTCTGAATCCAGAATTATGGAGGGGACCACCAATGCGTGGTTCCACCCTGTCGGGGATTTGGCCATCAGCAAGCGCCATGCATCCTCATCCTCATCCACGTCAGCGCCAGCCAGTTGATACGCGATCGCGTGGCAGAGGACGTTACCTTCATCCGCGAGTTCGGCTTTACCCTCATTGATGGATGCCATACCCATATTGCGGGTGAACGTAATGCTGGGTGAGGTACAGTCTTGGTTAATCAAAAACTCGGTCCACTCTCCATCGAACATCATCATCCCGATTGAGCAGTAACGCTTCATGCGGATCTTCCTGCATACCGGACCGGCCCACAGTAAAAATGCGGTTCCGCCATATTCTCCTGTGTCGAATTCGGTCATGCAAAGATTCATTAAATAGTTCGCGGGACAGTCGGAATCGTCGTGCGGTGACCGGTTGACAGAACTCAAATAGATTGGGATTTCACCGAGTTCTTCGTCAACCGCGATCATCGCAGGCTCCCCGATCTCAGCATCGATATCGATGAGGTCGTCGGGTATTTGCCATCCAAGAGCCCGCAAAACTGATAGCCACGCCACGGGTTCAGTGTCGCCATGCAGCCTCTCATTACATTCCTCGCATTCAAGCTGGTCCGGGTTGTGTGTGTCTTCGATCAGCTCGCGGAACACGTCCTCATCGTCATCAAAATTTCTATGACGATCGCGAAGCTCGGATGCGCGCTGCTCACGTGAAATCCGAAGCTCGGCGGCGTCTATAGCAACCTCAGTGAAGGGTTTGCCTGAAGACGGGGAAAGGTGATCTATCAGGGATTTTCCGGATTTCGTTTTCAACGAGAAAACCTGAGAGAGCGTTTTGACATATCGGGCTCGGCGAGCTTTGCAAAGAGACTCAGCTACTGCCTCATCCGGTAGGGTCGGCCGCTCCTGTCCTATACAGGCCGCCATGTGATCCCAGGTCGGGAAGCCGCAGAGCGTCGCCAGGATAATGGCTGCATCGCTGCGCTGGATGTTCAAGCTGCGGGCGCAAATCTCGACCCAGTGCTGCGCGCGGCCACAGTCGGCGAAGATGAAACGTTCAGTTTCCATGCCCTGAGTCCTCAGTGTTTGCGGCAGGGGAATTGGCGACGAACAAGGGGGAGTTGATACAACTCCAGATCTCAGCAACGGAGATTGTGCGCTAGAAATCGGGTCTAAGTGAATGGGGGGACAAGCGGCATAGGCGCCATGCGTCGACTTCCGAAATTATGTGACTGTCTGTCGTTTCGCTGAAATTGTTGCGAGATGTACTATTTTCTGTGAACACCACAGCGGGCCTGCCTGTAAGCTATTCAGGAGGCCGTTGGCCACTCTCTACAGATCCAGCACGATTCCCGTGCAATCCTGACAGAGAGCCCGTAGGACCATCCGCCGCGCTACTTCACTTCGCCCAGGCCAACTCAAACACTTGATCCGCGTTGCATCCGTCACTGGCCGACTTCCAGAACGCGATGTGGCCTTGTTGTGGCTAACCCATACCACAGGCATTCGCGTCACCGAACTGGCCTTGTTGGAGGTCGCAGACGTGTTGTACCCCAGCGGTGCCATCAAGCCCGAGGTGTACTTGCGAGCGGATATCACAAAGGGTTGTAGACCGAGAAATATCTATCTGACCCATGCCAAATGTTTGGCCGCACTCGATGCGTGGTTTGCGGTGCGTCATCGGCGCCGCTGGGGGCTTTCCGGCGCGGATGAATATCGAGGGTTGCGCCCAAGTTCAAAGCTGGTCATGAAGCACAAGGGGCAAGCCTTTGAACTGGCGTTCAAACATCGCCAGTTGGACAGTGGGCCGGAGGTGTACCGGGCCTGTGATGCGCTGCAACAGACAATCACCAGGCTCTACAGGCAGGCCGGTATCAAACATGGTTCGTCCCACAGCGGCAGGCGCTCGCTTGCAGCTAAGGTGCTGGCTGCAACCGGTGATGTTGAGACAGTGCAAACGATCCTTGGCCATGCGTGCCTTGACCACAGCAAGCCGTATCTGACCGTAAATCAAGAAATCATTCGACGGGCTTTCGAGGTGGGCTTATGATGAAACATATTTCGCATGATTTAGGTGGGCTTGTGAGCGTTACAGAAGTGGTTCCAATGACTCCCGATGAGTTTAGGGCTCTCATGGCAACACGGGGTTGGGATGCCTTGATGCTTAGTCAGCGCTGGGGAATGTCGAAGCGCAGAGTGCAACAGATCGTTGCCGATACAGACCGGCCGCGCTACTACGACGATGGGTTACGCGGGCTACCTGAAATCGTTGTAAGGTGAAATATATTTCTTTACTTGGTATGAAATATATTTCATACTTTCCTCATCGAAACGTTGCCCTATAGGGCTGACAAGTAAAGGGAAAAGTCGCCCAGGTACACCACCAGCCCAGCCGTCGAACGTTGGGCCAGGTGCTTAGGAGAGGGGCAATTTTTGCCCTCGGGATCGAGCAGAAGAAAAATGCAATTAGTAATCGTGATGATGTTGATGTACTTCGCCATATGGTTAATCACACTGCTGCAAGTAGCTTTTTCAAGCATCGACGCAGTTTCACCGGCACATCTGCAACCACTTCTAATAGTGTCGATACCTGGGGTCATTATTGGGTGTTGGAGCTTGTGGAAGGGGTATGCGTCTCGACACGAAAAACGTGAAGAAAGGCGTATTGAAAGAAATACCAAAGAAGCGCGTAGAGCAATAGCTTTGCGTGGTGGATACACCGACCAGATGTTCGTTGCTTCCAAAAGCGGTGATATCTCAGTAGCCAACCTGATCAGCGAAACGGACGAGGCGTGGACGTTAAAGTTGGTGGTTGAAAAACGAGAAATTGTCGTCAGCAAAAATGGCAGCCAGCAGCGCGCCTTCAGCGTTAGGTCTGATGCCTTGATATGGGCTGGAGTTGAACAAGAAGTTATCGAGCATTTCGTTACGCTCGATTCTGGAAAGGCTGCCTCCATCAATCAGATGTTGAGTTGAAGGAAAGGTCCCGGTAATGCCCAAGCCCCGCAAATGCGGGGCTAAGTCAGTGAAAGGTGGTTCAAACTGAAGTTAAGTACCTATTTGGCTGTCTTAGCTGCGATAGCTGTGATGGTGCTGCTTTACGGCGCTCAAAAAGGATCGGAGGAACAGCAGCAGAAGCGGCAGGCAGAAACCTCTTCGCAGGGTGCAGCAGTTCAGGCACCTATTGCCGATCAATCGAAATAGCACGGAAATCGACATGGCCAATTTTGCAGCGGTGAACAAAGCAATCAAAAAAGCTTTCCCGACTTTGGACATCCAGGCGGTTCGCTGCAAAGGCTATGTGTATTTCGACGGCGACAACGGCTTTGACAAGATCCAATCGATCTACACGCATCCAACTGGCACCACGACCGACACAATGATTCGCCTTTGCATCAATGAAATAAGTCGAGCGATTGAAGACGAAACAACGACCCGTACTAATTGAGTTATAGGAATTCGACATGGCCAAAAAGCGCAAGACTCCACGACTTGATTTCATCCTCTCCGGCCTGTCAATGCAGGCGGCGTTTGAGGTGGCCAGCAAGCGCTGGCCAGCGGTAAAGCTCGGCTATGTTGGCACCGACCGGCAGACGTTTCAGCACTACTTTCAGGAAGTCGGAAATCCCGAGCCGTTCATCCTCGGATGAGCTGAACCCAAAGCCCCGGCCTAAAACCGGGGCCGAGGACGTAGAAACAGGGCACTTTCGGCCCATGGAACCAATAGTCACAGACACAATGGAAACAGCCATGAAGCCAGACACGTCAGTTTCGAGCATTGCTGAAGTCGCCGCGAATCGGTGGAACGCTGAGGCTGATGAGTTCAATCAGTGGGATGCGCTGGGCCAAGATGAAAAAGATGAACTCATCGCGGCAGAGCAAGAGCTGTTGGCCGGCACCGAAAGTGTTGGCGTTAATCCACGCAACGTCGAGTAGCACGGAAAAGTGGCTTTCAAAGCAAAGCGCAAGTAACAAGGAAAACATCATTGAAAATTAGAGCCGGATCTCTCCCCGATTATCTCACGGCTACTCTTAAAAACGCTCAGGATCACTCGGCCGAGCCGCCTCAGCTGATGTTTATGGTTCAGCAAATGGACCAGATGTTCCAGCAGGAAATTTTCGACCAAGAATTTGAAGCACATCCCACCACAGCTTTATTGGTGGTGAACTCCCACATGATGCTGTTAAGCGCTATACGGCAGGCGTTGTCGGGGCATGTTGTTACGACATATCCAATAGCCCGTGCGGCGCTCGAATCGGCCTGCTATGCCTTTTTGATTTCTTGTGACGAGACGAAAGCCGATATCTGGTTAAATCGCCATGTGTCTAAAAGCGCGCTTCAGAGGTGCCGCGACACATTCACCGCGGCGAAGGCTGCAAAAGAATTAAAGGGCATTTCCCCGGAAATGGCTGAGTATGTGATGGGTTACTACGACGCTTCGATTGACTTCGGTGCACACCCAAACCGTAAGTCTGTGGTCGATCACCTGGAGAGCTCCGGGCCGATTGCGGGTGGGCTTCATGGATTCGAGCTGATTGGCGTCTATGGACGAAATAGCTGGCAGGTCAACCAGGCGTTACTCGCCTGCGTAGAGGCTGGTCAAGCAATTGCTTTCCTGATCGCAGCTTCCGCAAAAAATCACCCCCTCATTAATGAGCGCGTGAATGTGCTCCAGGAGTGGATGGATGCTAAAAACCGGATGGTTGAGGAGATCAAAGGAGAGCCGCTCGATTATACAGGGCCGTTGTACTGTTCAGTCATGCCACCGTCATAGGAAAACGCCATGACCGACTGTGTGCCCTACGCCATTCACATCGCAACCGGACTGGAACTGGCAGGCGTTTTGTCCCTTGCACAGCAGCGAGGTTGGGACAGCGAAAAGGGCATGAACGGAGTAGCTGCGTGGTACATGCTCCGTGATGATCTGCGGTTCCAGATAACGCCCATGAAGCGGCCGGATGGGCGTGTGACATTGAAGCGTTTTTTGCCGACGCTAGACGCGACCAAGACGTACATCATCAGCGTCACCAATCACTGGTTCACGGTTCGCCAGGGCCAGCGATTCGACAAAGCAAGAACGCATCCGCGAACTGAGGTGTTTGCTTACATCGAGGTTCAGCAACCGAATCCAGCAGGATAGGAAAACCAAGTGAACAGACAGACATTAGGCGGGACCGAGAACGTAGTGTCCATTCGCCCAGGTGCGGATGAGCGAACCACGTTGCAAGATTTCGAAGAGCATCTGAACTCAATGGAAGAGATTCTCAAGGCGTTCGACGGCAGCGAACCTGAGGCGAATGTGCATACAGGTCGCTACTTGCTCAGAGAGGGGCTGAAGAACACACCTATCATCGCAGATGAAATCCCCCGCTCCCTGAAAGAACGACTGGCAAAGCTCTATCAGGATTTGGGGGCGCTGGATCAGCAGTTCAAAGGTAAGTCCGCAACCCAAATCTTGGAAGAAGATCCCGCACTTGCCGTGTACCTTTTTGAGAATGGCTTCGGGCCTGTAGACACCTAGGAAAACGCTCAGCTGCACCCCAAGCCTCGGCCTACGCCGGGGCTGAGTCAGTAGAAGCACACTGGACAGGCCGGTGTGCAGTGAAGGAACGAACCATGTTGAAAGCTCGCATGACTCTGGCCGCGACCGCGCTGGTCCTGCTGGTGTTTGGCTCTGTCGCTTTCTGGGGGAGCACCCCGCGTGACCTGTTGAATCTAGCGATTGTGCTGGCCACTCCGCCATTAATATTTTGGCTGATTGTCAGGCCGACCAAGGCCGCGAAAGCAGCTCAACGCAAAGCAGCCGAGTAAGTGGGAAAAGAGCATGAAGCAAAGAATTGAGTACCCGATAACAATGCCGCCGTGGGGGATTAAATTGACCTGCGCGGTCATCGCGGGCACAGCAGCAATTGCAGCTTTCAGTGGGGCTTTCTATGCCTTCATTGTCGTCTTGGCTGTTGGTGACAAGTGGGCATTGCCTTTTGTTGCTATCGCGCTTGTAGCGACCTACAGCGGCATTCCTGTGATGGCCAAGTGGATCAACCAGCGCCTGCTTGCGCCACTTTCAAACCTGTTGAAAATTTAGGGGAAAAGAGCCATGAAAGGATCGAGTGTCTATGTCTCTGCCCAAGAACTGGAAGCACTGCACGATGCTGCCAGTTACCTAAGCGCGATCCTTGAGGCTTCATCTGGTGACGCTGCAAATCTGATTACGGCCAAAGCGGGCCTGCACAGCATCATCGAGAAGGCGCATAAATCCAGCCGGTCTACTACCCGACGCACCACCTTGAAGGCGGCATTACGAGCTGCTGAAAACAGTTAGGAAAACCCAGCGCGAGGCCTGGGAACATTGGGAATTGCCTACGGCCACAACTGGCTTTGATCAAGAAATCCGCTGCACTCACAAGCCCGCCGCCGTGCGGGCTTGTGAGTACCAAGGCGCGGTTTTAGCGCATGCCGGTGATCGAACTTCGGACTGAGCGCGATCGACCTGCAAACCATGAATGCACTGACCCAGCAACCCTTTTGGAGCAAGCAATGAACAATCTTCCAGTCGATCCGATCCGAGTCGGCAAAGCCATTCTCGAAGGCAACAAGCTGACTGTGGACGGGGCATCATTTAGCGTCCGGCACAGTGACGACTTTGCCGCATTCATCCAAAACACATCCGCAGTCGTCGCTACAGCACTGGCTACCGTCTTTGCGGCCGATACCGGTGAATTGGTATTTGCTGATGGTGGCGCTGGCGCCTTTAAGAGCAGCGATGTCGAACCGTGGCAACAATACTCGGCGGCCGTTCTCGGGTATCCATCAAATCCCGAACTGTCCCAGGTCATCACCGGCTGGTGCGCGCTGCTTTGTCTGCATAGCCATTTCATCCCTAACGAACACGTTGAGTTGAAGGCGATTGCCTTTGCCCGCTACATCGCTTCCTCCGCATTCAAGGCTGCGTATGCGACTCCTGAGGCAGTTCGCCGATGGGATTTATACGAAGAGTTCGCCAGAACAACTGCCGGCATCACCGCGCGCTTAAATGGCACTGACAACAAACCCGAGGATCCTTGGAAAGATGTCATCGATTTGTCACTGCCGGCGCCGGCCGAACTAACCCACCTGACCGCACTTACCTTGGTCGATGCATTTGGTGGTGATGTCGTCGTCATGGGTGGCAGGACCTGGGCAAGCGCTGGCAGTCACCATTTCATGATCTGTGTTGATGACGTGTCGCATGTGAAACGCCCTGGTACATTCTGCGCCACTTTGGTAATTGGTGGAGTTGAACGCCGGTATCGCTGCCAATCCGAAGGCGACAGCTTCGTTGTACGCTTGATGGCTCAAGCTTTACCGAAATTCGATGAAGGTGAAATTAATCTAGTGGTCCCCTTGCTTAAGTCCAAGCCTGGGCATTTACGTGGCTAGGCATCCCAACGGCGGAACATGAAGCGGCGAATGCGTCCGGCTTCAAGCTCCGTAAGTGACAGGAAAACGAGCCATGAAGATGGAACTGACCATGCAAAAAGCTGATTGGCAAATCGTTCAAATCTGGCCGGGGTTCGTCGTAGAGGTGAACTGCAACGGCGGTGGTTATCGTCGCGTTTATCCAGATGGCCGCATCGAGCAGATCGACTAAGGAAAAGTCCGATGAATGATTTTTTGGATCGTCGTCCGGCACCACTTGCCGATGCAGTGATTGCAGCAGGTGCCCTACCGGGAGAAAGCTGGGAGCAGGCCCGCGAGCGACTACGTGCAGTGCCTGACAACCAGAGCGCTTTGACCGGGCGTGAGTGGAAACGCTTTGTGCATCTGATCGACGACATTCAACGGGTGTGTATCAAGTGCTTGCACGACACCAAGGGGCGCGATGCACAGTTGTTACTGAACCAGGTACAGAACCTTTTTGAGTATTGTTGTGCGTTATCCGAAGGGCGAGCGGTTGAATTAGTGCCGTTGGATAAGTTGCGTTACGGGCTTTTTGACGAAGCTTACGCCGTGCTGTCGAGTCTTAAACCGGACGAAACCGAGTGGCTGCCTGAGTGTTTCATCGGGCTGCTAGATGTGTTGGGCCACCCTGACCCTTACGAAAACCTGTTGAGCTTGGAAGCGGAAGGCCTTTTAAAAATGGTTCTGAACGGCTGAAGCCGGTCTGAGCGAATATTCAAGGAAAAGAGCATGGCAAAGGTTGCGTATGAACTTGCGTATCGGGATCACAAGTACCTTTGGGCCATTGGACCTGCGTACGACATGACCGGAGGTTACGAGGATCAAGGCGATCTTGCCCGAATGCTGAAGACACCGACGAAATCAATGGCTGCAAAATGCTTGAACGACCAGATCAACTACTGGTTTCAACGCGGCACAGAAGAAGGCGGCAGTCAGCTGGTCGAAGGGCTGCTAGAAACAGACCCAATGGTTCGCGCCATTTACGAGCGGCACGTAGGCATGCTCTCCGACACCGATGACGACTGATAGGAAAAAACCGCTGCACACACACAGGCCCTTGATTGGGCCTTTTGCAGTACCAGGGCGCGCTTTTCGCGTCCACTGATCGAAGGAGCGACCAGGGCACAGGCCGTGAGTGACCAAGTAGTAGATTCTGAGGGAAAGCCTTTTGTTTTAACGTTCACCAAAGGTATTCCATCCTCTGCGCTCAGTGTCGAACAATTGGAGCGCATCCGTGCTTCGCACAAGTAGCTAGAAAATCAGATGCGCTCGTTTTTCGTCAAAGCCCAAACGGCAATCTTGGGATCGAGCGTTAATGTCACTGCGCAGGAGTTTGAAGGTTTGCATGAGGCGCATCTGCGACACGGCGCAGGCGCCAGCACGGTGACGACCCTGAGGTTTTGATTGGGTGCTAGTCAATCATAGCCCGAATCGCCTTGTATTCTGGGTGAGGTTGGCGCGGGCGAGCCAACTCTTCTGGTGTGGCCGGGCGCAGACCGTCTGCGTCAATGATGTCTTGCATACGGCCGGATAGGATTTGACCTAAGGCACGATGGTTGTTTAGCAGCTTCTCTGCTAAATCTTCATTGCCTCGCTCAATGGCGTGCGCTGCCAAGCCGTTCAGAAGGTAGAAGTTAGCCGCAATGGACGCAGCTTCGAGTGAGCAGCTGACCATCTCCATGCTTGGAGAATTCACTTCTGGGATGATGGTCGATTCCGGAAGAATGTAGGCGAAGGCGCCGTTTTCGTACTCGCGAACTACCCACAGTCCTCCGTCGTAGAGCCCACACGAGAATTTGTCGAGGAGTCGAAAAAGGTTTTGATCATAGATAGCCGTGTAGTCGCCAATGCGATTGACCAGGTAGTCAATGGTGACTTCGTTAGCAATCTCTTTAAATGTGGTCATGTATGCTCCTGAGGCGCCCCTGAAAGGCGCCGGCCAGTAATTTAGATAAGACGGCCGCTAAGACCGGCGATCGCGGCGTGGGGGAGGATCTTGGACGGTGTAAATGTGAGGTTGAACCAAACGGCCTTGCCTGAGTCGGCTGTGAAGATCCAACCGCCTTCTTGCGCACGGTGTGCCAAAGCGGCTTCGGTGTCAGCGAAACCAATGAATTCAGTCTTGCTCTGCATGGCTATCCTCCAAGTTAAGATGGAGGAATCATGTGGGTGAAATATCTGTGTCAGAAGCGGCTGTCTGAGATTTTTCAGAACCGACTCCATGATGTTGACGCACACTTTCTGGCAAAACCGATTGTTTTGGTGCTTTCCCCGTAGCCCCTGGAAAAAGCACCGAAGCCAATGCAGCTGCGTCGATGCCGGTGGTTACTGTTTATGCCAATGCCAACTCAGAATTTACGGCGCAGACGGATGCCGGCGATTGGGATTGGTGATCGAGGCATGCAGCTGTTGTAGCCAACCTCTCCTTGATTACGCCATTGAGATTATCCAAACGAACCGCAAGCATGGCCTCCTGGTTGTCACGCAGTTTGATCCCAGAAGCCAGCAATTCAAGCCGGCCAGTGACCATAGATTCCCTGTGGGGATCATCCTGAAGCTCCAGAATGCTCACGGCCTGCGTAACGAGCTGATCCGGGCTTATGAGGTCTTGGGGGTCGTATTCCAGTTTCAGATTTTTGGCACATGCATAGGCTGTCACGCGATCGCCGATAGCTGTCACCAATAGCGCGGAATGAGACACTGGATCCGGACCATAAAACCACACTGTCCCTGGTTTGATCGCGGGCTTGGGAAGATTTGTCATTATCAAGACTCCAGATGGCTAGGCGGCGCGGCGAATACGGAACGCTGTTGGGGCATCTGCAATGATCGCGTCGCCGTACTGAACCATTCGTTGGGACTTGATCAGCAAGCGATCTCCCAGCGCCTTCAGCCATCGACCATAAGTGGCCTGTTCGTCGTCGTTTGCGAAGCGGTTTGCCGCGCGGTGGTTGATCCGACGCATGTTCAGCGCGTGCTCCAAGGCCGTGACGGTGTTCTCTGCCTGTTTGATCGAGCGGTCGCTGCCGCAAATCTCATTGCCTGGCTCAGTACTGATAATCAGTCGCCAGCACTTACCGTCTTCTTTGAAATCCACGGATAGCTCATTTTCAGCAGCGGAGCGAACGGGTGCAGGAGTTCCTGGGAGGATGCTTGTATGGATGGGGTGGGGCGCGTGCATTCGAGCAATACCGGTTGATTAAGATGCACCAAGCGTATTTCGCTATTGCTTGTGTCAGAAGCGCGCACGACTAATTAGATTTCTATTTACGGGCGTGGCTGGTGATAGTCGAAGGGCTGTCTTGATCGGCACTCGAAACCCATCCTAGGCATTGAGGCTCCCGCGAAATCGGCTAGACTTGCAGAGTCACAACGACTGATACCCACGATGGGGGTTGACGTCGTGAAGGGGGATTTTGGTAACTGTCTGCCGGTGCTATGGGTCAATCCACACCACAGACCTAGCCCACCTTTTCGGGGTTGCCGGTGCGGCGCCCCATAAATCGAGAGCGTGTATGTCTTACCCGTTGGTTAATGGTCAAAATGAAGTTATGGCTCTGATCGAGGCCGAGGTTTCACATGGCGGCGTCAAAGTTCTGTTGCAGCGCCATCCAGAAAAATCAGGTCGCTTCCTCAACTGGGTCGTTACTGTTGGGATGGTTCGATACGGCCTGCCTGAGATCATCGTTTTCGGTATGGAGCCTGAAGTCGTGACCACGGTCATCAAGTACATGATGTCGGTTGCGGTGAACGGTGAGATTCCCGCGCACCTGGGGACGCTACCGGAAGACTACTTTTCGCTTACAGTTTTCTCCGATTTTGTTTCCGGCCCGCTGGTTGAGCAGTATGCAGTCGTGATTTACGACTACTACCAGTTGAAAGGGATGGGCGCGCCGAAAATTACTCAGTGGGTTGTTTCTGACTACGAAGGCCGATTCCCCTGGAACGAAAGTTTCGATCCTGAGCTGAGGGATTACCAGATTATGCTGCTCGACGGCCATGCGTCGTGACAGGTGAAACCGACAACGGAAAATTCCCGGATTAAGCCGGGCCTTAGTGTTTTGGTTGATCAATTCGGGGGAGCTGAATTTGGTTCGTGAAAATCCATCTTTACGCATGCGTCCAGCAACGCATACGTTTCAGTTTTAGTGTTGATCCACCAAACCAGTGCGTCAACGACCCAGGTATTCATTGAGGTCAACTGAGCGTCCGCCTCTGTGATACTGCGACTGGCCGCATCCGCGATGCCATTCCGAACCCCATCAGGGAGGCGAATGACCTTCTTACTCACACCTCTCGATGTGGCGCTGTTGAATGGTTGAGTCCCTGCAAGAACCTGTTTAGATCTCTCAGGCCCCAAGTATTGAAGCAGCGCTTTACGTTCAGTGGACGCTGACTGTCTACCTGCAATTGACTCCATTATCGCGCAAACAATTTCCGCGTTTGCACTGCGCCCTTGATGCTTGCCCAGGTTCCCCATGACTTCCCGGATCTCCTCCGTTGTTCGCACGACAAATTTGTCAGCAGTCGCTGATTGCGAAACCCTTCGAGAGGGGTAAATTCGCCGAGCAACCTCTAGGGCATCAAGGGCAATTTTGCTGGAGACTCTTTTCATTGAGGGGG
>Ga0247819_10000919_pt1 | contig 16462 bp, 16 predicted proteins | sample 13C_Xylose_Day6_FD_193428 | JGI IMG/M metagenome (GOLD analysis project Ga0247819, IMG submission 193428) | Soil microbial communities from agricultural site in Penn Yan, New York, United States - 13C_Xylose_Day6 | ecosystem: Environmental > Terrestrial > Soil > Agricultural land | place: USA...
TCGGCGACGTCGGCATGGCCATCGTGGTCCGGGTCCTGGGCCTGATCCTGTGCGCCCTGGCCATCCAGTTCATCCTCGCCGGACTGGGCGAGGCCATCCCCGGCATGTTCAGCAGCCTGGTCACCGCGCCCTACCCCGCCGGCGGCCACTAGGCCTTCAGAGGACTAGAGGCGGTCCAGCCGTTTGGCGTGGCCGCCGACCATCTTCAGCGCCAGGGCGTCCGGCAGCAGCCCGCCCAACCCCGCCAGCACGTTGTTGGCGAACCCCGGCGTGACGCGCGGACGATTGGCCTCGACCGCGTCCCAGCCGATGCGGGCCACGCGGTCGGCCTCCATCCACATCCACTTGGGATAGGCGCTCGACACCTGCTCGCGCGAGCCGTTGACGTCGTGGAACTCGGTATAGGTGTAGCCGGGGCACAGGGCGGTGACGTGGACCCCCGTCCCCTGCGTTTCCAGCCACAGCCCCTGCGAGGCCTTGATCAGGAAGCTCTTGATCGGCCCGTACAGGGTGTCGCCGCCGGTCGCCGGCATCTGCCCGGCCAGAGAGGCCACGTTCAGCACCCGGCCCCAGCCGCGTTCGACCATGCCCGGCAGCAGCAGGCGCGACAGCTCGACCGGCGCCGTCAGCATGACGCGGATCATGGCGGCATGGTCGTCCGGATCAGTGGCCAGAAAGCCCGTGGTGCGGCTGAAGCCCGCATTGTTGATCAGGCCGTCAACGCTCAGGCCGCGCCCCCCGACCGTCTCGACCAGAGCGGCGGACGCGCCCGGTTCGGCCAGATCGGCGACGACGACCTCGGCGGTCACGCCATGCCGCCTCGCCAACTCTTCCGCGAGAGCCTGCAAGGGTCCCTCGCGGCGCGCCGTCAGGATCAGGTCATGACCCCTTCCCGCGCACTCGCGCGCCAGGGCCGCGCCGATGCCGGCGCTGGCCCCTGTGATCAGGATGGTTTTGCGCGGCTCCCCCAAGCGACGCGCGTCAGGCGGCGACAGGGCAGGAGCCGTGCGGCGCGAAGTCGCGCAGCGAGGCCGGGTCCGCCTCCAGCAGGTCGGCGATGGTGATCTTGGCCAGGGCGGCGCCCGCCGCCTGATCGGCGGCGGTCAGGGCCTTGGCCACCTGACGCGGAATGTGCTCGCCGACCGGACAGCCCTTGGCCCCGGCGGGGGTTGAGCCCAGATGGGCGCAGCCGTTCACCGCCTTCAGCACCTCGTCCAGACGGATGGTCTCGGGCTGACGCAGCAGCCAGGACCCGCCCGAGGCGCCGGGGCGCGTGGCGATCAGTCCCGCCTTGGCCAGCAGGGCCGTCACCCGGCGGATGACCACCGGGTTGGTCGGCACCGAGGCGGCCAGGACGGCGCTGGGCGCGGCGTCGGCGGCCGAATAGGCGCCCTTGTGGGCCAGATAGGCCAGGGCGTGGGCGGCGACGGGGAATTTCTGGCTGTCAGACATCTTGATCAATGCTCCAGACCGGAAGGTAGGGCTTCCGGCGCCGTTTCACAAATCCAACCGCAACAAAAACTGTTTTAATTATCGCCAAGCTTCACGCCCCGGCCTTTTTGGCGAAGCTCCAGGCCGCCTCCGACAGGGGCCCGACCTGGGCCGCCATGGTCCGGGCATGGGCGCTGGCGGCGGTGCCGTCGCGCACCCGCCCGGCGATGCCCTGACAGATGGCCGCCAGCCGGAACAGGTTGTAGGCGAACAGCCAGTCGAGATTCTGTGGCGCCGCCGTGCCCGCCTTTTCGGCGTAGCGTTCGACCGTCTCCTCGACCGAGGGAATGCCCAGGGCCTTCAGATCCGCCCCCGCCAGACCATTCCTCAAGCTGGCCGGAATGACCCAGGCGATCAGCAGGTAGGAGAAGTCGGCCATGGGATCGCCGAGCGTCGACAGCTCCCAGTCCAGCACCGCCCTCACCTTCGCCTCGACCGGGTCCAGGATCAGGTTGTCGAGGCGGAAGTCGCCGTGGACGATCCGCGTCGGCCCTTCCGGCGGCAGGCTGTCGGGCAGGAAGGCGATCAACCGGTCCATGGCCGAGATGGGCTCGATCTCCGAGGCGCGATACTGCTTGGTCCAGCGCTCGACCTGGCGGCCGAAATAATTGCCCGGCCTGCCGTAGTCTCCCAGACCGATGGCGGCCGGGTCGAAGGCGTGCAGGGCCGCCAGCGTATCCGTCTGCGCCTCATAGACGGCCCGGCGCTCGGCCGGGGTCAGCCCCGGCAGCTTCAGGTCCCAGAAGACCCGCCCCTCGACCTTGTCCATGACATAGAAGATCGAGCCGATGACGTCTTCATCCGTGCACAGAGCATAGGGCCGCGCCACCGGAAAACCCTGCTTGTGCAAGGCCGAGATGACAGTGAACTCCCGGTCCACGGCGTGGGCGCTGGCCAGCAGGGTCCCCGGCGGTTTCCTGCGCAGGACATAGGTCCGGCCCGGCGTGGTCAGCTCATAGGTCGGGTTCGACTGCCCGCCCTTGAACTGGCGAAGGGTCAGCGGTCCGGCGTAACCCTCGACATTGGCGCTCAGCCAGGCGTCCAGCGCCGCCTCGTCCAGACGATAGCGCTCGTCCACCTCGCGCGTGCCGGAAAAGGCGGATTGCGCGTCCAGCTGATCGGTCATGGTCCTCTCCCCTCGCCCACGCTCTTTGGCGTGCGTGCGATCAATCGGCGGCGATGATGGCGGCCTTCACCGCCCCGCGCCAGCCCTTCAGCAGCCGCGTCCGCTCCGGCTCGCCCATGCGCGGACGCCAGACGGCGGGCGCCTCGGCAGGGGCGGTCCACAGCTCCGCCGTCAGGCCGACCCCGAAGGCCGCCAGCCGCGCCGCCCCCATGGCCGTCATCTCCTGGAAGGCGGGGCGTTCCACCTCGACCTCGCAGATGTCGGCGACGAACTGCATGGCGAAGGCGTTGGCCGTGACCCCGCCGTCGACCTTGAGCCGCGTCAGCGGCGGCGCCCCGTCCGCCTTCAGGGCGTCCAGCAGGTCACGCGTCTGATAGGCCAGGCTCTCCAGCGCCGCGCGGACGAAGTGGGCCGGGCCGCTGTCGCGGGTCAGGCCGATGACCGTGCCGCGCGCCTCGGGCCGCCACCAGGGCGCGCCCAGACCGGTGAAGCCGGGGACCAGATAGACCCCGCCATTGTCCTTCAACGTCTGGGCCATGGCCTCGGACTGACGCGAGTCCGGGATCACCTTCAGCCCGTCGCGCAGCCACTGGATCGCCGACCCCGCCGAGAAGATGGAGCCCTCCAGCCCATAGGCGACCTGGCCATCCGCCGCATAGCCCAGCGTCCCCAGCAGCCGACTGGTCGAGACCACCGGCTGGGCTCCGACATTGGCCACCAGAAAGGCCCCGGTGCCATAGGTGATCTTGGCGTCCCCCGCCGCCAGCGCCCCATGGCCGACCAGGGCCGCCTGCTGGTCCCCCGCCGATCCATGAATCGGCAGGGCCCGCCCGAACAGGCTGGCGTCGCAGTCCCCCAGATGATCGGCGCAGCCCCGGATCTCGGGCAGGGCTTTCATGGGCACATCGAACAGCTCGCAAAGATCATCGCGCCACTTCAGCGTGTTCAAATCCATCAGGCTGGTGCGGCTGGCGTTGGTGGCGTCGGTGACGTGGCTTTGCCCGCCCGTCAGCTTCCAGATCAGCCAGGCGTCGATGGTACCGAGTTTCACCTCGCCCTTCGCCGCCCGCTCGCGCGCCCCCGGCACGGCGTCCAGCAGCCAGGCGTATTTCGAGGCCGAGAAATAGGGATCGAGGATCAGGCCGGTCGCCGACTGGACCGCCGCCTCATGCCCGTCCGACGCCAGCCGCGCGGTCACATCCGCCGTGCGCCGGTCCTGCCAGACGATGGCGCGGTGCAGGGGCTCGCCGGTCGCCGCGTCCCAGATGACCGAGGTCTCGCGCTGGTTGGTGATGCCCACGGCGGCGAAGCGTTCCACGCCGCCAGCCTTCCTCACCACCTCGCGACAGGTCTGCAAGGTCGCGCGCCAGGTCTCGGCCGCATCATGCTCGACCCAGCCCGACTGCGGGAAATGTTGCGCCAGCTCAATTTGACTAACCGCCACAGCGGAGAAAGCGCCTTGAGGCGTAACCTCAAAGGCGATGGCCCGCGTCGAGGTCGTGCCCTGGTCGATAGCGAGGATGAGACGGGTCATGGCGCGCGGCTTCTCCAGGTTTCGACCAAGGCGAGTGCTGAGTTCAGAAGGCTGTCAAACTCGGCCACATCTCCACGCCAGGTCTGCTCGAATTCCTGATTGTCGTTGGCGTCCACCGAACGGGCGGTCACGACAACCGCGTCGGCGGCGGGCGGATCAATCACAATCTGAAAGCAGTCAAAAGGCGCGCGGCCGCCGATATAGAAAAATCTGGCCGGCGCCTCCGCCCACTCCTTGACCACGGTCCAGCCATTCTCGGCGGCCCGGCGGTCCAGTTGCGCGTCTATGATCGAATAGGGGTCCATGACGGCGATCCTGCGGGGTGCAGGCCGTATCGACAAGCGAGCAGATGGGGGTATTGGCATCCTATGCATACGCCCAGCTTCCAAGGCGTCCTCGACGCCGCCCGCCAGATCGCCCCCGCCGCCGTGCGCACGCCGCTGATCGAGCATCCGGCCCTGAACGCGGCCGTCGGCGGCCGCGTCCTGATGAAGGCCGAGACGCTTCAGGTGGCGGGCGCCTTCAAGTTTCGCGGGGCCTACAACCGCATCAGCCGTCTGACGGACGACGAACGCAAACGGGGCGTCGTGGCCTATTCCTCGGGCAACCACGCCCAGGGCGTGGCGGCGGCGGCTCAAGCCGTGGGAACCCGCGCCCTGATCGTCATGCCTTCGGACAGCCCGGCGGTGAAGGTCGAGGGCGTGCGCGCCTTCGGCGGCGAAGTGCGCTTCTACGACCGCTGGACCGAGAGCCGCGAGGCCATCGGCGCCGAGATCGCGGCGGAGCGCGGCTCCATCCTGGTTCCCCCCTTCGACGATCCCTTCATCATCGAGGGCCAGGGCACGGTCGGCCTGGAGATGCTGGAACAGGCGGGCGCGCCGATGAACCAGCTGCTGTGCGGCGCCTCGGGCGGCGGCCTGATCGCCGGGATCAATCTGGTCATGGCCGAACAGAGCCCCGCCACCCGCGTCATCGTGGTCGAGCCCGAGGCCTTCGACGACACCCGCCGCTCGCTGGAGGCGGGCGAACGAGTCGCCCACCCCCAGGGCGCGCCGTCGAACTGCGACGCCCTGATGGCGCCCATGCCGGGCGAGCTGACCTGGCCGATCAACCGGCGCCTGGCGGGCGCCGCGACCGTCACCGACGCCGAGGTCGCCGAGGCCATGCGCTTCGCCTTCCGCTGGCTGAAGCTGGTGATCGAGCCGGGCGGCGCCGTGTCCCTGGCGGCCCTTCTGTCCGGCAAGGTCGAAGCCAAGGGCCTGACCACCGGGATCGTCCTGTCCGGCGGCAATGTCGATCCGGGCCTGTTCGCCGAGATCATCGAGGACCGCTTCAGGGGCTGACCCGCCCTCTTGCGCGGGCTCGCGACGCGGGCAAGGCTACGCAAAACGGGAGGCGTCATGACGAAACCGAGCGATCTTCAATCCCTGATCGGCCAGGAGGTCGGCGTCAGCCGCTGGATCACCGTCGATCAGGCCCGCATCGACGCCTTCGCCCGGGTCACTGAAGACGAGCAGTTCATCCACGTTGATCCCGAACGGGCGAAGGCCACCCCCTTCGGCGGGACCATCGCCCATGGGTTTCTGACCCTCAGCCTGGCCTCGGCCATGAGCTATGACGCGGTCGCCCCCCTGGACGGCGTGGTCATGGGGGTCAACTACGGCTTCGACAAACTGCGCTTCCTCGCCCCGGTCCCGGCCGGATCAAGGGTGCGCGGCCGCTTCAGACTGCTGTCCGCCGAGGACAAGGGGGGCGGACGCTGGCTGCTGAAGCACGAACTCACCGTCGAGATCGAAGGGGCCGGCAAGCCCGCCCTGATCGCCGAATGGCTGGGCATGCAGATGGTGGCGGCCTGAGCCTGACCCTTTCCCGGCGCTGGACAAGGACGGGATAACGGCGCTCCAGTAACCATAGTCCGCGCACGGTCAGATCGAGGGAGGCTGGACAGTGCACCTACACGCCGTTTCCGTCTTCGACGGCCTGTCCTTTCTGGTCGCCGTCTTCGCGGCCTGGACGGCGCTGGACCTGTTCCAGCAGGTGCGTTCCCATCAGGGCGGCGCGCGTCTGGCCTGGCTGGCCACGGCGGCGGCGGCCATGGGCGGCGGCATATGGTCGATGCACTTCATCGCCATGCTGGGTTTCGATCCCGGTTCGCCGGTCCGCTATGATCTGACCCTGACCGTCGTCTCCTTCCTGCTGGCGACGGCCGGGTCCAGCCTCGCCTTCCTGATCGCCGCAGAACGCGCCGACACGCGCCGCATGATCCTGGCGGGCCTGGTCATGGGCGCCGGCATCTGCGCCATGCACTACGTCGGCATGGCGGCGCTGAGAACATCGGCCGCCCTGTCCTATGCACCCGGACTGGTCGCCGCCTCGGCGGCGGTCGCCCTGCTCGCCTCGGTCGCCGCCCTGTTCGCGGTCAACCAGGACCGCTCGCGGCTGTGGCGGCTGACGGCGGCCCTGGTCCTGGGTCTGGCCGTCGCGGGCATGCATCACGTGGCCATGGCGGCGCTGACCGTCACGCCGGTCCAGATCGCCGCCCCCCTGGACACGCCGGGCGCCCCGCCGCTGATGCTGGCCGCCGCCGTCGCCGGGGTGACCGTCCTCATCCTGTTTCTGGCCCTGGCCGTCGCCATGGTGGATCAGCGCGACAAGCTGATCGCCATCATCGACGCGGGCGGGGTCGGCTATTGGGAGCTGGCCCTGCCGGGGCAGGACCTCTGGCTGTCCGGCCGGGCGCGCAAGTACCTCGGCCTGGCCCGGGGCGAGCCCTTCGCCGCCCGCGACCTTCCCCGCAAGCTGAAGCCCGAGGACATGGCCCGACGAGCGGAGGCCCTGGAACGCGCCCTCAGGGGCGACGGCGACTACGCCGCCGAATATCAGATCCGTGACAGCGGCCGCTGGCTTCAGGTGCGCGGCCGACTGATCCGCTCGCGGTCGGGCAAGCCGATCAAGCTGGCGGGCGTCATCACCGACGTCACCGACCGGCATCAGGCCTTCGCCGCCCTGGCCACCAGCGAGCATCGCCAGCGCCTGCTGATCAATGAGCTGAACCACCGGGTGAAGAACACCCTGGCCACCATCCAGTCCATCGCCGCCCTGACGGCGCGTCGCTCCAGCAGCGTCGAGGACTTCATGCGCCTGTTCGAGGCGCGGCTGATCGCCCTGTCGGACACCCACAACCTGCTGACCGCCAACGGCTGGGAAAAGGCGCGGCTTCGCGATCTCCTGATCCAGGAGTTCCGCCCCTATGCCGAGGATCGGTTACGGATGGAGGGAACGGACGTGACCCTGGGCGCGGAACAGTCCCTGTCGATGGGCCTGATCCTGCATGAACTGGTCACCAACGCCGCCAAGTACGGCCCGCTGAAATGCCCGGACGGCGCGGCCGGCTGGATCGAGGTGCGCTGGACCGACGCCGACGACGACGGCCGGGTCACCCTGGACTGGATCGAGCACGGCGGCCCGGTCGTCGAGCCGCCGACGCGCTCGGGCTTCGGCTCGCGCCTGATCGACACCAGCATCCGTACGACCCTCGCCGGATCGGCGGCCATGGACTACGCCGACGGCCGCCTGCATTGCCGCCTGGCCTTCCGGCCCGGCGGCGCGCCTAAGCCCTAGTGGTCGCCCAGGCAGCGCAGGGCGACTTCCAGATTGCGCAGGCCGTCTTCGCCCGAGACCGCCGCCGTCTCGCCGGTGCGGATGGCGTGGACGAAGGCCTCGTGCTCCTTCTTGAGCGGTTCGGCGGGCCAGGAGTTGAGCATCCGCGTCGAATAGGAGCCGTCCGGTTGCTGGCCGAAATACTCGGTCACCTGGCGGGTGATCAGGTCGGCGACGATGAAGCGGTTCTTGGTGGCGACCTGCAGGGTGCGGGTCTTGTAGGGCGTGACCCAGTTGGTGGTGATGTGGGCGATCACGTCATTGGCCATGCGGAACTGCAGCAGGGCCGAGTCCTCGCGCGAGGCGTGGGTGTGGCCCAGCAACGACTGGACCTCGACGACTTCGGAGCCCGTCAGGTGGCGGATGATGTCGATGTCGTGCACCGCCAGGTCGATGACCACCCCGACCTCGCCCATGCGCGGCGGGAAGGGGCCGACGCGGGTGATCTGGATGGAGATGATCTCGTCGCCGTCGATGGCGCGCTTGACCGTGTCCACCGCCGGGTTGAAGCGCTCGACATGGCCGACCATCAGGACGCGGTTGTTGGCCTTGGCCGCGTCGATCATGGCCTGGGCGTCGGCCACGGTGGCCGCGATCGGCTTTTCGACCAGGACATGGACGCCCGCGTTCAGCAGGGCTGTGCCCAGCTCGGCGTGGAAGCGGTTCGGCGTGGCGATGACGGCGGCGTCCAGACCGGCGGCGACGAATTCTTGCGCCGTCGTCACGGCGGTCGCGCCATAGGCTTCGGCCACGCCCTCGGCCGTCACGGCGTCGGGATCAAACACGGTCGTCAGCTCGACATCGCGCAGTTCGGACAGGACGCGGGCGTGGTTGCGGCCCATGACGCCGGCGCCGGCGACGCCGATCTTGAGGGGGGTCTGCTGGGTCATGAGGATCAGGCCTTGAAGCTGGCGACGGCGGCGATGATGCGATCCTGCGTCGCCTCGTCCAGGTCCGAGTGCATCGGCAGGCTGATGACCCGTTCCATCAGGCGCTCGGTCACCGGCAGGCCCTGCGGCCCGCGCGGATACATCTCATAGGCCGGCTGCAGGTGCAGCGGGATCGGGTAATAGACCGCCGTGGGAATGCCCTCGGCCTTGAGGTGCGCGGCCAGACCGTCGCGATCCTCATGCTCGATGGTGTATTGCGCCCAGTTCGAGACATTGCCCGTCGGCACGTCCGGCACGGCGGCGACGTGGGGACGCAGGCCCTCGTTGTAGCGGGCGGCGATGCGGTTGCGCCACTCGATCTCTTGCCCGAAGACCTTCAGCTTCTCGATCAGGACGGCGGCCTGGATGGTGTCCAGGCGGCTGTTCAGGCCGACGCGCATGTTCAGGTATTTGGGGTCGTGGTCGAAGGTCTTGTCCTTCAGATCGACCGCCACCGCCTTGCCGTGGACGCGGATGGAATCGATCAGCTGGGCCAGTTCGTCGTCATTGGTCAGCACCGCCCCGCCGTCGCCGTAGCAACCCAGGGGCTTGGCCGGGAAGAAGCTGGTGGTGGTGATGTCGGCCCACTTCAGCGGGTGCTCGCCATCGAGGGTGCAACCGAAGCCCTGGGCCGAGTCCGAGATCAGCTTCAGACCGTATTTGTCGCAGACGGCCTTGATGGCCGGATAGTCGGCCGGCTGGCCGAACAGGTCGACGGCGATGACCACACGCGGCGTCAGGCGGCCTTCCTTCAGCGTCGCCTCGACGGCGGCCTCCAGATGGGCGGGGCTCATGTTGTAGGTCTTCTCGTCCACGTCGATGAAGACCGGCTCGGCGTCAAACCAGGGCACGACCTCGGCGGTCGCGGCGAAGGTGAAGCTGGGCACGAAGACGGCGTCGCCGCGACCGATCCCCCAGGCCATCAGCGGCAGGGCCAGGGCGTCGGTGCCGTTGGCGCAGCCCAGGGCGTGCTTGGCCTGACCAAAGGCGGCCAGGTCGGCCTCGAACTGACGCACCTGCGGGCCCATGACCCAGGCGCCGCCGACGACGGCGTCGGCGACGGCGGCCTCGATCTTGCCGCCGAGGCGAAGGCGCTGGGCCTGAAGGTCGATGAAGGGAAGGGTCATGAAGGGTCGCTCTCTCGGTGGGGGGCCACGCAGGCGGAACTCGGTTCGGCGCGCGGACGCGAAGGCGGATCAATGGTCTTGAGCGCCTCCTACCAAAGCCCGGGGCCTCTCGACAAACCCGCAAGGGTCACTTCGCGTTGCCGGTTGCAACGAAAACCTGTGCTTGGCAAAGCCCGCGACCCTGCCTAAGCCGCACAGAAGATGACGTTGCCGATCACACAGACCCGGGTCCGCGACTGGCTGTTCGGCCAGGCCCTGCCCCTGTGGGCGCAGGCCGGGATCGACGCCGAGGGCCGCTTCTTCGAAAAGCTGGACTTCGACGCCCGCCCCATCATTGGCCGCCCGCGCCGTACGCGGGTGCAGGCGCGCCAGGTCTATGTCTTCGCCGAAGCCGCCGCCCTGGGCTGGTCGGAAGGCGAAGCCGTCGCCCGCCGCGCCCTCGACGTCCTGATCCGCGACTACCGCCGCGACGACGGATTATGGATCCGCGCCACCGATGACGCGGGCGCCGTGATCGACGCCACGCCCGACCTCTACGACCTGGCCTTCGTCCTCTTCGCCCTCGCCGCCGCGCAGCGTGTGCTGAAGGATGACCGCGCCCGGCCGCTGGCCCTGGCCACCCTGACCGCCATCGAGGCGCAGATGGCCGACCCGGTTCATGGCGGCTGGCAGGAGGCCCTGCCCCCCGTCCTGCCGCGTCGCCAGAACCCGCACATGCACATGCTGGAGGCCTTGCTGGCCTGGCAGGCGATCGCCCCCGATCCGGCCTTCGAGGCGGCGGCTCGCCGCGTGCTCGACCTGTTCGCCGCCCGCTTCTTCGACCGCGAACACCTGATGCTGGGCGAGTATTTCACCGCCGACTGGACCGTCGCGCCCGGCGGCGCAGGCCAAGTCGTCGAGCCGGGCCATCACATGGAATGGATCTGGCTGCTGGATCAGGCCCGCCGTCTCGGTCTCGACGGTCACGAGCGACAGGCCCAGGCCCTGTTCGCCTCGGCCCTGACCAACGGCGTCGACGCCCGGGGCCTGATGGTGCGCGAGATCGACCGCATCGGCGTGGTCCGCCACGGCGGCGCGCGCCTTTGGGGCCAGACCGAGGCCGTCCGCACCCTCCTGCTGCGCCACCGGACCGAACAGGCCCTGGCCCTGACCGAGACCCTGTTCGCCACCCATCTGGCGACGGCTGCGCCCGGCCTCTGGATCGACTGTTTCAACGCCAGGGGCGCAGCCGAAGACGCCGACGTCCCGGCCTCCAGCCTCTATCACCTGATGACCGCCTTCTCGGCCCTGCTGACGGAGCCCGCATGAGCCGACCCATGAAGCGTCCTGGCGCCTTCCTCGACCGCGACGGCGTCCTGATCGTCGACAGCGGCTATCCGCACCGTCCCGACCAGCTGGTCCTGATCCCCGGCGCCGCCGAGGCGGTGAAGCGGCTCAACGACGCCGGCTATGTGACCGTCATCGTCACCAACCAGTCCGGCGTGGCGCGCGGCCTGTTCAGCGAAGAGACCATGCACGGCTTCAACGCCCTGCTGGTCGAGCGCCTGGCTGAAAACGGCGCCCGCATCGACGCGGTCTACGCCGCCCCGCACCACGCCGAGGCCGTGGACGAGCGCTATCGCCACCCCGACCACCCGGACCGCAAGCCCAATCCCGGCATGTTGCTGAAAGCCATGGCCGAGCACGACCTCGACCCGGCCCGCTCCCTGATGATCGGCGACCAGCCCTCGGACCTGGAGGCGGCGCGGCGCGCGGGCGTGGCTGGCCATCGCTTCCCCGACGGCGGCGACCTCGATCAATTCGTCGCGGGTCTGCTGACAGGCTGATCGCAATTCTTCATCTGGTGAATTAACCTCGCGGCCGAGGCTATAAGAAACCGCCGGAGAAGACTTCATGCCCGCCCCGACCTCGCCCTTCGCCGACCGTTATGTCGAACGCCGCTGGACCTCGCCTGACGGGCTCAGCCTCTACGCTCGGGACTACGCCCCGGCGGCGGGCGAGGCGAAGCTGCCGGTCATCGCCATCCATGGCCTGACCCGCAACAGCGCCGACTTCGGCGTCATCGCCGGTCTGGTCGCCCAGAGCGGCCGTCGGGTCCTGGCGGTGGACGTGCGCGGGCGCGGTCTGTCGGATCGCGCGCCCGATCCCATGACCTACAGGCCTGACGTCTACGCGGGCGACATGATCGCCCTGATGGAACAGACGGGAATCAGCCGGGCGGTCTTCCTCGGCACCTCGATGGGCGGGTTGATCACCATGGCCCTGGCCGCGCTCAGACCCCAGGCCGTCGCCGCCGCCGTCATCAACGACGTGGGGCCGGAAGTGGCCCCCGAGGGCCTGGCCCGCATCGCGGCCTACACCGGGCGAAAGGTCGAGATCACGAACTGGGCGGACGCCGCCGCCTACGCCCGCGACATCAACGCCGTCGCCTTTCCCGAATTTGACGGCGCCGACTGGGACGCCTTCGCCCGCCGCATCTTCCGCGAGGACGCTGACGGCCGGCCGGTGCTGAACTACGATCCCGACATCTCGGTCCCGATCAAGGCGGCGGGGGCCGCAGCCCTGGTCCCCGACCTTTGGCCGGCCTTCAGGACTCTGACGACGGACCGCCCGGCCCTGCTGGTGCGCGGCGGCGCCTCGGACCTGCTCAGCGCCGGGATCGCCGAACGGATGCGCGAGGCGGCGCCCGGCATGGCCTATGTCGAGGTTCCGGGGATCGGCCACGCCCCCATGCTGGACGAACCCGAAGCCCGGGCCGGCATCCTCACCTTCCTGGCGGGCGTCGGCTGACAAGCCGCGTCATCCCGGCCGAAGCGCGGCGCAGAGCCGGGACCGCCGCACACGCCGCCGTTTGAATGTCGCGCCTGTCGCGGTCCCGTATAGCGGCTCACGCCCCTTCCGAGATGACGGTCTGTGGGCAAGCGGGCCTCAAGTAGCGCGAAGCGCGGTAGGCCCAGAACTATGCCTTCTTGACGAACTCGGTCCGCAGGACGAGGCCACGCACCTTCTCGACATTGGCCTCGATCTCGTCGGGGTCGCCGGTCAGGCGGATGTTCTTGACCAGGGTGCCGCGCTTCAGCGTCACCCCGCCCGAACCCTTGACCTTCAGATCCTTGATCAGGGTCACGCTGTCGCCGTCGGCCAGCAGATTGCCGTTGGAGTCCTTGGTCACGTCGTCGGTCATGGTCGATCCCGCCTGATATAGAGAAAGGGGGCCGTCGCATCCGCGACAGCCCCGCCTCCTCAGGGCCTATTCGGCCAGACGCGCCTGGGCAAGGGCGATCCGTGCCTGAAGATGCGCATCCTGGCCCGTGGCGGCGGAAATGGCGTTGAAACGCTCGATCTCCAGACCGGCGTCCGTGATGGCCGAGGCCATCTGCGCCTGCTGCTCGGCGTTCGGCTGGGCGCCGTTCAGGGCGCGGGCGATGCCCGAGATTTCGCCCATGGCGGCGGCGAACTGACCGGCCTCGGCGTCGGTGACGCTCGCCCCGACCGAGCCCGGCGCGGACGGCGTCGTTCCCGCCACGGCGGCGCGGGCCTGCAGCACGGGATCGCCCGAGACAGCGGCCGAAATGGCGTTGAAACGTTCAACGGCCAGACCCGAGTTCTGCACGGCGGCGGCCATCTGGGCCTGCTGGTCTTCGGTCGGGGTTCCGTTCTGGACGGTCGCGGCCACGCTCTGGACCGTCTTCATGGCGGCGGCGAACTGGGTCAGTTCAGCGTCGGTCGGTTCACCGGCTGCGGCAGGCGCAGCGGCGGGCGCGGGTGGCGCGTCCTGCGCCATGGCGGGCGCGGCGGTCAGGAACAGGGCGGCCAGAATGGCGGTCGGGGCGGCGGCCGTTGCAAAACGCATGGCTTATCCTTCTGCAGTCCCGAACGCTCAGCCCAAGGCTGACCCGGACAGGTCCGGGCTCTCCCGCACGACCGGGTTGTGTCAGGCTCACAGAGGGCGGGGAGGCCCGAACGCTAACCCGCGTCATGCGGGCGCGTAAACCCCGAGCCGTCAATCGGGCGTATGGGCGTCCAGTTCATCCAGCCACGCCCGCGCCGAGGAATCCGACGGCGCCCGCCAGTCGCCGCGCGGCGACAGGGAGCCGCCGGTCACCACCTTGGGCCCGTTCGGCACGGCCGAGCGCTTGAACTGGCTGGTCTGGAAGAAGCGGATCAGGAACTTCCTCAGCCACCCCTTGATGGTCGGCAGGTCATAGGCGACCCGCTCCGCCTCCGGCAGACCGACCGGCCAGCTTCCCGTCGCCGCATCGCCCCAGGCCTGATGCGCCAGATAGGCGACCTTGGACGGCTTCAGACCGAAACGGCTGATATAGAAGAGGAAGAAATCGTTCAGCGCATAGGGGCCGACGATGGATTGCGTCGACTGGATCGCCCCGTCGGCGCCCGCCGGGACCAGTTCAGGCGAGATCTCCGTGGCCAGGATGGCGTGCAAGGTCGGGGTCGCCGCCTCCCCCACCAGACCGCGCTCGGCCACCCAGCGGATCAGGTGCTGGATCAGGGTCTTCGCCACCCCGCCGTTGACGTTGTAGTGGCTCATATGGTCGCCGACGCCATAGGTGCACCAGCCCAGCGCCAGTTCCGACAGGTCGCCGGTGCCCAGAACGAAGCCGTGGTTCTGGTTGGCCAGCCGGAACAGGTAGTCGGTGCGCAGGCCCGCCTGCACGTTCTCGAAGGTGATGTCGTGGACCGACTCGCCGTCCGCGAAGGCATGGCCGATGTCGCGCAGCATCTGTTCGGCGGCGGGACGGATGTCGATCTCGGCCCCCGTCACGCCCAGCGCCTTCATCAGCGCCCAGGCGTTGGACTTGGTGCCGTCGGAGGTGGCGAACCCCGGCATGGTGAAGGCCAGAATGCCTGTGCGCGGCAGTTCCAGCCGATCAAAGGCGCGACAGGCGACCAGCAGGGCCTGGGTCGAATCCAGCCCGCCCGAGACGCCGATCACCAGGGTCTTTGACCCCGTCGCCGTCATGCGCCGCATCAGGCCCTGGACCTGGATGTTGAAGGCCTCGAAGCAGTCCTGATCCAGACGCGCGGCGTCGTCCGGCACGAAGGGGAAGCGGTCCAGCGGACGGATCAGGGCGCCCGTCGCCCCCTCCCCCGCCTCGAACGGAACCACCGTCGCGGCCTCGCCTTCCAGTCGGGCGCAGTCGGCGAAGGTGCCGTTGCGCAGCCGGTCCAGACCGATGCGGTCCACGTCCACGTCGGCGATAGTCAGATGGCTGTGCAAAGCGAAGCGTTCGCCCTCGGCCAGCCGCGCGCCCAGTTCGTGAATGGTCGCCTGACCGTCCCACGCCAGATCGGTCGTGCTTTCCCCCCAGCCCGAGGCGGCGAAGACATAGGCCGACAGGGTGCGGCTGGACTGACTGGCGCACAGCAGGGCCCGCTCGTCCGCCTTGCCGATGACGATGTTGGAGGCCGACAGGTTGCACAGGATGCGCGCCCCCGCGAGCGCCGCGCGCGTCGACGGCGGCTGCGGCGCCCAGAAGTCCTCGCAGATCTCGACCGCGAAGACGAAGCCCGGCCGGTTCGTCGCCTCGAACACCAGACCCGGCGCGAAATCGACGCTCTCACCGTTCAGGACGACGACGTCCTCGCTGCGGCTGGCGGCGGGGGCGAACCAGCGCTTCTCGTAGTATTCGCGATAGTTGGGCAGATAGGTCTTGGGAGCCACGCCCAGCACCTCGCCCCCGCCCAGCACCACGGCGCAGTTGAACAGGGCGTCGCCGTTGCGGATCGGCGCGCCGATGACGGCGATGACCCCCGCCTCGTCCGCGACCTCGGCCAGACGCGCCACCTGGCGCTCGACCTCTTCCAGCAGGGCCGCCTGCATGTGCAGGTCATCGATGGCGTAGGCGCTCAAGGACAGTTCGGGAAAGACCAGCAGGTCCACGCCCGCCTCGCCCGCCTGACGGATCAGCCGTGCGTGCTCCTCGGCGTTGGCGGCCGGGTCGGCGACATGGACCACCGGGGTCGCGGCGGCGACGCGCACGAAGCCGTGGCTGCGCGGGGCGTGGAAGGAACTGTTCGAGGCCATCAATCCATCCGCTCATCCCGGCGGATGCCGGGATCCAGTGAGAGCCGCCAAGACGCGACGCCCGATCTCTAAGACCGTTCGATCAATATAGGGTTGCGGCTCGAACCCAAAGCACTGGGTCCCGGCGTCCGCCGGGATGAGCGGCGCAGCGGGAAGTTCGTGACCTGCGAACCGCTGTCGGCTAAGGCTCGCAGCATGAGCGATACGCCCAAAAAAGGCTGGTTCCAGCGACTGAGCGCGGGTCTGTCCCGGTCTTCGAAACAGATGACCGATCAGGTCGTCTCGACCTTCGTGAAGGAGCCCCTGTCCGAAGAGGCGCTGGAGCGTCTGGAAGAACACCTGATCGAGAGCGACCTCGGCCCCGCCGCCTCGGCCCGCATCGTGGAGCGTTTCCGCGCTCTGCGCTTCGGCAAGACCTCGGACGAGCGCGAGATCAAGGAGGCTCTGGCCGAGGCCGTGGCCGCCGAGCTGCTGCCACGTCAGGCGACGTTTGATCCTCTCAGCGGACCCAAGCCCTATGTCGTCCTGTTCGTCGGCGTGAACGGGTCG
>Ga0247819_10000920_pt1 | contig 16458 bp, 14 predicted proteins | sample 13C_Xylose_Day6_FD_193428 | JGI IMG/M metagenome (GOLD analysis project Ga0247819, IMG submission 193428) | Soil microbial communities from agricultural site in Penn Yan, New York, United States - 13C_Xylose_Day6 | ecosystem: Environmental > Terrestrial > Soil > Agricultural land | place: USA...
CCAGCTTTCACGTCGCGCCGACGGTGACAGGCGCGAGGATAATTCCGGCGCCAGCTTCAATCCCAGCAAAGCCCGCCCGCCCTTCAACGGGCGCATGGCTGCGAACTGCACGCTGCGCGAAAATGCCGTGTAGCCCTTGCGTTGCCCCGAAATGACGTCTTCGACGCCGTCAGCGACGCGCTCGACCGCCTCCAGGATCGCCAGGGAGGCCGCATCCTTCCACAGCGCCGCGCGCAGGGCCTCAGGCTCGTCCCAGCCTGGGCCGTCGGCGGGGCAACAGGCGTCGAGAATTTGCGCCGCGTGGTTCTGACCCACGCCATATGTCGCCTTCAGCCAGGCCGCCTGGGCGCGCGGCGCGGTCTCGGGGCAGGACTTCATGATCGCCACCCAGTCTGCCAGCGGCTTGCCGGTGTTCTTTTCCAGATTGGCCTGGACTGTGGCGAACCACTTCTTCTGTCGCTCCGTCAGCACTGCGGTCATCTACCCCTCCGTCCTTGCGCGACCATGCGCCTCTGCCCGCGCCAAAGAAAAGGCCCGGGCGTTTCCGCCCGGGCCTCAGCATGCAAACCTGAGCGAAATCAGGCCGTTTCTTCTTCCTCTTCCTTCACCGCCGCGCCCTTGGCCGGGGTGATGTCGAAGGCGATCTTGCCGTCCTTCAGCTCGACCTTGACGTGTCCGCCGCGCGTCAGACGGCCGAACAGGATGTCGTCGGCCAGGGGCTTCTTGATGTGCTCCTGAATGACGCGGGCCAGGGGTCGTGCGCCATACAGTTCGTCGAAGCCGTTCTTGGCCAGCCAGTCGGTCGCCTCGTCGGTCAGTTCGATGGTGATGTTGCGGTCCGCCAGTTGGGCGTCCAGTTGCATCATGAACTTGCCGACCACCGAACGGATCGTCTCGGCGCCCAGCGGCTTGAAGGCCACGATGGCGTCCAGGCGGTTGCGGAACTCCGGCGCGAACAGGCGCTGGATGGCCTTGTCGTCCTCGCCTTCGACCTTGCCCCGGCCGAAGCCGATGGAGGCCCGGGCGTTGTCGGCGGCCCCGGCGTTGGTGGTCATGATCAGGATGACGTTCCTGAAGTCGACCTTCTTGCCCACGGCGTCGGTCAGGGTCCCGTTGTCCATCACCTGCAGCAGGATGTTGTAGACGTCGGGGTGGGCCTTCTCGATCTCGTCCAGCAGGACCACCGAGTGCGGGTGCTGATCGACAGCGTCGGTCAGCAGGCCGCCCTGGTCGTGGCCGACATAGCCCGGAGGGGCGCCGATCAGACGGCTGACCGTGTGGCGCTCCATGTATTCCGACATGTCGAAGCGCTGCATCTCGATGCCCAGGGTGGCGGCGAGTTGCTTGGCCACCTCGGTCTTGCCGACACCGGTCGGACCGCTGAACAGGAAGGCGCCGATCGGCTTGTTCGGGTCGCGCAGACCCGCCCGCGCCAGCTTCATCGCCGCCGAGACCTGATCAATGGCCTGCTCCTGGCCGTAGACGACGCGCTTCAGGTCGGATTCCAGCTCGCGCAGGGATTCCGTATCCGACTTGCTGACCGACTTGGGCGGGATGCGGGCCATCTTGGCGATGACGGCCTCGACCTCCTTCTGGCCGATGACCTTCTTGCGCCTCGATTCCGGCAGCAGCATCTGCGACGCCCCCGCCTCGTCGATCACGTCGATGGCCTTGTCCGGCAGCTTGCGGTCAGTGATGTAGCGCGCCGACAGATCCACCGCCGTGCGGATGGCGGCGTCGGTGAAACGCAGCTTGTGGTGCGTCTCATAGGTCGTCTTCAGTCCCTTGAGGATCTTCACCGTATCCTCGATCGTCGGCTCGTTGACGTCGATCTTCTGGAAGCGCCGCACCAGGGCGCGGTCCTTCTCGAAGTGCTGGCGATACTCCTTGTAGGTAGTCGAGCCCATGCACCGCAGGCTGCCGGACGCCAGAGCCGGCTTCAGCAGGTTGGAAGCGTCCATCGCCCCGCCCGACGTCGCGCCGGCGCCGATCACAGTATGGATTTCGTCGATGAACAGGACCGCGTTCTCGTGCGTCTCCAGTTCCTTGACGACCTGCTTCAGCCGCTCCTCGAAATCACCGCGATAGCGGGTGCCGGCCAGCAGCGCCCCCATGTCGAGCGAGTAGATGGTGGCGTCCTTCAGGACCTCGGGCACCTCGCCGTTGACGATCTTGCGGGCCAGGCCCTCGGCGATGGCGGTCTTGCCGACGCCAGGATCGCCGACCAGCAACGGATTGTTCTTGGTCCGGCGGCACAGGATCTGGATTGAACGCTCGACCTCGGCCTGACGGCCGATCAGGGGGTCGATCTTGCCGTGTCGCGCCTTCTCGTTCAGGTCGACGCAATAGGCCTCCAGCGCCTCTCCGCCCGATTTGACGGCGGCGGCGTCCTCGGCCTCCTCGGGCGAGCCCTTGGCGGGACGGGTCTCGGCCGCGCCCGGCTTCTTGGCGATGCCGTGGGCGATGAAGTTGACCGCGTCATAGCGCGTCATGTCCTGCTCTTGCAGGAAGTAGGCGGCGTGGCTTTCGCGTTCCGAGAAGATAGCGACCAGGACATTGGCGCCCGTCACCTCTTCGCGGCCCGACGACTGGACATGAATGACGGCGCGCTGGATCACGCGCTGGAAGCCGGCCGTGGGCTTGGCGTCGTCGCCGTCCGCCGTGGCCAGGGCGGCCAGGTCGTTATCGACATAGAGGGTCAGCGCCGTCTTCAGCGCGCCCAGATCAACGTTGCAGGCCGTCATGACCGCCGACGCATCGGTGTCGTCGATCAGGGCCAGCAGCAGGTGCTCAAGCGTGGCGTACTCGTGCCGGCGCTCGTTCGCATAGTGGACCGCGCGGTGCAGGGTCTCTTCGAGAGGACGAGAAAAGGAGGGCATGGGAGATCCTCTCAGTCTTTTTCCATCGTGCATTGCAGAGGGTGCTGGTGACGGCGCGCCGTCTCAACCACCTGGGCGACCTTGGTTTCGGCCACTTCGTAGGTGAAGACGCCGCAGACCCCGACGCCATGCTGGTGCACATGCAGCATGATGCGGGTCGCGTCTTCCCGGCTCTTCTGGAAGAACCGTTCCAGCACATAGATGACGAACTCCATCGGCGTGTAGTCGTCATTCAGGATCAGCACTCGATAAAGCGAGGGCCGCTGAAGCTTCGGCTTTGTCTCGGTGACGACGGCGGCGCCTGCGCCTCCGCCTTGTTCACCTGGCCGTCTGGTAGGCATTCGTTGTCCGTCTTCGGGGGGAGTCGATGGATCAGATAGGTGATGATGGCCTGATTTGTAGAGGCGTCCAGTCACGCGTTGCGTGAACGGCCGACTTGCCGCACCCGGAGCGGCGCCGGACGCAAAAAAGGCCCCGGCGTTTCCGCCGGGGCCTGATTGTACGCTACAGAAGATCGTCCGGCTTAGCGGGCGGCCTGGAAGCTCTCGACGGTCGCGGTGACGCGCTCGTTGATCGGCTTGAAGCTGTCCTTCACCGAGGCGGTGAAGATCTCGGTCGTCTTGCCGAACTGGGCCAGATAGGCCTCAGCGGCCGACTTGGCCCACGAGGTCTGCAGTTCGACCAGTTCCTGAACCGAGCGGGCCTGGCTGATCGACTGTGCGGCGGCGACGCCGTCTTCCCAGGACTTCTTCGAGAAGGCGATGGCTTCCTGCGACAGAGCCTCGGCGCCCTTCTGGGCGGCGGCGGCCGACTCGACGACGGCCTCGAGGTTCTTCTTGCCGTGAGCGTTCAGCTCGGTCAGCGAAGCGACCGACTTGTCCACGCCTTCGCGGAAAGCCTTGGCGCCAGCGGCCTGGATGGATTCAGCCTGGGCTTTCGCCTTGGCGGTGGTTTGTTCGACGGTCTTCTTAACAGTCTCTGCGGCGTCAGCCATGGGGACTCTCCTGAAGCGATGAGGGGTTTCGCGACAAACGGGTCCATCGCGACGATGGCCATATGGTGCAAGTGCGAAATGACTTCAAGTGAATTTTGTGCGATGCAACATATAAACACCGATCACCTGCCCGCGCAGGCGCGATCACAACTCCGTTGACGCCTTGTTAACCCTCTCGAAACCCCCGCGACGGATGTTAGCTTTTGTAAAGCGCGGTGATCAGGGTCGTCTTCGCGCCACAGTGACGAGGCTAGTAGATTGACCATGAACGCAGCATTCCGCCGTCGCTTCCTGGCCGCCCTGGTTCTGGGCGGCGTGGTCCTCACGCCCGCCCTGGGCGCGCCCCCGCCGGTCGCTCAGTCCTCGGACAACTCGCGCTACGCCTCCATCGTGGTCGACGCCGCCTCGGGCGAGGTGCTGTTCTCACGCTTCGCAGACGCCCGGCGCTACCCCGCCTCGATCACCAAGGTCATGACCCTGTATCTGGTTTTCGAGGCCCTGGAATCCGGCAAGGTCAAGCTGACGGACAACCTGACCGTATCACCGCGCGCCGCTTCACAACCGCCTTCCAAGCTGGGCCTGGCCGCCGGTCAGTCGATCAGCCTGGACGACGCCATGAAGGCCACGGCCGTCCGTAGCGCCAACGACATGGCCGTGGTTCTGGCCGAACACATTGGCGGCTCCGAAGCCCAGTTCACCGCCCGCATGACGGCCAAGGCCAGGGAACTGGGCATGGACCACACCCGGTTCACGACCGCCAACGGCCTGCCCGACACACGCCAGGCGACGACTGCTCGCGACCTGTCCATCCTGAGCCGTGCGGTGATGCGCGACTATCCGCAGTACTATCGCTACCTCGGACTGCACGACTGGTACTACAACGGCCGCGACTACCGGAACACCAACGGCCTGCTGGCCACCGGTCGCGGCTACGACGGCATCAAGACCGGCTTCACCAACGCCTCGGGTTACAATCTCGCTGCCTCCTCGGTGCGCGACGGCAAGCGGATCATCACCATCGTCATGGGCGGCCGTTCGACGCGGACCCGCAACGACCACGTCGCAGAATTGATGGACACCGGCTTCGAGGTCCAGCGCCGACGCAGCCAGGGCGAGCGCATTCAGGTCGCCCAGACCTTCTTTGAACAGCGCGGCTACGGCATCAGCGCCGATCCCAATCCGCCGGTCGAGTACGCCTCGGTCTCTGATGAAGACGGCGAAGGCGTCGGCTCGACCGCCGTGGCCTATGTCTCTGGCTCGCCGCCGGCAAACCTGCCGACCGAAGTGACGCCGCCGCCGTCGGCCCGCGCCGCAACCTCACGCACAACGCCCCCAGCGCAGCGCGCGGAGACTCCGCGCTCGCCCGAAAGCCTGACCGCTTCGCTAAACGGCAGCACGACGTCGCGACGCGCATCCGCCCCTGCCCGCTCACCGACACGTGAAGCCTCACGCGCGCCCGCCGGACGCTGGACGGTTCAGGTCGGCGCCTTCCGTGACGAGACCGTGGCCCGCAACTGGCTCAACGAGGTCAGCCGGCGATTCCGCACCCAGTTCACCGAGGCGCAGCGCGATGTTCAGAGCGCCGATGGCTGGTATCGCTCGCGCTTCACCGGCATGACCCAGGCTTCGGCCGAGGCCGCCTGCGAGGCTCTGGGCGAACGTCGCGTCACCTGCATGGTCATCCGCCCCAGCTAGATCGCGCCGCGACCATTGCGCCAACTTCCCTCGGCCAGCCGACGGGCATAGTCGCGCACGTCCGACGGCCAGGCCTCGATCGCGGCGTCAAAGGCGACCCAGTCGCCGGCGAACAACATCCGGGTCGCCTCCTCATAGCCAGGCTGATCGCCGGCCATGGCGGTCATGAAGCGATAGGCGGCCTCGCGACTGCGGCGCACGCGATCCGGCCCCTCGGCTTCGCGCAAAGCGTTCTCGACCAGCTTCCGCAGCGCGACCGAAGCCCCGCCCGGCTGGGACGCCAGCCAGTCCCAGTGACGCGGCAACAGGGTGACTTCGCGCGCCGTGACTCCCAGCCTGGGCCGTCCCGGGCCGCGCTTCTCCACAGCCTCGACCGGCAGACGCGCCAGCACAGCCGCCAGATCGCCGCGCAGATCGAACTCCATCGGTCGGGCGTCGGCGTCGTCAAAAATCAGGACCGACTCGCCCGCATCATGCGCCGCCTTGACCGCCGCCACGACCTCAGACGGCGCGCCCGAAGCGATCAGACGATTTCCGGCAAAGGCGGTGCAGGTTTCAGTGGGCATCATCAGCTCCTTGAGGTCGCGACGATTTACCCGGGCAAAATATCCGCGTCAATATTACCCGGATTTATTCAGCGCGCCCGCTCGCCCTCGCCAAACAGGGAGGCCGCGATCCAGCTGACCCCCCCCGTCACGATAGCCGCCCCGATCCCGGCCCATAAACCGTTGACCGAGAAACCGCCCAGGAACCAGGCCGTCAGTCCAATCATCGCCGCGTTCACCACCAGCAGGAACAGACCCAGGGTCACGATGGTCAGCGGCAGGGTCAGGATCACCATGATCGGCCGCACGATGGCGTTGACCAGACCGAGGATCACCGCCGCCGCGACCAATGATCCCGTAGAGGTGAAGTCCACCCCTGGCACGACCTTGGCCGACAACCACAGTCCAAGGGCGGTGACGACCGCCTGAACGATGAAACGCAGCATGGAAAGCAATCTCCGTGAACCTTGACCATATAGTGCGTCAGATCGCTTTTCGCTCCCGTGCGAAATCCGCCCCGCCCTGCTAGCCTTCCGTGGACACCTCTGACGGAGCCTCCCCATGAGCCTTCACGGCGCCTACGACCCCGACAACATCTTCGCCAGGATCCTGCGCGGCGAAATCCCCAGCGTGAAGGTGTGGGAAGACGACGACGTCCTGGCCTTCATGGACGTCTTCCCCCAATCCGAGGGTCATGTCCTGGTGGTGTCCAAGACCTCGACGGCCCGCAACCTGCTGGAGATCGAGCCGGAAGTCCTCGCCAAGCTGACCGCCGCCGTCCAGCGCACAGCCCGCGCGGTGGAGAAGGCGCTGAAGCCCGAGGGTTTCAGCCTGATGCAGTTCAACGGCGAGGCCGGGGGCCAGACCGTCTTCCACCTGCATTTCCACATCGTGCCGCGCTGGGCCGATCGCGCCCTGAAGGGCCACGGCCATGCCCCCATGGCCGACGCCGAACAGCTCAAGGCCCTGGCCGCGCGGATCGCCGCCGAACTGGACTGACTACAACGGCCCCTTGAAGATGAAGAAGGCCCCGCCCGCGATCAGCGCAAAGCCGACCAGATGGTTCAGGGTCAGCTTCTCGCCAAGGTAGAGCACCGAGAAGACGGCAAAGACCACCAGGGTGATCACCTCCTGCATGGTCTTCAGCTCGGCCGCCGAATAGACCTGATGACCGATGCGATTGGCGGGCACGGCCAGGCAGTATTCGAAGAAGGCGATCCCCCAGCTCAGGATCACCACGATCCACAAGGGCTTCGAGCCGAATTTCAGATGGCCGTACCAGGCGAAGGTCATGAAGACGTTCGACAGGGCCAGCAGAAGGATCGGCGTGAGATAGGGCGTCATCGGCATGGTCGGACTGTGCTTGCGTCCTGACGATTCCACCAGCATAAGGCCCGCAACGCCGGATTAGCACAGTGGTAGTGCAGCGGTTTTGTAAACCGAAGGTCGCGGGTTCAAATCCTGCATCCGGCACCACTTCTTCTGGCCGCCTCCTCCCATGTCCGAGACGACCAACAAGCTGGGCCACAAGATCGGGACGCGCGGGGCGCGGACCCGCCGGGCCATTCTCGACGCCCTGCGCGAGCTGCTGAACCACAAGCACCTGGGCGAGATCCGCGCCGCCGACGTGGCGATGGCGGCAGGCGTCTCGGCGCCGACCTTCTACACCTATTTCAAGTCGGTCGAGGAAGGCCTGCTGATCCTGTGCGAGGAGGCCGGCGAGGACTTCCAGCGGCTGGCCCGGCACATTCACGCCGACTGGACCGCCGACCGCGCCTTCGAATCCGTGCGCGCCTATGTGCTGGAGGTCCTGGCCCTGTGGAACGACCACGGGCCGGTGCTGCGGGTCGAGCACATGCTGGCCGACAAGGGCGAGCCGGGCTTCGCCGAAAGCCGCATCAAGCGCATGCGGCGTCTGCACCTGGCGCTGGAGCGCCGCATCGCCCAGGCCAAGGCCAACGGCATGCATCCTGAGGGCCTGAGCCCCCGCCTGACCTCCTATGAGACCGCCAATCTGGTGGAGTCCGTCGCCGCCGGCTTCGCCCTGATGCGCCGCGCCGACACGCCCGAGGCCATTGTCGATACGACGGCGCATATCGTCGTGAAACTGACGACGGGGCGCTGACTTTTCCTCCCCACTTCGTGGGGAGGTGGCGCGGCGGCGAAGCCGATGTGACGGAGGGGCGCTGCGAGCCAAAGCTCAACCAAGCCCCTACACCGCTTCGCGGTCCCCCTCCCCACGAGGTGGGGAGGAGATATCTGGCTCAGCCCCCGCCCAGCGCCACGGCGACGTGATAGACGATGAAGGCCGCCAGATAGGCGAGGCCGAACAGATAGCCGACCATGATCATGGTCCACTTCATCGAGCCGGTCTCGCGACGGACCACGCCCAGGGTGGGCAGGCATTGCGGCGCGAAGACGTACCAGGCCAGGAAGGCCAGACCCGTGGCCAGCGACCAGTCGGCCGACAGGACCGAGGCCAGGGCGCCGACGTTTTCTTCCGCGCCGGCGATGGAATAGACCGTGCCCAGGACCGCCACGGCGACCTCGCGCGCGGCCATGCCGGGCACCAGGGCCACCACCATCTGCCAGCTGAAGCCGATGGGGGCGAAGACGGGCTCCAGCGCCTTGCCGATCATGCCGGCGAAGGAATAGTCGATGGCCGGTCCCGTCGCCCCTTCCGGCGGATAGGGGAAGGTCGACAAGGCCCAGACGATGACCATCAGCGGCAGGATGATCTTGCCCGCGCGGCGGATGAAGATCTTGGCCCGCAGCCACAGATTGAACAGGACGCTCTTGATGTCGGGGATCTTGTAGGCGGGCAGTTCCATCATGAAGGGCTCGACGGCGCCGCGCCAGAAGACCCGACGGATCACCAGCGAGACCAGAAGCGCGCTGACGATGCCCGCCGCATAGAGGCCGAACATCACCAGGCCCTGCAGGCTGGCCCAGCCCCAGACGGTTTCGTTGGGGATGAAGGCCGCGATGATCAGGGTGTAGACGGGGATGCGCGCCGAGCAGGTCATCAGCGGCGCGATCAGGATGGTGGTCAGCCGGTCGCGCTTCGCCTCGATCACCCGCGTCGCCATAATGCCGGGAATGGCGCAGGCGAAGCTGGACAGCAGGGGGATGAAGGCCCGGCCGTGCAGCCCCGCCCCGCCCATGATCTTGTCCATCAGGAAGGCCGCCCGGGCCATGTAGCCGAAGTCTTCCAGCACGATGATGAACAGGAAGATGATCAGGATCTGCGGCAGGAAGACCAGGACGCTGCCGACCCCGCCGATCAGACCATCGACGATCAGGCTCTGCAGCAGGCCGGTGAAGCCTTGATCCGGCAGGACCGTGGCCACCCAGCCGCCGACCAGGGCGAAGAAGGCCTCGATGCCGTCCATCGCGGGCGTGGCCCAGGTGAAGACGGCCTGGAACATGACGAACAGGATGCCCAGCAGGATGACCAGACCGGCGACGGGATGCAGCAGGACGCTGTCGATCTTGCCGGTCAGGGTGTCGGGCCGCTCGGGCGGGCGGACGCAAGCCTTCATGATGCGCTCGGCCTCGCGGTGGGCGTCGCGGATTTCGGCGGCGGACGGGGCGTGCCATTCGCTGCGGGTCTCGCCCACGGCCTGATCGGCCTGGGCCTGGACCGCGGCGACCAGTTCAGTGATCCCGCGCTTGCGCGTGGCGACCGTGGTGACCACGGGGGCGCCGATCTCGGCCGACAGCTTCTCCAGGTCGATGCGCAGGCCCTGACGCTGGGCGATGTCGAACATGTTGAGCGCCAGCACCATGGGCCGCCCGACCTGCTTCAGCTCCAGCGCCAGCCGCAGCACCAGACGCAGGTTGGTGGCGTCGGCGACGCAGACCACAACGTCCGGCGGGGTCTCGCCCGGCAAGGCGCCGAGCACGGCGTCGCGGGTGACCTCCTCGTCCAGGCTGCGGGCGCGCAGCGAATAGGTGCCCGGCAGGTCCAGCACCGACAGGGTGCGGCCGTCGGCGGCGTGGATGCGCCCCTCTTTGCGTTCCACCGTGACGCCGGCGTAGTTGGCGACCTTCTGATGCGCGCCGGTCAGGGCGTTGAACAGGGCGGTCTTGCCGCTGTTGGGATTGCCGACCAGGGCGACGCGGGCGGTTCGAACGGCCACATCCATCAGGCTTTTCCTCCATCCAGACGGATGGTCAGGCTGGCGGCCTCGTGCCGACGCAGGGCCACGCGCATGTCGTCCACCTTCATGGCGATGGGATCACGCCCGAACAGACCTTCGTGCAGCAGCTCGACGCGCGCGCCCTCGACAAAGCCCAGCTCCAGCAGGCGGCGCTCCAGCTCGATCTCATGGTCCAGATGGTGGCAGTGGGCGCCGACCTGAACGATGACGCCGCGGTCGCCGCGTCGGGCCTGGCTGAGTTTGATGGTGTCGGTCATGGCGCTCATTACGACGGCGCCCGGCGCCGCTCACATTTGTTGACAGCGATTATCAGGCGCGAAGACCCTGCGTCCAGTAATGATAACCGTCGACGCTGAGACCAAATGCCCATCGGCGATCCTGGCGGCATGGCCTATGAAGGCCGTCATGCGCAGCCTTCTCGCCCTGTCCGCCGCCCTTATCGCTCCCCTGGCCCTCGGCGCCTGCGGAGACGCCTCCACGCCCGCCGCCGATGAAGCGCCCAAGGCGCCGCCGCCCCCGGCTCTGACGGATGCGGAGAAAACGGCCATGCTGGCCGCCCTGCCCGCCCCCTACAACGACGGCGATCTGGAGAACGGCCGTCGCGCCTTCGCCCGTTGCCGCTCGTGCCACACCATTACGCCGGGCGGCCCCAACATGGCTGGACCGAACCTCTACGGGGTCTTCGGGCGCCAGGCCGGGGCCCTGGACAAGTACAGCTACTCCCACGCCCTGCGGTCGGCCGGCTTCACCTGGGACGCCGAAAAACTGGATCACTGGCTGGAAAACCCCCGGACCTTCCTGCCCGGCAACAAGATGACCTTCGCTGGCCTGCGCGACGCCACGGACCGCCGCGACGTCATCGCCTTCCTGAAGGTGGAGACGGGCTACAAGCCGGAAACGACAGAGGCCGCCGCTGCCGCGACGACCCCCGCTTCCTGATCGTTAGACCAGAGCAGACCTAACCCGGGCTCATGTCTGGGGTCTTGCCGTCGGCGATCTCCTGGGCCTCCCACTCCTCGATCTTGCGAGCCGTGTATTCCGGCGACCGGGTGAAGCGCGCCAGCACGCCATAGATGACCGGCACCACGAACAGGGTCAGCATGGTGGCGAACATCGCCCCGGTGAAAATGACCACGCCGATGGTCTGGCGGCTGCCGGCGCCCGCGCCTTGCCACAGCACCAGCGGCAGGGCGCCGAAGGCCGTGGCGATCGAGGTCATGATGATCGGGCGCAGGCGAAGCGAAGAGGACTCGATGATCGCCTCGCGGATCGTCCGCCCCTGATCCCGAAGCTGGTTGGCGAACTCGACGATCAGGATGCCGTTCTTGGCCGCCACCCCGATCAGGATGATCAGGCCGATCTGACTGTAGATGTTCAGGCTGGAGCCCGCCATCAACAGGCCGAACAGCCCGCCCGCCGCCGCCAGGGGCACGGTCAGCATGATGACCGCCGGGGTGATCCAGCTCTCGAACTGGGCCGCCAGCACCAGGAAGACCAGCAACAGGGCCAGGGCGAAGGCCCAACCCACGGCGCTGCCCGCCTCCTGCTGATCGCGTGCGGCGCCGCCCCAGCGGATGGTGGCCAGACCTTGCGGCTGCTTGGCGACCTCGGCGTTGAGGAAGGCCACGGCGTCGTCGATGGTGGTGCCGGGGTTCAGGTCGGCCTGCAGGGTGATGGCCCGCTGACGGTCCAGACGGCGACGATCAGGCGTGTCGCCGGACGTCTGGGTCGTGACCACCGCCGACAGCGGCACCAGTTGGCCCGCGCCGGTCGAGACATAGAGGGCCTCCAGGTCCGCCACGCCGCGCCGGTTCTCGCGGTCGGTCTGCAGGATGACGTCGTATTCCTGACCGCCCTTGATGTAGGTCGTCGCGCGGCGCGACCCGAACATGGTCTCGAGCGCGCGGCCGATCTGCTGCGACGACACGCCGAGAGCGGCGGCCTTCTGCGGATCGACATCCACCAGCAGACGCGGGGCGTTCGGCTCATAATTGAGACGCGGTCGCGACAGACCCGGGTTCTCGAGCGCCGCCGCCAGAATGGGCTGCAGCCAGTTGTAGAGCGGGCCGTATTCCGATCCCGTCACGATCATCTCGACCGAGTTGGAGTTGCCGCCGCCGCGCTGGAAGGCGCCGGGAGTGGAGGCGTTGACCTGGGCGTCGGTCTGGCCGCGCAGCTTGCCGTTCAGCTCCTGAGCGATCTCGTCCGCCGAACGCTCGCGCTCGGACCAGTCGGCCAAATTCAGAACCGCGCTGCCCGAGCTGAAGCCCGAACCGCCGAAACCGGGCGCGGAGATCAGGAAGTTGGCCGCCTCGCCGCTGTCCCGGTACTCGGCCAGGATGGGCTCCAGGCCCAGCATGATCTTGCGCGTATAGTCGAAGCCCGCGCCTTCCGGGCCGGCGATGCGCAGGGTCACGCGGCCCCGGTCCTCGTTCGGCACCAGTTCATTGGGCAGGTGGAGGAAGATGCCCGTCGCCCCGGCCGCGACCAGAACGATCAGGCCCACCACTCCGCCCACGGCGATGCGACGGCCCAGCAGGGCGTCCAGAGAGTTGGCGTAGGAGTTCTTCAGCGCATCCATGGCCCGGTCGACGTGACGCGCCACCCAGCCGCCGGTGTGAGCCGGCTTCAGGATCTTCGACGCCAGCATGGGCGACAGGCTGAGCGCCAGGAAGGCCGAGAAGGCCACGGCCGCAGCGATGGCCGCCGCCAGCTCGACGAACAGACGGCCGACGTATCCCGGCAGGAACAGCAGGGGTGCGAACACCGACAGCAGGACCACAGTCGTCGCCACGACGGCGAAGAAGACCTGACGCGCGCCGCGCTCGGCGGCGATCAGCGGCGGCTCGCCGTGGTCCAGACGCCGCTGGATGTTCTCGACGACGACGATGGCGTCATCGACCACCAGACCGATGGCCAGCACGAGGGCCAGCAGGGTCAGCAGGTTCAGCGAGAAGCCCAGGGGCGCCAGGACGATGAAGGTCGCCAGCAGGCAGATGGGCGCCACCACCGAAGGGATGATCGCCGCCCGCAGGCTGCCCAGGAAGATGAAGTTGACCAGGGCCACCAGCGCCATCGAAATGCCGATGGTGATCCAGACCTCGTCGATGGCGTGTGAGGTGAAGACCGAGTTGTCGGACCCGACCTCCAGCGTCGTGCCGGGCGGCAAGGTCGGCGTGACCTGCTCCATCAGCGCGCGCGCGCCCTCGGAAATGGCCAGGTCGTTGGACTGGGCCTGACGCGTAATGGCCAGACCGATCTGATCGACGCCGTTGCCACGGAACAGGCGGCGATCTTCGGCCGGGGCCTCTTCGATACGGGCGATATCGCCCAGACGCGTGACATAGGCGGCGTTGCCGAGAAGAGCGCCCGTCACGCCGTTGGTCATGGCCGTTGTGGCGGCCGCCAGAGTGCCCGAACTTTGCGCGCCCGTGGCCGTCGAAGCCGATCCGCGCGTGCCGATCGGCAGTTGGGCGAAGTCGGCGGACCGCGAATAGGTGCGGGCCACGCGAACCGTATAGTCCTTCTGCGCCGACTCCAGCGAGCCGGCGGGCAGCTCGACGTTCTGGTTGGTCAGCGCGGTTTCGACATCGGCGACCGTCAGACCGCGCGCGGCCATGGCGGCGGCGTCCAGCCAGATCCGCATGGCGTAGCGTTGCTCGCCGAAGATATTGACCTGGGCCACGCCGGGCACGGTGGCGAAGCGGTCCACCAGATAGCGATCAGCGTAATCCGTCAGCTCCATGCGGTTCATGGTCGTGGACCGCAGGAACATGATCATGATCGGCTGACTGTCGGAGTCGGCCTTGGCCACTTCCGGCGGGTCAGCCTGATCCGGCAGACGTCCCTGCACGCGCGAGACCCGGTCGCGCACGTCATTGGCGGCGTCGTCGATGTTGCGGTCCAGCGAGAACTCGATGTTGACGCTGGAACGGCCGTCGCGGCTGGTCGAGTTGATGCGTTCGACGCCCTGGATGCCGGCGATCTGCTGCTCGATCGGCTCGGTGATCCGGCTCTCGATCACCTCGGCCGAGGCGCCGGCGTAGCTGGTGTTGACCGAGACGATGGGCGGATCGACGTCCGGCAGTTCACGCACCGGCAGGAAGAAGAAGGCCGCCAGACCAATGACGCAAAGGACGATGGCCCCCACCGCCGCAAAGACGGGGCGACGGACCGAAACATCTGACAACATCATGGGCGAGCCGCCGGAGCCGCGCTCGCGCCGCCCTTCCGAGCCGCGCCGCCGACCGTGACGGGCGCGCCCGGCTGGATGCGGTTCAGGCCGGACGCGACGACACGATCATTGTTGTCCAGGCCCGACAGGATTTCGACGAAGCCGCCCTCGACAGCTCCGGCCTGCACCTCGACACGCTGAGCGGTCAGGCCGCTTTCTCCGCGCGCAATGCGATAGACGAAGGCGCCCTGGCCTTCATACTGGACCGCGGCCTCGGGCACCGACAGGCTCTGACGGCGGCCCTGTTGCACGGCGACGCGCATCATCATGCCGGGACGGATGCGGGCGCCGGGATTGGCGAACTCGGCCCGGGCGATGACGGCCCGCGTCTGTTCATTCACCCGCGTGTCCAGAAGGGCGATGCGGCCGTTGAAGGTTTCGCCCGCATAGGCGTCGGCCGTGGCGACCAGAGGCGTGCCGACCTCCAGAACGCCCAGGTAGCGTTCCGGCAGGGGGAAATCGACGCGAATGGCGCTGGTGTCGTCCAGGGTGGTGATGACGGAACCGGGCGAGATCAAGGTGCCCGGCGTCACCGTCGTCAGCCCCAGAACGCCGGCGAAGGGTGCGCGCAGCACGCGATCGCCGCGTCGAGCCTCGGACGCCGCAACGGCGGCGCGAGCCGTCTGCAGCGCAGTTTCAGCGGTTTCGGCGGTGACGCGCGGCGCGACGCCGCGTTCGGCCAGGATCCTGTAACGGTCGTATTCGCGCTGAGCCTGGGCCAGTTGCGCACGCGCCTGGATCAGGTCCGCATCCTCCTCGCGCGCCTGCAGTTCGACCAGGGGGGCGCCGGCGGCCACCCGCTGACCGTCAGTGAACATGACGCGCGTGATCAGCTCGGTCGTGTTCGAGGTGATGTTGACCGATCGCTTGCTGCGGGCCACGCCCAGCACCCGGATCTGGTCCGCGAACTCGCGGGGCGCCGCGATCGCTTCGGCCACAGCCTGACCCCGCCCGCCGCCACGACCGCCAGGACCGGCGCCTCCCGACTTGTCGTCGGCGAGAGTGACCTTAAGGACCGCTGCGAGGGCCATGAGCCCCACCAGACACGCCGCCGCGATAATGAAAAAGTGGCGTTTAAACACGCGACGCAATCTCCCCGACTACAAGCGGTCCCGCTTAGCGGGTCATGGCCGTTACGCAAATAAAGTATCTGTAACGTGGGAACCGTCGGCTTCCGTCGCGGAAGATGCGTTAAAATCGACGCCAGATCGCCACGACCGGGCCGCCGGCCGCGGGCGTGTCGCGACCAGCGATCGCCTGACGCCAGCCCCCCTGCACGCTCCACTGGCCCCAGTCCTTCACGGCCGAGATTTCCAGCGACAGCCAGCGAGCGCCGCCGCCATCGACCGCGCCGCCGAAGCCCTGCGCCATCAGCATCCAGTCCTCGCCGACATGGGCGCCCGCCGTCACGTCCAGCCGAACCTCGTCCGGCAATCCCTGACGCCATCGCCGCGCCGCCTGCGCCTCGACAAAGCCGCGCCGCGGCCCCCATTTCCGGCCGGAACCGTCGAATGATCGACCGACCAGCAGGCGCGCCTCCCAGTCGCTGTCGCCCACGCCCGGCGGCGCATAGCCGGCGTTTCGCCCCGAACCTGACCGGGCATAGCCGCCATAAACGGAGACGACGTTGGCCGGGTCCCGATAGACCTGCCACCGGGCGCCGAGCTCCAGAGGCCCCTGCCCGTCGTAGGCGGCGTATTCGTCCCGCCCGGTTTGCCACTCGCTCTTCAATTGCAGAGTCAGACGATCGGCCAGGCCGTATTCGACCAGAAGCGACGTCGCGCGATCCACGCGCTCGGTCGGCAGATCGACCTCGCCGTCGGCGACAAAGGCCTGGTCGGCGCGCATGTCTTCATATTTGACAATGACCTGACCCTGCCCTTTCGGCAGGTTCCAGGCCCCGGCGGCGGCGGGCGTCCCGGCCCCCGCCAGCCCCGCCATGATCAGC
>Ga0247819_10000921_pt1 | contig 16433 bp, 13 predicted proteins | sample 13C_Xylose_Day6_FD_193428 | JGI IMG/M metagenome (GOLD analysis project Ga0247819, IMG submission 193428) | Soil microbial communities from agricultural site in Penn Yan, New York, United States - 13C_Xylose_Day6 | ecosystem: Environmental > Terrestrial > Soil > Agricultural land | place: USA...
TCGCCGACGAGGTACTGGCGACGGACTTCGCCCAGGGCGAGGCGGACGACTCGTACGGCGTCCCGTTCTCGGACGAGGGACTGTCCCTGACGTTCCGCCTGCGCAAGGCGTAGGGCACGGGGCCGGGAGGCCCTTCCCCGCACGAAGGCCCGGGTCCGCCAAGACGCTTGGCGGACCCGGGCCTTCGGCGTCGCGGGCGCCGGACATCACACCCAGGTGCGAACAAGAAGCGCATATACCGTGAACACGCGTAGCGAAAGGGCGGGGCCCCGGGTTGGTGAACCCGGGGCCCCGCCCTGAACGCTGCCGACCGCTACGCCGTACTCATGGCCACAGGGCCGTCAGTTGTCGTCCTCGTCGATGAGGAACCCGCGCATCGGCGAGGGCGCCTGCCCCATCGGGGACGGCCCCTGCGGACGCACCGGCGCCATCGGCTGGGTCATCGCCGGCTGCATCTGCTGCTGGCCGCCGTAGGACGGACCGGACGGGCCGCCGGGACCGCCACCCATGCCCTGGTTGCCGCCGTAGGACGGCGCACCGGCACCGGCCGGAGCCATCGAGGGCGCCGGGGACGGCGGCAGCGACGGAGCGGCGCTCGCGGGCTGGCGCGGCGGGGCGAGCGAGTCGTCCGCCTGGGTCTCCAGCTGACGCAGCTGCGACTCCAGGTAGGACTTCAGCCGCGTGCGGTACTCGCGCTCGAAGCCGCGCAGGTCCTCGACCTTGCGCTCCAGCGTGGCGCGGGCGGACTCCAGGGAGCCCATCGCGACGCGGTGCTTCTCCTGCGCGTCCCGCTCCAGGGCGTCGGCCTTGGCACGGGCGTCGCGCTCGAGACCCTCGGCACGCGAACGCGCCTCGCCCACGATCTTGTTGGCCTCGGAACGGGCCTCCGCGATCGCCTGGTCGGCGGTCTGCTGGGCCAGCGACAGAACGCGCGCGGCGCTGTCGCCACCGGGACCGCCCTGACCGGGGCCGCCCATCGGGCCACCCTGACCGGGACCGCCCATGGGGCCGCCCATCGGACCGCCCATCGGGCCGCCGGGGCCCATCTGCCCCTGCATCGGGCCGCCCTGGCCCATCGGGCCGGGACCCTGACCCATCGGCCCGGGACCCTGGCCCATGGGGCCGGGACCCTGCGGGCCGCCCTGTCCGCCGGGGCCGGCGGGCAGCTGGGGAGCACCGCTCGGCAGCTGGGGCGGGCCACCCATGGGGCCACCCATCTGCTGCTGCGGCGGGCCCGATATGCCGGCGGGCACCGGAGCGCCGGGACCTCGCATGCCCTGCTGGGGCATCCCCTGCTGGGGCATGCCCTGGGGCGGTCCCTGCTGTTGCTGCTGGTCCTGTGGCTCAGGAGGCTTGCGCATGTTCTGCTGGTTCTGGGCGGCGGCGCGCGTGGCCGCGGCCAGCTTGGCGCGCAGGTCCTCGTTCTCGCGCAGCAGGCGCGTCAGTTCGGCTTCGACCTCGTCGAGGAAGGCATCGACCTCGTCCTCGTCATAGCCTTCTCGGAGGCGGACGGTCGTGAACTGCTTGTTCCGCACGTCCTCGGGGGTCAACGGCATCTCTTCACCTCAACGTAGTCATCGGCAGTCGGCAAGACCGTATCGTCCACAGTCACCTCGCGAGATTGCCCACGATCGAGATCAGGATGTAGACGATGATCATCAGGACGAAGAAGGACAGGTCGAGCGCCACGCCCCCGAGACGCAGCGGCGGGATGAACCGCCGCAGAAGCTTCAGCGGTGGATCGGTGACAGTGTAGGTGGCCTCCAGGACGACCACCATCGCCTTGCCGGGTTGCCACGAGCGGGCGAACTGGAACACGTAATCCATGACCAAACGGAAGATCAGCACGATGAGGAACACCATCAGCGCGATGTAGATCACCTGCGCGAACACGCTCATGGTCTGTTTTTCCCTCTCCCCTGTACCGCTCTTGATCCGGTCCTGCGTCTCAGCTCTGGTTGAAGAACCCGCCCTCTGCGATGCGGGCCTTGTCCTCCGCCGTGACATCGACGTTAGCAGGAGACAGCAGGAACACCTTCTGCGTCACCCGCTCGATGCTGCCGTGGAGACCGAACACCAGACCGGCCGCAAAGTCGACAAGTCGCTTCGCGTCCGTGTCGTCCATCTCGGTCAGATTCATGATCACCGGAGTGCCCTCACGGAAGTGTTCCCCGATGGTACGGGCCTCGTTGTAGGTCCGGGGGTGAAGCGTGGTGATCCGGTAAGGCTCTCGTTCCGACACGACCTTGGGCATGATCACCGGTGCGTTCTTCTCCAGGCTGGCGCGTTCTTGTGTGATGGATGCCACGGGCGCGATGCGCGCCGGGCGCGGCGATTCCGCGGGGAGCGAAGCGGCTCGGGCGACCGGCTCGCGCGGCGCGGGAGGATGTGCGACTCGTACCTCTTCGTCCCTTTGGGACTGATGTGATCCGTGTGACTGGTGCGGCGGCTCGTGCCGCCGGTGGTCCCGCTCGGGCTCCGGGTCGAGTTCGGGTTCGAAGTCGTCGTCTGGGTCGAATCCGCGGCCGTCGTACCCGTCGTCCTCCACGAGGCCGAGGTAGACCGCCATCTTGCGCATCGCGCCGGCCATGCTCCTAGTCCTCCGCTCTGTGGTGGATCCGCTGACGACCGCCAAGTGCCCGCGATCCACTAGGTCTTTATGTCCGCTGTTCGGCGGAACTGACCATATTTTCTGCTGTGGTCCGACTTCCTGGCGACGTTACCCGAGCCTGGGGCGGACTCCGAGTACCGCACTGCCGACGCGCACATGTGTCGCTCCGGCGGCCACGGCCTGTTCGAGGTCCGCACTCATGCCTGCCGAGACCATGTTCGCAGTCGGATGGGTCCGGCGCAGGTCGGTCGACAAATCCATCAACCGCCCGAACGCCGCCTGTTCGCGCCCCGCGTACTCGCCGGTCAGCGGGGCTACGGTCATCAGCCCGCCCAGCCGCAGCCCCTCGGAGCGCGCGATCAGCCCGGCCAACTCCGCGACGCCGCCGGGCGCCACGCCTCCGCGCTCGCCCCTGCCGCCCTCGCCGGCGTCGAGCGCCACCTGGATCAGGCAGCCGATCTCGCGGCCGGCCCGCACGGCCTCCTTGGAGAGGGCCGTCACCAGCCGGGAACGGTCGACGGACTGCACGAAGTCGGCGTAACCGACCACCGAACGGACCTTGTTGGTCTGAAGCTGACCGACGAAGTGCCAGGTGAGCGGCAGATCCGCGCATGCGGCGGCCTTCGGGGCGGCGTCCTGGTCGCGGTTCTCGGCGACATGGCGCACCCCGAGTTCCGCCAGGGCGCGCACGTCGTCCGCGGGGTAGGTCTTGGTGACCACGACGAGGGTGACCTCCTCGCGCGCGCGTCCTGCGGCGGCGCACGCGGCGGCGATCCGCTCCTCCACTCTCGCCAGGTTCGCGGCGAGTTCGTCCTTACGGTCCGTCATGCCCCATCAGTCCAGCCACACATAGCCCGCGAGCCGCCCGGTGGTGCGGTCGCGGCGGTACGAGAAGTGATCCGCCGACTCCAGCGTGCACACCGGCGACTGCTGCCGGTCGCGCACCCCCAGCCGTTCCAGCTGCGCCCGCACGCCCGCGCCCACGTCGACCGACGGGGTGCCCCAGCCGGTCTCGGCGTGCGCCGCCGGCTCGACGGCGGCCACCTCGGCGCGCATCGTCTCCGGCACCTCGTAGCAACGGCCGCAGACGGCGGGCCCGGTACGGGCGACGATCCTGGCCGGGTCGGCGCCGAGCCCGGTCATGGCCCGTACGGCGGCCGGGACCACCCCGGCCACCAGCCCGGGCCGGCCCGCGTGGGCCGCGGCGACGACCCCGGCGACGGGGTCGGCGAGCAGCACCGGCACGCAGTCGGCGGTGAGCACGGCGAGGGCGAGCCCGCGCCGCGCGGTGACGATCGCGTCCACCTCGGGGACCGGTTCACCGCCCCAGGGTTCGTCGACGACGACCGCGTCGGCCCCGTGCACCTGGTTCATCCAGACCACCCGGGCCGGGTCCACGCCGAGCGACCTGGCGGCGAGTTCGCGGTTGGCGCGTACGGCGCCGGGCTCGTCGCCGACGGCTCCGCCGAGGTTGAGCTCCGCATAAGGAGCGGCGCTCACCCCGCCCCACCGGTCGGTGAAGGCGAAGTGCGCGCCGCTCACGCTCTCGCGCTGTCCTATCACTTCAGGAAGTCCGGTACGTCCAGTTCCTCGGCCGCGCTGTCGTAGGTCCGCGACGGCGGGACCGGGGGCTGGGGGGCCGGGATTTCGCGCACCGGCTCCGGCGCCACCGGCTCCGGGTCCTCCTTCGGCGTGACGCTGCCGAGCGAGCCGAAGGACGGGCGGCTCTCCGGCTGGCGGGCCGGGGCGGGCTCCTCGCGCTTGGCCGAGGAGGAGCCGAGGACGTTGTCCCGCTTGGAGGGCGGCTGGCCGCCGTCGAAGCCGGCGGCGATCACGGTGACCCGCACCTCGTCGCCGAGGGCGTCGTCGATCACCGCGCCGAAGATGATGTTGGCCTCGGGGTGGGCGGCCTCGCTGACCAGCTGGGCGGCCTCGTTGATCTCGAACAGACCGAGGTCGGAACCGCCGGAGATGGAGAGCAGCACGCCGCGGGCGCCGTCGATGGAGGCTTCGAGCAGCGGCGAGGAGATGGCCATCTCGGCCGCCGCCACCGCGCGGTCGTCGCCGCGGGCGGAACCGATGCCCATGAGGGCCGAACCGGCCTCGGACATGACCGACTTGACGTCGGCGAAGTCCAGGTTGATCAGGCCGGGCGTGGTGATGAGGTCGGTGATGCCCTGCACACCGGAGAGCAGCACCTGGTCCGCCGACTTGAAGGCGTCGAGAACCGAGACCTGGCGGTCCGAGATGGACAGCAGCCGGTCGTTCGGGATCACGATGAGGGTGTCGACCTCTTCGCGGAGCTCGGCGATGCCGTCCTCGGCCTGGTTGGCGCGGCGCCGGCCCTCGAAGGTGAACGGGCGGGTGACCACGCCGATGGTGAGGGCGCCGAGCGAGCGGGCGATGTTGGCCACCACGGGCGCGCCGCCGGTGCCGGTGCCGCCGCCCTCGCCGGCCGTGACGAAGACCATGTCGGCCCCCTTGAGGACCTCCTCGATCTCCTCGCGGTGGTCCTCGGCGGCCTTGCGGCCGACGGCCGGGTTGGCTCCGGCGCCGAGTCCGCGGGTGAGTTCCCGGCCGACGTCGAGCTTGACGTCGGCGTCGCTCATCAACAGGGCTTGCGCGTCGGTGTTGATGGCGATGAACTCGACGCCCTTGAGACCGACCTCGATCATCCGGTTGATGGCATTGACACCACCGCCGCCGACACCGATGACTTTGATGACTGCGAGGTAGTTCTGCGGTGCTGCCACGTCGAAGGCCTCTCGCCTCGAGTTACGTGTCGCCCGACCGCTGAAGCACTGATGCCTTCGCGATCCGACGACTGATGCCGAATGGGACGGTCCGTAGCGCCGACCCGAACCCTAACGTTGAAGTTTAGGGTTACCAGTGTGTCTGTTCCCTGGAGTCTTCTGAACAGGACACTAAGTCGACAAGTGGCGCCCGTTCAACGAACACGCCGAACCTCCCGTTTTTCTTTTCACCCTATGTGATCAGCCATAGCGGTGCCCAACCAGGGTGCTGGCCTGCGCTGATGTGCGTCAACTCCCTGATGACGCCGGGGCCGTGGGAACGCTGACGTCGAAGTGCCGCGCGCCGGGCTCCGCTTTCATCAGCGCGGTGAGAGTACGGCTCTTCCGGGCGCCCTTCTCACTGCTTCCCCAGGCGACCGTGCGGCCGTCGGCCAACTCCAGCGAGATGTCGTCATAGGAACGGACCTTGACGCTGCGGGTGGCCCGCGCCACGGTGGCCGGAATCGCGCCGGCCACCCGCACCGCCTCACGCGTCAGCCGGTCCTCGTCGAAGCGGCGCAGACTCGCCGCCGCGGAACCGGTGCGGGAGACGGTCAATTCAAGAGCGGGCACGCCTTTCGGCGCCTTGGAGACCGTGGCGAACCGGACACCGTCGTCGTCCACTTCGACGAACTTCCCGCCTTTGCGGACGAGGAGTACCGGGGTCCGTTCCGTCACCTTCAAGGTGATCTCGTGCGGCCAGTCGCGCACCACGTCGACCGTGTCGATGCGGGGCAGGGCGGCGGAAAGCCGCGCCTCGATCGCATCGGTGTCGACCGAAACCAGCTGTTCTCCCAGGGGGACCTCGGCGGCCCGGCGCACCTGTTCGGCGGTCAGCACGCCGGTTCCGGACACCGACACGCGCTCCACCCGCACCAGGTCCGACCCGTAGAGCAGCCAGAAGGCGCCGCTGCCGAGGAACACCAGGGCCACGGCCAGAACGATGATCAGACGAAGTTGTCGTCGTTTGAACCGCCGGACGGGCGGCGGGCCGGACGACTCCCGCTTGCGTTCACCACGCTCGGCGGTGGTCGATCCGGCCATGCTGCCTGCCCTCCGTCATGCGCCTCTAGCGGTGCGTACGGGCGGCGATCGCCTCGTACACCATGCCGACGAGCAGGTCGTCGGCGTCCCGGCGGCCGAACTCGGCGGCGGCGCGGGACATCTCGTACAGCCGGTGCGGATCGGCGAGCACGGGCAGCACGTTCTGCTGCACCCACTCGGGCGTCAGCTCCGCGTCGTCGACCAGCAGTCCGCCGCCGGCCTTGACCACCGGCTGGGCGTTGAGCCGCTGTTCGCCGTTGCCGATGGGCAGCGGGACGTAGGCGGCCGGGAGCCCGACGGCGGAGAGTTCGGCGACGGTCATCGCGCCCGCGCGGCAGAGCATCATGTCGGCCGCGGCGTACGCGAGGTCCATCCGGTCCAGGTAACTTACCGGGATGTACGGGGGCATCCCCGGCATCTGGTGCACCTGCGGCAGTTCGTTCTTCGGGCCGACCGCGTGCAGGATCTGGATCCCGGCCTGCTGCAGCCACGGAGCGACCTGCTGGACGACCTCGTTGAGCCGGCGGGCGCCCTGCGAGCCGCCGGAGACCAGCAGCGTGGGCAGGTTGGGGTCGAGGCCGAACGCGGCGCGGGCCTCGGGGCGCACGGCGGCCCGGTCGAGGGTGGAGACGGAGCGGCGCAGCGGGATGCCGATGTAGCGGGAGTTGCGCAGCTTGCTGTCGGGCGTGGAGACGGCGACCTGCGCGGCGTACCGGGAGCCGATCTTGTTGGCCAGTCCGGGCCGGGCGTTGGCCTCGTGGATCACGATCGGCACACCGAGCCGCTTGGCCGCGAGATAGCCGGGCAGGGCCACATAGCCGCCGAAGCCGACCACGGCGTCCGCCTTGGTGCGCTCCAGGATCTGCTCGGCCGCCTTGATGGTGCCGCGCAGCCGGCCCGGGACGGTGATCAGCTCGGGGGTGGGCTTGCGTGGCAGCGGCACGGCGGGGATCAGCGCCAGTTCGTACCCGCGCTCGGGTACGAGACGGGTCTCCAGGCCTCGCTCCGTCCCCAGGGCCGTGATGCCCACGGTCGGATCCTGCCTGCGCAGGGCGTCCGCGAGGGCGAGCGCGGGCTCGATGTGGCCCGCGGTTCCTCCGCCGGCGAGTACGACATGCACCGAAATTCACCGCTCTCCGGACGAACGCGCCACCGGGGCGCGCCGTCGCATCGTGTTCCATCTCCGGGGCCGCTGTGAACCCCCGTTCCGCTTTTTACCAAAGCGGGGTTGCCGCATGGCAAGCGCCATCCGTGCAGCGGGGTCCTCACGCGCGAAGGCGATCAGCAGCCCGATGGCGAACATGGTCGGCAGCAGGGCGGATCCCCCGTAGGAGAACAGCGGGAGCGGGACTCCGGCGATCGGCAGCAAGCCGAGCACCGCACCGATGTTGATCACGGCCCAGGCCGTGATCCAGGTGGTCACGCCTCCCGCGGCATACCTGACGAAGGGGTCCTCCGTGCGTCCGGCCACGCGGATACCCGCATAGCCTAGAGCCGCGAACAGGGCGAGCACCGACAGCGTCCCCGCCAGACCCAGTTCCTCACCGGTGACGGCGAAGATGAAGTCCGTGTGCGCTTCCGGGAGTTGGCCCCATTTCTCCACACTCGCCCCGAGTCCGGATCCGAAGATGCCGCCGGAGGCGAGGGCGTAGATCCCGTGCACGGCCTGCCAGCAGTCGACCGGCCCCGACTGGGGTTCGGTGGCGCCGAGGCAGGCGAGCCGGGCCATGCGGTTGGGGCTGGTGCGGATCAGGAACACGCCGATCAGCGCGGCGACCGAGAGCACCCCCACGAACAGCCGCGTGGGCGCCCCCGCCAGCCACAGCAGGCCGAACAGGATCGCCGTGAGGATGATCGCCGTACCCATGTCGCCGCCGAGCATGATCAGGCCGAGCAGCATCAGGGCGGCCGGGACCAGCGGCACCAGCATGTGCTTCCACTGGGAGAGCAGCCGTCTGTCCTGTTTGCGGGCGAGCAGATCGGCGCCCCACAGCACCAGCGCCAGCTTGCCGAACTCGCTGGGCTGGATCTGGAAGGAGCCGCCGAGGGCGATCCAGTTCTGGTTTCCGTTGACCGCCACCCCTATCCCCGGCACCTGCACCAGGGCCATCAGGAAGACGGCGCCCGCGAGGATCGGGTAGGCCAGCGCGCGGTGCAGTCTCACCGGCATCCGGGAGGCCGCCAGCAGCAGTACGCCGCCGATCGCGGCGGCCAGCAGCTGTTTGCGGAAGAAGTACGAACCCGGCAGCGACATCTGCAGCGCCGTGATCTGGGAGGCCGAGTAGACCATCACCAGACCGAGCACGGTGATCAGCAGACTGCCGCCGAGGATCAGGTAGTACGCGGTCAGCGGCCGGTCCCAGGCCTTGCGCGCCCGGATGTACAGGGTGCGCACGGGGTTGTCGCGGGGCCCGGGCACGGCGGGACCGCGCTCGGCCCGCCGCACGGGCGGGCGGCCGGTACGGCTACTGGGCATCCGGGCCTCCGCTGTACGCCGTCGACGGTCCCACGCGTCCCTCCCAAGGTCGCCCGGCACCAGGCGGTCCGGGGTCAGGCGCCGAGCTCGCGCACCGCCTGGGCGAACGCGTCACCGCGCTTGTTGTAGTTGGCGAACATGTCCATCGAGGCGCAGGCCGGGGCCAGCAGCACCGTGTCGCCGGGCCGTGCCAGCCGCTGGGCCTCCTGGACTGCCTGGAGCATCGCCCCAGTGTCGGTCCGGTCGAGGTCGACGACGGGTACCTCCGGGGCGTGTCGCGCGAGGGCTTCGCGGATCAGGGCGCGGTCCCGGCCGATCAGCACGGCGCCGCGCAGCCGCTTCGCCGCGCCGCCCACCAGCTCGTCGAAGGTGGCGCCCTTGGCGAGCCCGCCGGCGATCCACACGATCGAGTCGTAGGCGGCCAACGAGGCTTCCGCGGCGTGGGTGTTGGTGGCCTTGGAGTCGTCGATCCACGTGACGCCGTCCACGTCGGCGACGTGCGCGATGCGGTGGGCGTCCGGGGTGAAGGCCCGCAGGCCGTCCCGTACGGCGCTCGCCGGCACCCCGTAGGCCCGCGCGAGGGCCGCCGCGGCAAGGGCGTTGGCGATGTTGTGCGGGGCTGGCGGGTTCACGTCCGAGACCTCGGCGAGCTCCTGGGCGTTGCGCTGCCGGTTCTCGACGAAGGCGCGGTCGACCAGGATGCCCTCCACGACGCCGAGTTGGGAGGGGCCCGGGGCGCCGAGGGTGAAGCCCACGGCGCGGCAGCCCTCCTCCACGTCGGCTTCGCGGACCAGGTCCTCGGTGGAGGGCTTGCCGGTGGCGTCCGCGTTGTAGACGCAGGCGACGCGGTTGCCCTCGTAGACGCGGCCCTTGTCCCTGGCGTACGCCTCCATGGAGCCGTGCCAGTCGAGGTGGTCGGGGGCGAGGTTCAGCACGGCCGCCGAGTGGGCGCGCAGGGACGGCGCCCAGTGGAGCTGGTAGCTGGACAGCTCCACGGCGAGCACGTCGTACCGCTCCTCGCCGAGCACCGCGTCGAGGAGGGAGACGCCGATGTTGCCGACGGCGGCGGTGCGCAGTCCGGCCGCCTCCAGGATGGAGGCGAGCATCTGGACGGTCGTGGTCTTGCCGTTGGTGCCGGTGACCGCGAGCCACGGGGCCGCGTCGGGGCCGCGCAGCCGCCAGGCGAGTTCGACGTCGCCCCACACCGGCACCCCGGCCCGGTCCGCCGCGGCGAACAGCGGCTTGTCAGGCCTCCAGCCGGGGGCCGTGACGATCAGCTCGGTGCCGTCGGGCAGGGTTTCGCCGTCACCGAGGCGGACGGTGACGCCGAGCGCCTCCAGTTCGGCGGCCTGCTCGCGCGCCCGTGCGTCGTCCCCGTCGTTGACGACGGTGACCTCCGCGCCGAGCCCGTGCAGCGCCCTGGCCGCCGGTACGCCGGAGACGCCGAGTCCGGCGACGGTGACGTGCTTGCCCTGCCAGTCGGTCACTTGTCCGCTGCCCATCCCGCGTAGAAGAGACCCAGTCCGACGATCACACAGATGCCCTGGATGATCCAGAAGCGGACCACCACAAGGACTTCGGACCAGCCTTTGAGTTCGAAGTGATGCTGGAGCGGCGCCATCCGGAAGACCCGCTTCCCGGTGAGCCGGAAGGAGCCGACCTGGATGACCACCGACATGGTGATGAGGACGAACAGACCGCCCAGGATGGCGAGCAGCAGCTCGGTGCGGGAGCAGATCGCGAGGCCCGCGAGCACGCCGCCGAGCGCCAGCGAACCGGTGTCGCCCATGAAGATCTTGGCCGGGGAGGTGTTCCACCACAGGAAGCCGAGGCAGGAACCCATCAGCGCGGAGGCGACGACCGCGAGGTCCAGCGGGTCGCGCACCTCGTAACAGGCGCCCGGGTTGGTCAGGGTGTCGCCGTTGGCGCAGGACTCCTGGAACTGCCAGACGCCGATGAAGGTGTAGGCGCCGAAGACGAGCACGGAGGCGCCGGTGGCGAGGCCGTCCAGACCGTCGGTCAGGTTCACGCCGTTCGACATGGCGAGGATCATGAACAGCGCCCAGACGACGAACAGCACCGGGCCGATGGTCCAGCCGAAGTCCGTGATGAACGACAGCTTCGTGGAGGCCGGGGTCTGCCCGCGGGAGTCCGCGAACTGGAGCGACAGCACCGCGAAGCCGATGCCGACGATCAGCTGGCCGGCCATCTTCGCCTTGGCCCGCAGACCCAGCGAACGCCGCTTGACGATCTTGATGTAGTCGTCCAGGAAGCCGACCATGCCCATGCCGACCATGAGGCCGAGCACCAACAGCCCGGAGAAGGTCGGGGGTTTACCGGTGATGACCTTGGACAGGAAGTAGGCGGCGAGCGTCGCCAGGATGAAGGCGATGCCACCCATCGTCGGCGTACCGCGCTTGCTGGCGTGCTCGCGCGGGCCGTCGTCGCGGATGTACTGCCCGTACCCCTTGCGGGCGAGCAGTTTGATCAGCAGCGGAGTGCCGATCAGGGTGAGGAAGAGGCCAATGACTCCTGCGAACAGGATCTGATTCATCATCGGGCGGCGACCTCACCCTCGGCACCGGTCTCGAGCAGCGCCTGCGCCACGCTCTCGAGCCCGACCGAACGGGATGCCTTCACGAGTACGACATCCCCCGGGCGCAACTCGCTGCGCAACAGGTCGACCGCCGCCTGTGCGTCGGACACGTGCACCGACTCCTCACCCCACGAACCCTCGTTATATGCGCCCAGTTGCAGCCAGGCGGCTTCCCTGCCCCCGACCGCGACGAGCTTGCTGACGTTGAGCCGGACGGCGAGCCGTCCGACCGCGTCGTGCTCGGCGAGCGCCTCGTCCCCGAGCTCGGCCATCCTGCCGAGCACCGCCCACGTACGACGCCCCTTGCCCATGGCCACCAGCGCGCGCAGCGCTGCCTTCATGGATTCGGGGTTCGCGTTGTAGGCGTCGTTGACGACCGTCACGCCGTCCGGCCGCTCGGTGACCTCCATGCGCCAGCGGGAGAGGGAGCCCGCCTCGGAGAGCGCGCGGGCGATCTCGTCTGCGGACATGCCCAACTCGTGGGCGACGGCGGCCGCGGCGAGCGCGTTCGACACGTGATGCTCACCGTACAGGCGCATGGTCACATCGGATGCACCGGAGGGTGTGTGAAGCCTGAAGGAAGGCTGTCCGCTGTCCGTGAGTCGCACGTTCTCGGCCCGAACGTCCGCTTCGCCGGACTCTCCGAAAAGGATCACCTTCGCCTTCGTACGGGACGCCATGGCCCTTACGAGGGGGTCGTCCGCGTTGAGGACCGCGGCGCCGCCCTCCTCGGCCGGCGGCAGCGACTCCACCAACTCGCCCTTGGCCTGGGCGATCTGCTCCCGGCCGCCGAACTCGCCGATGTGGGCGGAGCCGACGTTCAGGACCAGGCCGACCTTCGGCGGGGTCAGACCGGTGAGGTAGCGGATGTGGCCGATTCCGCGCGCTCCCATCTCCAGCACGAGGAACTTCGTCTCCTCGGTGGCGGTGAGCGCGGTGAGCGGCAGCCCGATCTCGTTGTTGAGCGAGCCGGGGGTGAAGACGGTCGGCGCGGCCCGCTGCAGGACCTGCGCGATGAGGTCCTTGGTGCTGGTCTTGCCGGCCGAGCCGGTGAGCGCGACGAGCGTGGTCCCGAGCCTGCCGACGACGTACCGGGCGAGGGCCCCGAGGGCCGCCTGGACGTCCTCCACGACGATCGCGGGCACCCCCACGGGCCGCGAGGCGAGCACGGCGACCGCGCCTGCCCCGACGACCCGGGCCGCGAAGTCGTGGCCGTCCACGCGCTCGCCGACGAAGGCGACGAACAGGCTGCCCGGACCCGCCTCCCGCGAGTCCCTGACGACCGGTCCGGTGACCTGGACGGACGGGTCCGGTATGTCGTGCGTCTGCCCGCCGACGACTTCTGCGATCTCGGCGAGGGAGAGGGCGATCACAAGTTCATCCCTGGGTCTTCTTGATGGCTTCCCGAAGCACCTGGCGGTCGTCGAAGGGACGCACCACCCCGGCGATGTCCTGGCCCTGCTCGTGGCCCTTGCCGGCGACCAGCACGGTGTCGCCGGGCTGCGCCCGGGCGACGGCGGCGGCGATCGCGGCGGCCCGGTCCTCGAAGACCTGCACCTCGCCGCGCTCGTGGGCGGGCACGGTGGCGGCGCCGTGGAGCATGGTGGCGAGGATCGACAGGGGGTCCTCGGAGCGGGGGTTGTCGGAGGTCAGTACGGCGGTGTCGGCGAGCCGCGCGGCGGCGGCGCCCATGGGCGCCCGCTTGGTCTTGTCCCGGTCGCCGCCGCAGCCGAGCACCACGTGCACCCGGCCCTCGGTGACCTTGCGCAGGGCGCGCAGCACGGACTCCACGGCGTCGGTCTTGTGGGCGTAGTCCACCACCGCCAGGTACGGCTGCCCGGCGTCCACCCGCTCCAGCCTGCCCGGCACGCCCGGCACGGCGGCGACGCCGTCGGCGGCGGCCTGCGGGTCGAGTCCGGCGACGGCCAGGGCGACGATCGCGGCCAGGGTGTTGGCCACGTTGAACGGGCCCGGCAGCGGCGACCGGGCGGCGATCCGCTCGCCCTTGGGGCCGACCACGGTGAACGTCGAGTCCATCGTGCCGACCTCGACGTCCTCGGCGCGCCAGTCGGCGTCGGGGTGGCCCTCGGCGGAGTAGGTGACGACCGGGACGCCGGCCTCCTTGGCGAGCCGGCGGCCGTACTCGTCGTCGGCGTTGACCACGCCGAGTCTGCCGCGTTCCGGCGTGAACAGCTGCGCCTTGGCCCGGAAGTAGTCCTCCATGTCGGAGTGGAACTCCATGTGTTCCGGGCTGAGGTTGGTGAAGACGCCGATGTCGAAGACGCAGCCGTCGACCCGGCCGAGGACCAGGGCGTGGCTGGAGACCTCCATGGCGACCGCGTCGGTGCCGCGCTCGCGCATGACGGCGAACAGGGCCTGCAGGTCGGTGGCCTCGGGCGTGGTGCGCTCGGACTTGATGCGCTCGTCGCCGATGCGCATCTCCACCGTGCCGATGAGTCCCGTGCTGTGGACGGTCCGCAGACCGCCCTCGACGAGGTAGGCGGTGGTGGTCTTGCCGGAGGTGCCGGTGATGCCGATCTGGAGCAGGTCGCGGCCCGGGTGGCCGTAGATCGTCGCCGCCAGTTCACCCATCCGCGCGCGCGGGTCGTCGACCACCAGCGCCGGCAGCCCGGCCGCGGCGACGCGTTCGGCGCCTGCCGGGTCGGTCAGCACCGCGACGGCGCCGAGGCCGGCGGCCTGGGTGACGAAGTCGGCGCCGTGGGCGCGGGCGCCCGGGAGGGCGGCGTACAGGTCACCGGGGCGGACGGCGCGCGAGTCATGGGTGATGCCCGTGACCTCGGCCGTCTGCTCCGGCGCGGCGACACCCAGCTGACCGGAGAGTTCCGCGAGCGGTGTGGCGGAGACCTGGACCGGCCGGGGCGGTCCCGGATATGTCACGGGGTGGCCCTTCTGAGTGGTTTGGGGCTGATCAGCTTGTGGCACGGCGGTGAGCGTACCGGGCGTACCGGCCCGGGGGCCAAGTGAGGTGCGGGGGGCGCTGTGGTTCCCGGGATCGGGGGTGATCGTTGTCACGGGGTGGTTCCTGGTGGCTCGGTGCTCGGTACTTGTCAGGGTTTGAAGGTGACCGGGAGGGCGGCGGGTGCGGCGCCGGTCGGCGGCACCTGGAGGGTCTTCAGGGCGAACTCCATGACCTGCTTGTACACGGGTCCGCAGATCTGGCCGCCGAAGTAGCTGCCCTCGGTGGCGTTCTGGATGGCGCAGTAGACGGTGATCCTGGGCTTGTCGGCGGGGGCGAAACCGGCGAAGGACGAGGTGTAGCCGTGGTACTTGCCGGTGGCCGGATCCACGCGGTTCGCCGTACCCGTCTTGCCCGCCACCCGGTAGCCCGGGATGCGCGCCTTGGTGCCGGTGCCCTCCTCGTCGTCGACGACCGACTCCAGCATCCTGGCGAGCGTCTTCGCCGTCTTCTCGCTGACGACCCGGGTCCTCTCCGGCTCCGGGGCGGGTGTGAAGCGTCCGTCGGGGCCCTTGGAGCCGCGCACCAGGGTGGGTTCGACGCGGACGCCGCCGTTGGCGATGGTGGAGTACACGGACGCGGCCTGCATGGCGTTGATGGAGACGCCCTGGCCGAAAGGGATCGTGTACTGCTGCGAGGTGGACCAGTCGCCCGGCGCCGCGAGGATGCCCTTGGTCTCCCCGGGGAAGCCGAGCCCGGTCCGGCTGCCGAGGCCGAACCTGCGCAGGTAGTCGTAGAGCACCTTGTTGGCCTGGGCCTGGGTCTTGCCGAGCTGGCCGGTGGCGAGGATGGTGCCGATGTTGCTGGACTTGGCGAGTACGCCGTTGAGCGTCAGGTACCAGGTCGGGTGGTCGATGTCGTCCTTGAACAGCCGGTCGCCGCGGTGCAGCCGGTTGGGCACGACGACGTGCGTCCCGGGGGTGGCGGCGTTCTCCTCGAGGACCGCCGCCATGGACAGCACCTTGGCGGTGGAGCCGGGCTCGAAGGCGTCCTGCAGGGCCGCGTTGCCGAGCGCCTCCGGGTCGGCCTCGGACAGGTCGTTGGGGTCAAAGCCGGGCGCGTTGGCCATGGCGAGGACCTCGCCGGTGCGGGTGTCCTGGACGATGACGTAGCCGCGGTCCGCCCGGGACTCCTCCACCTGCTCGCTGATGGCGTTCTGCGCGGCCCACTGGATGTCGCGGTCGATGGTGAGCTCGACGTCGCTGCCGGGCACGGCCGGTGTCCCGCTGGAGCCCGCGGTCGGCACGAGACGGCCGCCGGACTGGGCGTAGCGGATCTTGCCGTCCTCGCCGGCCAGCCGCTTCTCGAGCTGGAGCTCGACGCCGCCGCCGCCCCGGCCCTCGGCGTTGACCCAGCCCAGTATCCCGGCGGCGAGCTCGCTGTTCGGGTACACCCGCTTGCTGGTGGGCACGGCGAGGACGCCGGCCAGGACGTTGGCGGTGGCCCCCTCGGCCCCGGACTGCTTGGCGAGCGTGGCCTTCAGGTCCTTGATCTGCTTCCACACCTGCGGCGTCTGGCGGCCGGCCAGCTTTACGTAGCGCAGCGCCTCGTTCTCCGGCCGAAGCTTCCTGACCAGATCGTCCTGGTCCTGCCCGAGGATCGGGGCGAGGAGGGCGGCGGCCTGCTCGGGGCCGTCGGGGATCTTCAGCTCGTCCGGGGCGAACAGGGTGGGGTCGGCGGTGATGTCGTAGGCGTCCTCGCTGGTCGCCAGGGCCACGCCGTGGCGGTCGGTGATCTCACCGCGTTCGGCGGCCAGCACCTGGCCGACGTAGCGGTTCTGGTCGGCCTTGGCGGCGTAGGTGCTCGCGTCGACGGCCTGCACCTGGAACAGGCGTACGACGAAGGCGAGCATGACCAGGGTGAGGGCGAACCCGATCAGGCGCAGCCGGGGGCGCGGACTGCCCAGCCGGATGACCTTCGGCGGCGCGGGCCGGGGG
>Ga0247819_10000922_pt1 | contig 16428 bp, 15 predicted proteins | sample 13C_Xylose_Day6_FD_193428 | JGI IMG/M metagenome (GOLD analysis project Ga0247819, IMG submission 193428) | Soil microbial communities from agricultural site in Penn Yan, New York, United States - 13C_Xylose_Day6 | ecosystem: Environmental > Terrestrial > Soil > Agricultural land | place: USA...
TCGACGAGTTCGGCGTCGCCCACGAGGTCGAGGTGCTCTCGGCGCACCGCACGCCCGAGAAGATGATCGCGTACGGCAAGCAGGCGGCGTCACGAGGGCTCAAGGTGATCATCGCCGGCGCCGGCGGCGCCGCGCACCTGCCCGGCATGCTCGCATCGGTCACGACCCTGCCGGTGGTCGGCGTGCCCGTGCCGCTGTCGCGCCTCGACGGGCTCGACTCGCTGCTCTCGATCGTGCAGATGCCCGCCGGAGTGCCCGTCGCAACGGTGTCGATCGGAGGCGCGAAGAACGCCGGCCTCATCGCCGTGAAGATCCTCGCGACCGCCGACGCGAGGCTCACCGACGCGCTCGCCGCCTACGCCGACGACCTCGCAGCTCTCGTCGAGCAGAAGAACGAACGGCTGAAGCACTCCCGATGAGCCTCGCCGCCAGCCCGATCCGCTACCCCGACGTCGCATCCCCGTCCGTGATGACCCGGCGGGGATGGTGGCTCGTCGTGCTCAACTTCCTGATCCCCGGTTCGCCGCAGGTGCTCGCGGGCAGTCGCCGGCTCGGCAGATTCGGGCTCGGCGCCACGCTCGCGCTCTGGTCGCTCGCCGTCGTTGCGCTCGTGGTGTGGCTGCTCTGGCCCGCCGTGCTGCTCACCGTGATCTCGATGTCCTGGACCCTCTGGATCGTCGCCGCACTGCTCGCGTTCTACGCCGTGCTCTGGGTCATCCTCACGCTCGACACGTTGCGCCTCGTGCGCATCGTGAAGACCGCGCCCTCGGCGCGCGGGTGGATCGCCGGCCTCACGACGCTGATGCTCGTCTTCCTCTCCGGATCCGCGGCGTACGGCGCGTACCTGGCCACGACCGCGAGCGGGTTCCTCAACTCGGTGTTCATCGCGGGCCCCACCGAGCCGCCCGTCGACGGGCGCTACAACATCCTGCTGCTCGGCGGCGACTCCGGGCCCGACCGCGAGGGCATGCGACCCGACAGCATGTCGGTCGTCTCGATCGACGCCGACACCGGCCAGGCGGTCACCATAGGCCTGCCGCGCGACCTCGAGTACGTGCCGTTCCCCGCCGACTCGCCGCTGGCGGCGGTCTATCCCGAGGGCTACGGGTCCATCGACGGTTGCAATGTCGACGTGTGCCAGCTCAACTCGATCTACACCGAGGTCGAGCTGAAGAGCCCCGAGATGTACCCGAACGCCGTCGGCGAGGGCTCCGAACCCGGCATCGAAGGAATGCGGGATGCGGCCGAGGGCATCACCGGCCTCGAGATCCAGTACTACGCGCTCATCGACATGCAGGGATTCGAGCAGCTCATCAACGCGCTCGGCGGCGTCGACATCAACGTCGAGACGCGCATCCCGATCGGCGGCGACGAAGACAACAACAACGTCGACGGGTGGATCGAACCCGGCCAGCAGCACCTCGACGGCTACCACGCGCTGTGGTACGGCCGTGCGCGCTACGGCGTCGCCGGCGGCGATTACGAACGGATGGCCCGACAGCGGGTGCTCCAGGAGGCGATCCTCACCCAGTTCACGCCGACGAACGTGCTCGGCAAGTTCCAAGAGGTCGCGAGCGCCGGCGCCGACACGGTGAAGACCGACATCCCGCAGTCGATGCTCGGCTACTTCGCGAGTCTCGCGATGAAGACGAAGGACCTGCCGATCACGCACGTCGAGCTCGTGCCCGACAACGGCGTCGACCCGACAGATCCCGACTGGGAGTACATCAGGTCGCTCATCGACACCGCGCTCGCACCTCCCGCGTCCGAGGAACCCGCCGGCTGACCGGTCGTGCGCATGCGGCCTCGACGGAATGAATCGTCAGAGGTCGGCGTGCAATTGCCAGACGCGCTCGGCCGAGTCGCGCCAGCTGAATGCACGCGCACGATCGGCGCCCTTCACCGACATGCGCTCTGCGAGGTCGCTGCCCTCGATCACCGACGTGACTGCGGCGGCGAGCCGGTCGGCGTAGCCGTCGGCGCCGATGGGGACGCTCATGCCGGCGTCACCCGACACCTCGACGTAGGCGGGGGTGTCGGAATGGAGCACGGGCACGCCGAGGCTGAATGCCTCGATGAGCGACGTGCCGGCACCCTCTTCGTGGCTCGGCGCGACGAAGGCGCTGGCGCCCGCCAGCACGGCCGCGAGGCCGCCGGGATCGCCCGACTCGATCGCCATGACCCGACTCGGCGTGACGCCCGCCTCTTCGGCTACTGCGGCGAGGTGGAGCTCGCCCCAGGTCTCGGGGCCGATGACGACGAGCGGGATGTCGGGGACGCCGGGCCTGCCCAGCGCCTCGAGCAGGTCGACGACGCCGTTGCGGGGTTCGAGCGAACCGACGGTGACCAGGTAGTCCTTGGGCAGCCCGAGCTGCTGCACGCGAGCGGGGGCGTCGGCGCGCAGCTTGAGGCCGGGGCGCGGTGCGGTGCCGATGACCCGCACGCGGTCACCGAAGTCGGCGACCATCGCGAGGCGTTCGGCCAGCGCGTGAGTCGGCACGACCACGGCATCGGCGTGCTTGCGGGCGCGCTTCATCATGCCCTTGTGCCACGCGACCGTGGCGGAAGTGAGCGACTCGGGGTGGGTCCACGCGAGCAGGTCGTGCACGGTGACGACGGTCTGGTCGAGGCCGGCGTCGCTGTTGTGCCGCCGCAGGGGCGCGAAGAGCCCGGGCGCATGGACCATGCCGCCGCCCGGCGAGGTGGTGAGGCCGAATTGCCACGCCGCGGCGAGTTCGCGGCGTGCCAGGCTCGTCTTGTACAGCCCCGAGAGCCCGGGGAACCGACTGAGCAGCGCGTCGTAGTCGGTGGGCGGGGAGGACGAGACGATCCCTTCGACCGCGCAGCCCGAGGGTGCCGTGGCGATGAGGGCCTCGGTCAGCGCCTCGGTGTAGCGGCCGAGCGGGCCCGGCACCGGAGCGACGACCTGGTCGACGATCACGCGAAGCGTGGTGGGCATGCCCCTCCTTCAGGTGTCATACGTGTCGGCTTCCCAATCTAGCCGTCCGATCGCCGGCGAAATCTCTGTGCGCGGCGACCTGTGGAGAGTCGGTCGACGCGGACAGGGCAAGATAGTGGGGAGCCTTCCCACCTTCTGCGAGAGTCGATGAGTCCGTCACCTGAGCCAGCGCGCGTCGTCGCGGTCGTCGTCGCCTACAATCGCGCCGTGTTGCTGGCGGAGGTGCTCACCGCGCTCGCAGCCCAGAGCGCTCCGCTCGCACGCGTGGTGGTCGTCGACAACGCGTCGACCGACGCGTCGGCCGAGGTCGCGCGCGCTGCCGGCGAGCTCGTCGACCTCGTCTCGCTGCCGCGCAACACCGGCGGCGCCGGGGGGTTCGCCGCGGGCATGGCCGTGGCGCTCGCCGACCACGAACCCGACTGGCTGTGGCTCATGGACGACGACACCGTTCCGACCGAGGGCGCACTGGCCGAGTTGCTCGGGGCGGTCGGGGGCACCGACGCCGTCGTCGCGGGCTCTCGCGTCGTCTGGCACGACGGCACGGAGCACCCCATGAACACGCCTCGAGAGAAGCCCTTCGTCTCGCGCGACGAGCGCATCGCGGCAGCCAGGCACGGAGGCATCGCGATCCGCAGCACCTCGTTCGTGTCGATGCTGGTCCGCGCCGACGTCGTCCGCGAGATCGGTCTGCCCATCGCCGACTACTTCATCTGGAACGACGACTTCGAGTACTCGACGCGCGCGTTGCGCGGTCGGCGGGGCATTCACGTGCCCGCCTCGGTGGTCGTGCACAAGACGAAGGTGCTCGGGTCCACCGACGCTGACCCCGGGTCGCGGTTCTACTACGAGGTGCGCAACAAGCTCTGGATGTTCCGGCGTTCGACGAGTCTCTCCGCGAGCGAGAAGCTGCTGTACGGCGCCTCGAGCGTGCGCCGCTGGATGCGCACCGTCGCTCGCTCGCACGAGCGCGACGTGCTGCGCGACGGCTGGAAGCGCGGGTACCGTGACGGCACCCGCACGCGGCCGCGGCCGAATGCCATGGCCCTCGCCGGGCTGGGTCGCGCATCAGATGCCGTCCAACGGGTGGAGCCCTCGTGAGCGACGGGTTCGCCCTGCTCATGCCCGTGTACCACGGCGACGACGCTGCGCATTTCACCAAGGCGTTCACATCGAGCGTCGACGAGCAGTCCGTGAAGCCGTCGCAGGTCGTGCTCGTGCAGGACGGCCCGGTCGACGACGACCTCGCTGCGGCGATCGACCGCGTCGTCGAAGCCAGCCCGGTCCCCGTCACCCTTCACGTCATCGACGAGAACGTGGGACTCGCTCGCGCGCTGTCGATCGGGCTCGAACTGACCGATCACGAGATCGTCGCGCGCATGGACGCTGACGACATCTCGCTCCCCGAACGGTTCGCGCGTCAGCTGCCGGTCATCGAGGGCGGCCTCGACCTGGTCGGCACCGGCATGTTCGAGTTCCTCGACGACGGCGGGGCGATCGTCGGCCGGCGCACGCCGCGCACGGGGCACGACCAGATCGTGCGCTACGCGAGATTCCACGACCCGTTCAGCCATCCGACCGTGATGTACCGCAAGTCCGCCGTCAGGCGCGCCGGTGGATACCAACCCCTGGGACTCATGGAGGACTACTGGCTGTTCGCGAGGATGATCGACGCCGGGGCATCCGTCGAGAACATCGCCGACCCGCTCGTCATGTACCGCGTCGGGGCCGGCGCGTATGCGCGCCGTGGCGGCAAGGCCCAGTGGCGCAGCGAGCTCGCACTGCAGCGCGCGCTGCGGGGCATCCGCTTCACCACCCGGTGGGAGTACCTGCGCAATGTGACCGTGCGCGGCGTCTACCGGTTCGTGCCCGAGCGCCTGCGCAAGGTCGCCTACCGACGGCTGATCGCGGGGAACGCGGCGAGCTGAGCCGATCAGTACGACGCGGCGACCGGCTCGGCGTGCTGGGCGCCGGCTCCGCTGCCGCGACGTCACGAGCCCACACCGGCGTCATGGACGCGTGGGTCGATCAGGGGCGCACGGCGGAACGGGGTCGCCGCTCGAGCTCCCCGAGCGTCGCGGCCAGCGAGGACGCCGACGCGGACTGCGAAGCGTTGGCACGAGCCCACCGGTATCCCCGCGCAGCGAGCGCTCGCAACGCCGTCGGGTCGTCGAGGAGCGCGTTCACGTTCTCGTAGATCGACTCGTGCGGCGTCACCAGCCACGCATCGTTCGCGCCGGTCGCGAGGTCGGGCTCGAGCCGCTCGTCTGCGCTGCACAGCATTGCCGCGCCGCGCGCCATCGCCTCGATGCCGAACACACCCGGCGCGAATGCGTAGAACTGGTTGAGCACGATATGGGCTTCGCCGAGTGCGGCGAGCACCTCCGCGTTCGACACGCCCGTCAGCTCGCGGTAATCGACATGGGGCCGTTCGGAGGTGATGCGCGCCATGGCTTCGCGTACGAACTGCGTGCCCTTGAGGGCGGGATTGGATGGTGCGTGCACGACGACGATCTTCTCGAGATCGTCGAACCTCTGGCTGTTCTCGACGAAGGCGTCGTCGGGTTGGAAGTACCGGAACGGCAGCGTGGGTCGTTGCAGGTAGGACTTCTGGTCGACGGACATCGAGTAGATCGCGTCGGCGAGGTCGTCGGCCACCTGGGCGCGACGCTCGAGCGGAGCCTCGAATTCGTCGGACAACAGCTCGGGCCGGCTCTCGGCGAGCTTCGAACCGATATTCGGTCGGCCGGTCTCGTCGGCCAGCCGAACCATGAGACGCAGCGAGCGGATGTCCGTGCCGGTGAAATACGTGACGATTCGCTTGCCGCGACGCTTCAGGAACTCGAATTCGAAGCGGCGTTCGTCGTCGACGATGTCGAGGAAGCCCGCGCGACCGACGTAGATGAATCCTCGTGCGCGATGCGCCAGCCAGGCCAGCAGGAGCGTTCCGCCGTAGAGCCGCCGGAACTTCGCGAGCCGGCCCCGTTCGCTCTGGATGACCGCGTCGTACTCGACGTCGTAGAAGGGATGGCGGCGCTGGACCACCGCGTATGCGCGTGGGATCGCATCCGCGATGTGCCGCGTCACGAGCGCGACCTCTTCGACTCCGACGACCCAACTGACCCGCGGAGACAGCCATGCGAACGGAGCGAACGCATAGTACGCGAACTGGAGCAGGCGGCGTTGGTGGCGGGCGAGCGGGCTCGTCATCCGCGGCGCGCCTCCGCGATGCTTGCAGCGAGCGCCTGCGCAACCGTCTCGAGGTCGGCATGTCCGAGTTGTTCGTACAACGGGAGCGTCAGGCACTGGTGCTGCGCCCGGGTGGAGTTCGGCAGAGTCTCGTCTGGAATGCCGAACCGGTTGCGGAAATATGGCTGGAGATGCATTCCGTACGTGCCGAGTGTCGTCTCGATGCCCCGCGCGGCCATCGCCCGGATCACGCCATCACGGTCGATGTCGTCGTCGAGCAGCACCACGTACGACTGATACGTCGGGCTGACCCCGTCTGGTACGACCGGCACCCGAACGCCGCCCACACCCTCGAGCAGTGCGTCGAGCCACTTCGCGCGTTCCTGACGGCGCTCGACGATGCCGTCGAGCCGTGACATCTGCACGACGCCGATCGCGGCGTGCACATCGCTCATGCGGTAGTTGTAGCCGGCATCGACGAACTCCATGTACAGCTCGCCGCGCACCGCGCCGTGTGCGCGCAGCACCCGGAGCCGTTCGGCGAGCCCCTCGTCGGAGGTCATGATCATGCCCCCCTCGCCGGTGGTGATCACCTTGCGGGGATGGAACGAGAAGACCCCGGCGGTGCCGAGCGAGCCCGCCTGCCTGCCGCGATAGGAACCCGCCAGCGCACACGCAGCGTCTTCGATGACCGGGAGGCCGGCAGCCGCTGCGACGGTGTTGATCGGGTCCATGTCTGCGCAGAGGCCGAACGCGTGCACGGGCATGATCGCAGCGGTGCGCTCAGTGATGGCTGCTTCGATGAGCCCGGCGTCGATGTTGAAGGTGTCGAGGTCGATGTCGACGAACACCGGAACCGCACCCAGTTGCACTACGGCGTTCGCCGTCGCCGGGAAGCTGAAGTCGGGGATGATGACCTCATCGCCGGCTGCGACTCCCGAGGCTTGGAGCGCCAGGTGCAGCCCAGTCGTCGCCGAGCTGGTTGCGAACGCGTACGGGCTACCGACCTTCGCAGCGACGAGGCGCTCGAACTCCGCCGTGCGCGGCCCCTGTGTGAGATACCCGCTCGCCAGCACCTCGGCGACTGCGTCGGACTCTTCGGATCCGAGGACCGGCACGTTCAGTCTCATGCAAGCACTCCGCGGTACCAGTCGATCGTGGTCGCAAGGGCTTCGTCGGAAAGCGGCTGTGGCGCATGCCCGAGGATTCCGGTGAGCTTCGTGACGTCGGCGCTGTGTCGCCGAACATCGCCCGGGCGTTCAGCAGTGTGGATCACGGCGTGATCGGGCGTGCCCATGATCGCGAGGATCCGCGCGACGAGCTCGTTCACCGAGGTCTCGACTCCGGTGGCGACATTGAGCACCTGTCCCCGGCACTGGGGTTCGTCGTGGATTCGGGCGATCAGATCGGCGGTCTCGTTCACGTAGGTGAAGTCGCGCGTCTGTTCCCCGTCACCGTAGATCTCGATCGGCTGCCCCTCGAGGACCCGGCGAACGATGATCGGAATGATCCCGGCATAGCTGCCGGGGTTCTGGCGCGGCCCGATGTTGTTGAACGGTCGGATCACCGTCGCGTCGATGCCGAAGGTCTGCACGTAGGACTCGATGATGTGGTCGGCGGCCGACTTGCTGGCGGCATACGGCGTGATCGCATCATGCGGGTGCTCCTCGTCCATCGGCACGTAGCGCGCGGATCCGTACGCTTCGGAGCTCGACACATGCACCAGCCGCTCGATCAGGTTGCGCCGCACGATCTCGCAGAAGGTCGTCGCGATTCCGACGTTCGTCTGCACGGTCCAGGCGGGATAGGTCAACGAGGTGGGCAGGGGAATCACCGCGAGGTCGAAGACGACGTCGACCTCGCGGCGCTCCACGACGTCTTGCATCGCGGCCAGGTCGGAGGCATCGAGTCGGATGACCTCGAGGTCACTGCGTACTGCACGCGCGGACTCGAGATTGGCCTCGTTGCCGAGGAAGAAGTTGTCTACGACCGTGATCGAGCGCGGTTCGTCGGAGATGAGGCGATCGACGAGGTGGCTGCCGATGAACCCCGCACCACCGGTGACGAGGACAGATTTGGATCGTACGGACATCGACATCCCAACGCGTAGAGTTTCAGCGGCGGACGACGCGCCCGCCGCAATTCACCTTAGCAACGCGAGCGAGGGGCGCCATGTCGGCCACATCCCCACCTGACGGCTTCGACCACGGGCTGCCGGCCAACCGTTTCAACCCCCATGCGTGGGTCGTCGGGGAGCCGATCATCGGTGACGGCTCGTGGATCGGCGCGTTCACGGTCATCGACGGCAGCGGCGGTCTCGAGATCGGTGCAGGCTGCGATATCTCCTCGGGCGTGCATATCTACACTCATTCGACCGTCGCACGCTGCATCAGCGAGCGACGATCAGACATCGAACGAGCCGGCTCGATCATCGGAGCACACGTGTACGTCGGTGCGAACGCGACGATTCTCATGGGAGCGAGCATCGGGCACCATTCGGTCGTGGCGGCAGGTGCCGTGGTGCTCGAGCACACTTCTGCGCCGCCCTACAGTCTGCTCGTCGGTGCACCCGCACGGGTCGTCGAGGGTGGTGCCCGCAAGTACGCCGGTTCCGCCGCTCCCGGCGAGTGATGCTCGACGCCGGCCCGTCGTGCGCTTGACTGTCGGCGAGACGCGCGGGGCGGATGGCGTCTGATCCGAGGGGGGTCGCATGCGACGGGGGCGCATCCGAGAGATGATCGGTGCGGTGCTGTGCGCCGCGATCGTGGTCGCGGGAGTGCTCACGCCCCCGTCGCCCCAGTCCGCCGAGGCCGCCGACGGACGAGACTTCGACCCCGGCCAGATCATCGCCGACGATGTCTTCTACAACTCCAGGACGATGACCGTCGACCAGATCCAGGCATTCCTGAGTGCTCGGGTTCCGGACTGCCGCGCTGGGTACACCTGTTTGAAGGACTACTTCGAGACGACCAGGTCGCAGCCCGCACGCGTCGAGGGTTGCGCCGCATACGCGGGCCAGTACGAGTCGGCCGCTCGCATCATCCTCAAGGTCGCGTCGGCGTGCGGGATCAATCCGCAATCGCTGATCGTCCTGCTCGAGAAGGAGCAGGGACTCGTCTCGGACAGTTGGCCGACGAGCCGGCAGTATCGTTCTGCCACGGGCTACGGGTGTCCTGATACCGCCGACTGCGACGCGAACTACTACGGGTTCTTCAATCAGCTGTACCACGCTGCCTGGCAGTTCAGGAAGTACCGTGCCAACCCTGCGATCCGCCAGTACCAGGCTGGTCGGTACAACACCATTCAGTGGCATCCGAATGCCGCCTGCGGAACCTCGCAGGTCTACATTCAGAATCAGGCGACCGCGGGTCTCTACAGCTACACGCCGTACCGACCGAACGCCGCCGCACTCGCGAACCTCTACGGCACGGGTGACGGCTGTTCGGCCTACGGCAACCGGAACTTCTGGCGAATCTTCACCGACTGGTTCGGATCGACCACGCTGCAGGTGCACCCCGCGCTCGTGGCGGCCTGGCTCCGGCACGGGGGCGCAACCGGCACTCGGCTCGGCCCGCCGATCGCAAGGGCACAGGCACTCAGTGGCGGGGGCGTTCTGCAGCAGTTCCGAAGCGGTCAACTCGTCTACCGTGCTGATCTCGGCGCGTTCCGAACCGCGGCTTCGATCGCCACGTACTATTACGCGAACGGCGGGGTGACGGGTCGGCTGGGGTACCCGGTGTCCGACGTGGCCGGATCCGACGCCATCGAACACACGCAGTCGTTCGAGTTCGGCTTCGTCAGCTGGAAGCCCACCAGCGGCATCGCCATACGCGGTGGATTCCGCGTGAGCGGCGCATACCTCACGAACTGGAAGGCGTTGAAGGCTGCCCAGGGCGTGCTCGGGTATGCGATCGCCGGTGTGGTCGATGAGGGTTCGGGGTGGTCGTCGCAGCGGTTCGAGCGCGGGTACCTGCTGTACGACGGATCCCGGAAGGTCATGTACTGGCTGCCGTCGGGCGTCTGGGACTTCTGGAAGGCCCGGGGCGGCCTCGGCGGTGCGATCGGCGCGCCCACGGCGTCGCCCGTCGGCTCGTGGGCCGAGGGCTGGCGACAGACGTTCACGAACGGTCGTATATCGATGAGTTCGACCGGCGTCGTCACGACCGCGCCCTGACCGCGGGGGCCGATCTGCTCCCACCGCGGTCGGTTACACTGAGCGACGTGTCAGTCCTCATCACCGGCGGAGCCGGCTATATCGGCGCGCACATCGTCCGGCTCCTCGAGGCCCGTGGTGTGCGTACGGTCGTCGTCGACGACCTGTCGAGCGGTGAGGCAGATCGTGTCGGCGACGCCCCGTTGGTGTGCTTCGATCTCGCGGCTGAGGACGCCACCCGACGTCTGGTCGACGTCATCCGCGACCACGACGTGTCCAGCATCGTGCACCTCGCCGCACGCAAGCAGGTCGGCGAGTCCGTCGCGCGACCGGCCGAGTACTACCGTGCGAACGTCGGTGCACTCGCCAACCTCGTCGAGGCGAGCGCAATCGCCGGGGTGAAGCGGCTCGTGTTCTCGTCGTCGGCAGCCGTCTACGGAGTGCCGGCGGTGTCACCTGTCACCGAGACCGCTCCCACCGTCCCGATCAACCCCTACGGCGAGACGAAGCTCGTGGGCGAGTGGCTGGTGGCCGACGCCGCCCGCGCGTACGGCATCGACGCGATCAGCCTTCGTTACTTCAACGTGGCGGGTGCCGGGTGGGACGATCTCGGCGACCCGAATGCGCAGAACCTCGTCACACTCTCGATCAGTCGCATCTCCCGCGGGCTCGCACCTGAGATATTCGGGGATCAGTTCGACACGCCCGACGGCAGCGGAGTGCGTGACTACGTGCACGTGCTCGACCTCGCCGACGCCCACATCGCTGCGCTCGACGCGCTGGCCGAACCCAGTCGACGGTCGCCCGGCTCGCGGGTGTACAACGTCGGAACGGGCCGCGGCTCGAGCGTGCGCGAGGTGCTGGCCGCACTCGCGGCCGCTTCGGGCGAGCACCCCGATCCGGTGGTGGTCGAGCCGAGACCGGGCGACCCGCCGTCGGTCGTCGCGAACGTCGATCGCATCGCCCACGAACTCGGATGGCGTGCAGCGCGCGACCTCGAGGAGATGGCCGAGTCCGCGTGGCGTGCGCACACCTGGCGTGCGCGTTCGCTCGCATGACCTGGTTCGCCTTCGCACCGGTACTGCTGCTCGCCGTCGGGGTGCTCTATGTACCGGGCCTCGCCCTCGGCCTCGCCATCGGTGCCCGCAGGTTCACGCTGTGGGCGACGGCGCCCGCCATCACAGTCGCCTTCGTCTCGGTGGCGGCGATCATCTTCGGTCGGCTCGGCATCGACTGGTCGCTGGTGAGCGTGTCGGCCGCCGCCGGCGCGGTCGCGATCATCGTCGGCGTGGCACGGCAGCTGGTGCGCCGGCGGGCCGCACGCGGTCCCGCACCCGAACCGCAGTTCCTCGCGTGGACCATCGGCTCGCTCGCGGTGGCGGCGATCATCATCGCCGTGCAGCTCGTGATCGGCTTGCAGCGCCCCGACAGCATCTCGCAGACGTTCGACGCGTTCTTCCACCTCAACGCAATCAGGTACATCGTCGAGACCGGCAGTGCCTCGTCGTTCGATATCCAGGGCCTTGTGCTCCCGGCCGGCCAGCATGCGTTCTACCCGGCCGGATGGCACGGCGTCACGTCGCTCGTCGCGGCCTCGGCCGACGTCGCCATCCCGGCAGCCGTCAACGCAGTGAACCTCGTCATCGCCACGCTCGTCTGGCCGGCGGGCTGCATGTTGCTGATGCGATCGCTGCTGCCGAAGAGCAGGTCGGCGATCGCTGCGGTCGCAGTGCTCTGCGCAGCGTTCCCAGCGTTCCCGCTGTGGATGCTCACCTTCGGTGTGCTCTACCCGTATTTCCTCTCACTCGCGCTGCTGCCGATCGCGCTCGCGCTGGGGTTCTCGCTGGGCCAGGAGCGAGCGTGGCGCCGCCGCGGGATCATCTTCCGTTCCGTGCTCCTCGTGATCGCCCTCATCGCTGTCACCTTCGCGCAGCCAGCCGCGGCGTTCGGCTGGGCGGCCATCATTCTTCCGCTCGCGGTGACCAGAATCGTCGGCGCGGTGCGCGCGCGGGCTGGTGCGGTGCGGGTCGTCGGGTGGATCGGACTCGGGGTGGCCCTCGTCGTCCTCGCCGCGGCGTGGGTCTGGTTCGGCCGCATCGGCGCGAACACGCCATGGCCTGCGTACACGAACGCCTTCATCGCCCTGTTCGAGGCGGTGACCTATGGATTCGACGGGCGCGTCATGGCGATCGTCGCGGGGGCGCTCACGATCATCGGCCTCGTCGATCTCGTCCGCCGCCGCGAGAAGCTCTGGTTCGTGGCAGGCTGGGCCGTGGCGGTGCTGCTGTTCGTCGTCGCAGCGGGCGGGCCGTCTTGGCGGATTCGAGCCCTGGTCACCGGCATCTTCTACCGCGACCCCCCACGACTCGCCGCGCTGCTCGTCGTCGTCGCGGTGCCGATGGCCGTGTTCGGTGCCGTGGCCCTCTGGCGAGCGCTGCAGCGTCACGTGTTGCCCAGGATCGGCGCGCAACCGGGCACATCGAAGTCGACCGTGGTTGCGGCCGGCCTGCTGGCGCTCCTCGTCGTCGGCACGCAGGGCGCCGCCGTCTGGGGTCAGCTCGCGCTGACCGCTCGCGCGTACACCGACGCCGAGGATGCGCCGATCCTGTCGGGCAGCGAGCGGGCGCTCATCGAGCGGATTCCCGAACACGTTCCCGAAGGCGCGGTGATCGCCGGAAACCCATGGACGGGCACGGCCTTCGCATACGCGCTCACCGGCAGGCACATGCTGAATCCGCACTTCAACTCGTACGTCTACCCGCAGGCCCCGCTCATCAACGCCAAGCTCAACGAGGCGCTCGACGACCCCGACGTGTGCGAGGCAGTGCGCGAGGCGGGTGTGACCCACGTACTCGACTTCGGCACGTACTTCCGCGACTCCGGTGATACAGGGGTCAAGATCGACGGCGCAACGCCGTTCGTGGGCCTGAAGGATCTTGAGGAAGCCGGAGTCGCCGAAGAGGTCGACCGCGAGGGCGATGCCGTGCTCTACCGCATCACGGCGTGCGACTGACGGCACGGCCCGCGACTGACGGCACGGCCCGCGACTGACGGCACGGCCCGCGACTGACGGCACGGCCCGCGACTGACGGCAGTGCGGTGCGGCCCGTCACACCTCACCGCAGGTGGGTTCGACTCAGCCGACCTGGCCCGCAGCGCCGTCGAGCTTGGGCGGGTCCACCCGAACGGTGCCCTCGACGCGTTCCGCCGCCTCTGGGCGCGCCGGCGCCTCGGGGCGCGCTGCCGAGTCGACCACGGCCGCGCGGCGAAGCGCGTCTTCGGCCTCGGCGCGGGCGAGCGTGATCTCACGCGCGAGGTGCGTGATGCGACGGTTGACCTGGACGTTGCGTCGATACGTCGTCGCGACCGAGATGAGGAACGCCAGCACGAGCGCGTACAGCAGCAGATCGGCTCCACGGCCCACGCCGATGAGGTTCGCGATGTAGCTCAGCCATTGCGGAAACAGGATCGACACGATCGCCACGATGACGAACCCGAACATGAACAGGCGCCGGATCGCGAGATGGCTGTCGCCGCCCGTGGGGCGGGCGAGGAACAGGCCGATGACGATCACGGCGACGACGAGGAGGATCTGGATCCACATGGGTCACCTCACCAACAGGTCGACGAGGATGTTGACCGAGTTGAGCACGGACTGGCCCTTCGATTTCGAGTAGTCGGTATACAGCAGCTCGACGGGGAACTCGCGCCACGGGAGACCGGTTCGGCCGAGTTTCAGGACGATCTCGGTGGCGTGAGCCATGCGATCCTGTTCGAGGGTGATGCGGGCCGCCGCATCGGTTCGGATCACGCGGAGCCCGTTGTGCGCATCGGTGAGTTGGAGCCCGGTCGTGAGGTTGGTGACCCACACGGCGGTCTTCAGCACGACGTGCTTGACCCAGCCCGGGTTCGTGCGGTCGTCGAGGAAGCGCGAGCCGAAGACGATGGCCACGTCGTCGCGCTTCGCGAGATCGAGCATGAGCATCGCGTCTTCGATGCGGTGCTGGCCGTCGGCATCGAACGTGACGATGTAGCCGGCGCCCGGTTGCGTGCCCACGTAGTCGAAGCCGGTCTGCAGTGCGGCGCCCTGGCCGAGATTCACCGGATGCCGCAACACGCGCGCTCCCGCCGCCTCGGCCTCGGCGACGGAGTCGTCGGTGCTGCCGTCGTCGATGCACACGATGTGGTCGAAGTGCTCACGGAGCTCTGCGACGACGCGGCCGATGACGGATTCTTCGTTGTACAGCGGGATCACGATCCAGGTGTCGCGAGAGTGGCGCCGCGGGTCTACCTGGGCGGAACTGTCCATCAGGCCATTCTTGCAGAACAGGATAGGCTGGGCGCGCACATGCGACCGCCGTTCCGGCATGAGGAGTCCCCACTTTGTCAACCACTTCGAGCTTTCGCGTCGCCGAATCGGCCGACGTCTCGGCTGACGCGTCCATCGGCGACGGCAGTTCCATCTGGCACCTCGCGCAGGTGCGCGAATCGGCCGTGCTCGGTGAGAACTGCGTGATCGGTCGCGGCGCGTACATCGGCACGGGCGTGCGGCTCGGCGACAACTGCAAGGTGCAGAACTACGCGCTCGTCTACGAGCCGGCCGTGCTGGGTGACGGGGTGTTCATCGGTCCGGCCGTCGTGCTCACGAATGACACCTACCCGCGTGCCGTGAATCCCGACGGCACGCTCAAGAGCGCCCACGACTGGGAGGCCGTAGGGGTGACCATCCGCGAGGGAGCATCGATCGGCGCGCGAGCGGTGTGCGTCGCGCCGGTTACCATCGGTGCGTGGGCGACGATCGCGGCAGGCGCCGTGGTCACCAAGGATGTGCCCGACCACGCCCTAATGGTGGGCGTTCCCGCCCGCCGCATCGGCTGGGTCGGAAAGGCCGGTCATCCGCTCGAGCCGGTCGGCGCCGAGTGGCGCTGCCCAGTGACGTCCACAAGATATGCAGAGGCTGATGGAGCCCTGAGAGAGGTAACGACGAATGACTGACGCGTTCATTCCCCCCGCGAAGCCGATCATCGGCGATGACGAGCGGGAGGCTGTCGATCGCGTACTGCGCTCCGGCATGGTCGCACAGGGTCCCGAAGTCGCCGCATTCGAGCAGGAGTTCGCCGACGTGCTCGTCCAGGGCCGCGCCTCGGTGGCCGTGAACTCGGGCACATCCGGCCTGCATCTCGGTCTGCTCGCCGCCGGGATCGGCCCGGGCGACGAGGTCATCGTGCCTTCGTTCACCTTCGCGGCGACAGCGAACTCGGTCGCGCTCACGGGTGCGACGCCGGTGTTCGCCGACATCGAGCCCGAGCAGTTCAGCCTCGATCCGGCTGCGGTCGAGGCGGCGATCACCGAGCGCACGGCCGCGATCATGCCCGTGCACCTCTACGGCCACCCGGCTCACATGACCGAACTCGGAGAACTGGCCGAGCGCCGCGGTCTCGCGCTCTTCGAAGACGCCGCGCAGGCGCACGGGGCGTCGCTGAACGGCCGCAACGTCGGCACATTCGGCCGATTCGCGATGTTCAGCCTCTACCCGACCAAGAACATGACGAGCGGTGAGGGCGGCATGGTGAGCTGCGATTCGCCCGAGCTCGTACGCGCGGTCAAGCTGCTGCGCAACCAGGGCATGGAGGCGCAGTACCAGAACGAGGTCGTCGGGTTCAACGCCCGCATGACCGACATCCACGCGGCCATCGGCCGGGTGCAGCTGACGAAGATCGGCGGATGGACCGCGACGCGACAGGCGAACGCCGCGACCCTCGACCGCGAGCTGCGCGGTGTCGTCGTGCCGCCGGTCGCCGACGGCGCGGTGCACGTCTACCACCAGTACACGATCCGGGTTCCCGATGACCGCGACGGGTTCGTCGCCGCCCTCAAGCAGGAGTACGGCGTCGGCAGCGGCGTGTACTACCCCGTTCCGAACCACCGGCTCGCATCGCTCGAGCACTTCGCGCCGGGGCTGCACCTCGAGCAGACCGAGCGCGCGGCCGCCGAGGTCGTCTCGCTGCCGGTGCATCCGTCGCTCAGTCAGCGCGACCTCGAGCGCATCGTCGAAGGCGTGAACGCGCTGGCCGGGGCGGGCGCCTGATGGCCGAGCTGCGCGCAGGGCTGCTCGGCGTCGGCATGATGG
>Ga0247819_10000923_pt1 | contig 16424 bp, 7 predicted proteins | sample 13C_Xylose_Day6_FD_193428 | JGI IMG/M metagenome (GOLD analysis project Ga0247819, IMG submission 193428) | Soil microbial communities from agricultural site in Penn Yan, New York, United States - 13C_Xylose_Day6 | ecosystem: Environmental > Terrestrial > Soil > Agricultural land | place: USA...
ATGGAACACTGTGTCTTCCGGGTCTTGCGGTTTTCCACCAGCTTCACCCGCAGGTCCAGCGGCATGTCCGCCACGGCCGGAATCTTGTAGCTGGCCGGGCCGTTGGTCATCAGCTTGCCCTTGTTGTTCCACACCAGTTCTTCCATGGTCAGCCAACCCATGCCCTGGATGAAACCGCCCTCGACCTGACCGATGTCGATGGCCGGGTTCAGCGAGGCGCCGACATCGTGGAGGATGTCGGTACGCAGCATTTTGTATTCGCCGGTCAGGGTGTCGACCAGCACTTCGCAGCAGGCCGCGCCAAAGGCGAAGTAGTAGAACGGACGGCCGCGCGCCTGGCTGCGGTCGTAGTAGATTTTCGGGGTCTTGTAGAACCCAGTGCTCGACAGCGACACCTGATTGAAATACGCCTGCTGGATCAACGCTTCAAAGGTCAGGATGTGATCGCGAACCCGTACGTGGCCGTTGTGGAATTCCACGTCTTCTTCGGTGACTTTGTACTGACGCGCAGCGAATTCGATCAGGCGTTTCTTGATGATTTCTGCCGCGTTCTGTGCGGCCTTGCCGTTCAAGTCGGCACCGCTGGACGCGGCGGTCGGCGAGGTGTTTGGCACCTTGTCAGTGTTGGTCGCGGTGATCTGCACACGGTCCATTTCCACCTGGAACACTTCGGCCACGACCTGCGCGACTTTGGTGTTCAGGCCCTGGCCCATTTCGGTGCCGCCATGGTTGAGATGGATGCTGCCGTCGGTGTAGACGTGCACCAGCGCGCCGGCCTGGTTGAGGAAGCTGGCGGTGAAGGAAATACCGAATTTCACCGGGGTCAGGGCCAGGCCTTTTTTCAGGATCGGGCTGTTGGCGTTGTAGCGACGGATCGCTTCGCGACGTTCCGCGTACTGGCTGCTTTCTTCCAGTTCGGCGGTCATCTCTTCGAGCATGTTGTGCTCGACGGTCTGGTAGTAATGCGTGACGTTGCGCTCGGTCTTGCCGTAGTAGTTGGCCTTGCGCACGGACAGCGGATCAAGGGCCAAATGGCGAGCGATGGCGTCCATCACTTCTTCGATGGCGACCATGCCTTGCGGGCCGCCGAAACCACGGTAAGCGGTGTTCGACGCGGTGTTGGTTTTGCAGCGGTGACCGTTGATGGTCGCATCGCCCAGGTAATACGAGTTGTCCGAGTGGAACATCGCCCGGTCGACGATGGATGCCGACAGGTCAGGCGAGCAACCACAGTTGCCGGCCAGTTCCAGGTTGATGCCGTGCAGGCGCCCGGTGCTGTCAAAGCCCACGTCGTACTCGACGTAGAACGGGTGACGCTTGCCGGTCATCAACATGTCTTCGACGCGCGGCAGGCGCATCTTGGTCGGTTGGCCGGTCAGGTGGGCGATCACCGCGCACAGGCACGCCGGACTGGCGGCCTGGGTTTCCTTGCCGCCGAAACCACCACCCATGCGGCGCATATCAACGACGATCTTGTTCATCGACACGTCCAGCACTTCGGCCACCAGTTTCTGCACTTCGGTGGGGTTTTGCGTGGAGCAGTAAACGATCATGCCGCCGTCTTCAGTGGGCATCACCGAAGAGATCTGGGTTTCCAGGTAGAAGTGTTCCTGGCCGCCGATGTGCAGCGTGCCCTGGATACGGTGTTCGGCAGTGGCCAGCGCCGTGGCCGAATCGCCGCGCTGATGGGTGTGGCTGTCGAGTACGAAGTGGCGTTTGCGCAGGGCTTCGACCACGTCCAGGACCGGTTCCAGATCTTCGTATTCGATGATCGCGGCCATGGCTGCCTTGCGGGCGGTTTCGAGGTCTTTCGCGGCGACGGCGATCACCGGTTGGCCGACGAATTCCACGGTGTCGATCGCCAGCAGCGGATCGCCTGGCAGCAACGGACCGATGTCTTTCAGGCCCGGCACGTCTTCGTGGGTGATGGCGATGCGCACGCCTTCGAAGGCGTAGCAGGGCTTGGTGTCGATGCTGATGATTTTCGCGTGGGCGCGGTCTGACAGGCGCGCATAGACGTGCAACTGGTTCGGAAACTCCAGGCGGTCGTCGATGTACTGTGCTTCACCGGACACATGCTTGGCGGCGCTGTCGTGCTTGACGCTACGGCCGACACCGGTGGTCAGGTCCTTGGCGAACAGTTCAGCCAGTTCGGCCTGGGTCTTCTCTACGGCGTGATGATTAGACATAAGCGGTCACCCGAGTCTCGATGTGCGGTGTTTGCAGTTCGATGAAGTATTTGCGCAGCAGGTTCTGCGCGCTGAGCAGGCGATATTCCTTGCTGGCGCGGAAGTCCGAGAGCGGCGTGAAATCTTCAGCCAGGGCGGCGCAGGCACGTTCAATCGTGGCGTTGTTGAACGGCGCACCGATCAGCGCGGTTTCGCAGCTGTTGGCACGTTTTGGAATGGCGGCCATGCCACCGAAGGCCACGCGGGCATCGGCGATCACACCGTTTTCCAGGCGAATGTTGAACGCGGCGCAAACGGCGGAGATGTCATCGTCCAGGCGCTTGGAAACCTTGTAGGCGCGGAACAGTTGTTCGACGCTGGCGCGGGGCACAATGATCTTCTCGATGAACTCGCTTTCCTGACGCGCGGTTACACGGTAATCGATGAAGTAGTCTTCCAGCGCCAGGGTGCGCCGGGTTTCGCCCTTGCACAGGACGATTTGCGCGCCGAGGGCGATCAGCAGCGGTGGCGAGTCACCAATCGGCGAGGCGTTGCCGATGTTGCCGCCCAGCGTGCCCTGGTTGCGGATCTGCAATGACGCGAAGCGCTGCAGCAGTTCACCGAAGTCCGGGTATTCGGCGTTCAGCGCTTCGTAGCAGTCGGAGAGGGCTGTGGCGGCGCCGATTTCCAGGCGATCGTCGAAGCGCTCGATGCGTTTCATTTCGGCGACGTTGCCGACGTAGATCATCACCGGCAGAGTGCGGTGGAATTGAGTGACTTCCAGCGCCAGATCGGTACCGCCAGCCAACAGGCGGGCCTGTGGATAGGCATCGTAGAGATCAGCCAGATCGGCCACGGTCAGCGGCACCAGGCAGCGCTTGTCGCCGCTGTTGAGTTCGCCGATATCGGTGGGCGCGATGGCTTTGAGGCGCGCGATGGTGTCGGCCTCGCGGGCGTCGAACTGATCCGGTTGCTTGCCGCAGCAGGATTGCTGGGCCGCTTCCAGAATCGGCCGATAGCCGGTGCAACGGCAGAGGTTGCCGGCCAGCGCTTCGTGGGCTTTATGGGAGTCGGGTTCGTCACTGTTCTTTTGCAGGGCGAACAGCGACATGACGAAGCCGGGCGTGCAGAAACCGCACTGCGAGCCGTGGCACTCGACCATGGCTTTCTGCACGCTGTGCAGTTCGCCTTTGTGCTTGAGGTCTTCAACGCTGATGAGCTGTTTGCCGTGCAGCGACGAAACAAACGTCAGGCACGAGTTGAGGCTGCGATAACGAATGTGTTCGCGGCCCGAATCATCCGCCTGCAACTCGCCGACCACCACGGTGCACGCACCGCAGTCACCGCTGGCGCAGCCTTCTTTGGTGCCGGGTTTGCCCACATGGTCGCGCAGATAATTGAGCACGGTCAGGTTCGGGTCCAGGGCGTGCTCGCTACGGAGTTCCTGGTTTAGTAAAAACTGGATCACGGAAGGCCTCGCAGACTCATTATTGTTGTTAACCGATGTGACCGAATTTAGCAGGTCTGACTTTTCGGTCAATGATTTTCTGACTTAAAGGTCAGGAAAGCGCATTTTGTCGACTAACAGCGTGTTTCTTCATTATTGACCCTCGCGGGCTAGCCTGCTTTTTGCTTGAATCGTGCCAAAACCCCCGCCAGGGCTGTGCGCCATGACGTATCAATTGCGCTACACTGCGCCGCTTGTGCAGATCGATCAGTTTGAAGGACAACCATGACGTTCAAGGCGCCGGACAGCCTCGCCGAGCAAATCGCTCACCACCTCGCCGAACGCATCATTCGCGGCGAAATGAAGCCCGGGGAGCGCATCCAGGAACAGAAGGTCACGCTGGCCCTGAATGTCAGCCGCGGCTCGGTCCGTGAGGCTTTGCTGATCCTTGAGCGTCGCCATCTGATTGCGATCCTGCCGCGACGTGGCGCACACGTGACGGAACTCACCCCGCACAAGGTGCAGAGCCTGTGCACGTTGATGAGCGAGATGTACATCCTGCTCGCCAACGCCGTGGCCAATGGCTGGAAAGTCCAGGCCGACCTGGCGCCGTTCGTGCAGATTCAGCAACGCCTGACCGCCAGCTACGGGCGCCAGGACATCCATACTTTCGTCGACGACAGTTTCAATGTGATGCGCGCCACGTATGGGTTCGCCAACAATCCGTACTTGCAGGAAACCGTCGAAAACCTGCAGCCAGCCATGAGCCGTGCCTATTTCCTTGCCCTGGACCAGCGAAAGGCCTCGATGAGCGAGTATCTGGAACTGTTCGAACGCCTGCTCGCCGCCGTGATTGCCCGTGACTTTGCACAGATTCGCGAAGTGCTGACCGCCTACGGCCAGCGCAGCTGCGATCTGGTGATTTCCGCCCTGACGGACGCCTGATCTTGCGGCTCAAGTGCATCAAGCTGGCGGGGTTCAAGTCCTTCGTCGATCCGACCACGGTGAATTTCCCCAGTAACATGGCGGCGGTGGTCGGACCCAATGGTTGCGGCAAGTCGAACATCATCGACGCCGTGCGCTGGGTGATGGGCGAAAGTTCGGCCAAGAACCTGCGCGGCGAGTCGATGACCGACGTCATCTTCAACGGTTCGACCAGCCGCAAACCGGTGAGCCAGGCGAGCATCGAACTGGTGTTCGATAACTCCGACGGCACCTTGCTGGGGGAATTCGCCGCCTATGCGGAAATTTCCATTCGCCGCAAAGTGACCCGTGACAGCCAGACCACTTATTACCTCAACGGCACCAAATGCCGTCGTCGCGACATCACCGATATCTTCCTCGGCACCGGCCTCGGCCCGCGCAGCTACTCGATCATCGAGCAGGGGATGATTTCCAAGCTGATCGAGTCCAAGCCCGAAGACCTGCGTAATTTCATCGAAGAAGCGGCGGGCATCTCCAAGTACAAGGAGCGTCGGCGCGAGACCGAAAACCGCATCCGCCGCACCCACGAAAACCTCGAACGCCTGACCGACTTGCGCGAAGAACTGACGCGTCAACTCGAGCGTTTGCACCGTCAGGCCGAGGCTGCGAAGAAGTATCAGGAATACAAGGGCGAAGAGCGCCAGCTCAAGGCGCAACTGTCGGCCCTACGCTGGCAGGACCTGAACGATCAGGTCGGCCAGCGCGAAGCGATCATCGGCACCCAGGAAATCAGTTTCGAAGCGTTGGTGGCCGAGCAGCGCAATGCCGATGCCAGCATCGAACGCTTGCGTGACGGGCACCACGACCTGTCCGAACGCTTCAATCTGGTGCAAGGGCGCTTCTATTCGGTCGGTGGTGACATCGCCCGGGTCGAGCAGAGCATTCAGCACGGTCAGCAGCGCTTGCGCCAATTGCAAGACGATTTGAAAGAGGCCGAGCGTGCGCGCCTGGAAACCGAATCGCACCTGGGCCACGACCGCACATTGCTGCTGACCCTCGGTGAAGAGCTGGACATGCTCACGCCCGAGCAGGAAGTCACCAGCGCCGCTGCTGAAGAAGCCGCCGCCGCGCTGGAAGAATCCGAAACCACCATGCACGGCTGGCAGGAACAGTGGGACGCCTTCAACCTCACCGCTGCCGAGCCGCGTCGTCAGGCGGAAGTGCAGCAATCGCGCATCCAGCAGCTGGAAACCAGCATGGAGCGTTTGGCTGATCGTCAAAAACGTCTCGGTGAAGAACGCGCCTTGCTCTCGGCGGACCCGGAAGACGCGGCGATCATGGAACTCAGCGAGCAACTGGCTGAATCCGAAGCGACCCTTGAAGATTTGCAGACCAGCGAAGAGGCGCAAGTCGAAAAGCTTGAGCAACTGCGCCAGCAATTGCAGCAAACGCTGACGGCGCAGCAACAGGCCCAAGGCGATTTGCAGCGCCTCAATGGGCGGCTGGCGTCGCTGGAAGCTTTGCAGCAAGCCGCGCTCGACCCTGGCACCGGTACCGCCGAATGGCTGCGCGAACAGCATCTGGCGGATCGTCCGCGTCTGGCCGAAGGCCTGAAGGTTGAGGCTGGTTGGGAGCTGGCGGTGGAAACCGTGCTGGGCGCCGACCTGCAAGCGGTGCTGGTGGATGACTTCAATGATTATGATCTGGCCGGGTTTGCCCAAGGCGATTTGCGTTTGCTCAGCCCTGCGGGCGATGGCGTGCGCGTGCCCGGCAGTCTGCTCGACAAGGTCGAGGCGCAGATCGATCTGTCGCCCTGGTTGGGGCAGGTCAAGCCGGTTGAAAATCTTGAGCAGGCCCTGGCTTTACGCGGGCAACTGGCCGCTGGCCAAAGCCTGATCAGCCGAGACGGTTTCTGGGTCGGCCGGCATTTCCTGCGGGTGCGCCGGGCCAGTGAAGCCGAGAGCGGTGTGCTGGCTCGTGGCCAGGAAATCCAGGCGCTGGGCCTTGAACGTGAAGAGCGTGAAGCCGCCGTTGAAAACCTCGAAAGTCAGTTGCAAAATCTGCGTGCGCAACAGCGTCAGCAGGAAAATGGCCGCGAACATTTGCGTCGACTGCTGCAAGACGAAGCCCGTCAGCAAGGCGAATTGAAGGCCCAGTTGTCGGCCGGTAAAGCCAAGGCCGAACAGTTGACCCTGCGCCGTACTCGCCTCGACGAAGAACTTGTCGAGCTGGACGAACAGCGCGCGCTGGAACACGAAAACATTGGCGAAGCGCGTCTGCAACTGCAGGAAGCGCTCGACAGCATGGCGCTGGACACCGAGCAGCGCGAGTTGCTGCTGGCCCAGCGCGACAGCTTGCGCGAGCGCCTTGACCGGGTGCGTCAGGAAGCGCGGCAGCACAAGGACCACGCCCATCAATTGGCGGTGCGTTTGGGTTCGCTCAAGGCTCAACACGACTCCACGCGCCAGGCGCTGGAGCGTCTGGAAATGCAGTCTGAACGCCTGACCGAAAAGCGCGAGCAACTGAGCCTCAATCTGGAAGAGGGCGAGGCACCGCTGGAAGAGCTGCGCCTGAAACTCGAAGAGCTGCTCGACAAGCGCATGACCGTCGACGAAGAACTCAAGACCGCGCAGATCGCCCTGGAAGACGCCGACCGCGAACTGCGTGATGCCGAAAAGCGCCGTAACCAGGCTGAGCAGCAATCGCAGCTGATCCGCGGCCAGCTCGAACAGCAACGCATGGAGTGGCAAGCGTTGACTGTGCGCCGCAAGGCCTTGCAGGATCAACTGCTCGAAGACGGCTACGACCTGCACGGCGTGCTCGCCACGCTGACGGCCGAAGCCAGCGAGAAAGCCGCCGAAGAAGAACTCGAACGCATTGCCGCGCGAATTGCGCGCCTCGGTGCGATCAACCTGGCGGCCATCGACGAATACCAGCAACAATCCGAGCGTAAACGTTATCTGGATGCGCAGGACGCCGATCTGGTGGAAGCACTGGAGACGCTGGAAAATGTAATTCGCAAGATCGACAAGGAAACCCGTAACCGTTTCAAAGATACCTTTGATCAGATCAATGGCGGTTTACAGGCGCTTTTCCCAAAAGTTTTCGGTGGCGGCCGCGCGTATTTGGAACTGACGGGCGAAGATCTACTCGATACAGGGGTGACGATCATGGCGCAGCCGCCGGGGAAGAAGAACAGCACCATCCATTTGCTCTCTGGTGGCGAAAAAGCCCTGACCGCATTGGCACTGGTTTTTGCGATCTTCAAGTTGAACCCGGCGCCGTTCTGCATGCTCGATGAAGTTGACGCGCCATTGGATGACGCTAACGTTGGACGCTACGCACGACTGGTCAAAGAGATGTCGCAGACGGTGCAGTTCATCTATATCACCCACAACAAGATCGCCATGGAAATGGCCGATCAACTGATGGGGGTAACGATGCACGAACCCGGCTGTTCGCGTCTGGTGGCAGTGGATGTCGAGGAGGCGATGGCGATGGTAGATGCCTGAGCCGGTGTTTGTAGGAGAGGTATTTTAAGTCTGTGGGACTTTTTTACTTGCTTCGACTTGCTGGCAAATCGACATATTCGCGTAAGCCGGGGCGGTAGACGGTGTAAAGTTGCCTTTGGTCGTGCTAGTTTAATGTCAATTTTTCGTATACGTGGGCAAAACGCCTGTCAGAACATAGAGTTGGCGCCACGTTTTAAAGCGGTTTACAGGTTGTAAACCCCTTATTTTTCAGCATTTTTTATAGAGGCACGGGATTACATGGAAATCGGTCTGCGCGAGTGGCTGATCGTCATCGGCATTATTGTCATTGCCGGTATTCTTTTTGATGGCTGGCGCCGGATGCGCGGCGGCAAGGGAAAACTGAAATTCCGTCTTGATCGAAGTCTGTCGAACCTGCCGGATGAGGACACCAGCGCCGAGCTGTTGGGCCCGCCCCGCGTGCTGGACACCCATAAAGAACCGCAACTGGACGAGCACGACCTGCCTTCGGTGAGCATGCCGGCCCGCGAGCCGCGTGAGTCGGGCTCCAAACGCGGCAAGCGTGGTCATGGCGAGCCTGCCCAGGGCGACATGAACCTCAGCCTGGATCTGGATGGCGGCCCAAGCTTCAGCAGCCGTGACGACGATTTCCCGGATGACACCAAGTCTTCCCCGTCGGTCAGCGAGAAGGATCAACCTCAAGCTGAAGAAGTGCTGGTGATCAGCGTGATCTGTCGCGACGCGGCCGGCTTCAAAGGCCCGGCGTTGTTGCAGAACATTCTGGAAAGCGGTCTGCGTTTTGGCGAGATGGACATTTTCCACCGTCACGAAAGCATGGCGGGTAACGGTGAAGTCCTGTTCTCCATGGCCAACGCGGTGAAGCCGGGGGTTTTCGATCTGGACGACATCGACCACTTCAGCACGCCGGCCGTGAGCTTCTTCCTCGGTCTGCCAGGCCCGCGTCATCCGAAGCAAGCCTTCGACGTGATGGTGGCGGCGGCGCGCAAGCTGTCGCAAGAGCTGAACGGCGAATTGAAGGACGACCAGCGCAGCGTGCTGACCGCCCAGACGATCGAGCACTACCGTCAGCGCATCGTCGAGTTCGAGCGTCGTGCCCTGACCCAGAAGCGCTAGGATCAAACGATCGCAGCCTCGTTGCACTCGAAGCTGTGTAGGAGCTGTCGAGTGCAACGAGGCTGCGATCTTTTGCACATGATGAAATAGGGAGCAGCCTCGGCTGCTCTTTTGCTTTATGAGAGAACACCCATGACTGCCGCCAAAAACCGCATTCTAGAGCTGCGCGCCGAGCTGGATCAGCACAACTATCGCTATCACGTGCTGGACGAGCCGAGCATTCCGGACGCCGAGTACGACCGGTTGTTCCACGAACTCAAAGCCCTTGAAGCTGCCAACCCGGAACTGGTGACCAGTGATTCGCCGACCCAGCGAGTGGGCAGCGCGGCGCTGTCGGCGTTCACCCAGGTGCGCCATGAAGTGCCGATGCTCAGCCTCGGCAACGCCTTCGAAGAAACCGACATGCGCGAATTCGACCGTCGGGTGACCGAAGGCCTGGATCTTCCTGTCGGTGATCTGTTTGGCGGTGGCGCGGCGGTGGAATACAGCTGCGAACCCAAGCTCGATGGCCTGGCGGTCAGTTTGTTGTATCAGGACGGCGTGCTGGTGCGCGGTGCCACGCGTGGCGATGGCACCACCGGCGAAGACATCAGCGTCAACGTGCGCACCGTGCGTAACATTCCGCTGAAGTTGCACGGCACCGGTTGGCCGGCGACGCTGGAAGTGCGCGGCGAAGTGTTCATGTCCAAGGCTGGTTTCGAACGGCTCAACGCCACGCAACTGGAAATCGGCGGCAAGACCTTTGCCAACCCGCGCAACGCCGCAGCAGGCAGCTTGCGTCAGCTGGATTCAAAGATCACCGCTAACCGCCCACTGGAATTCTGCTGTTACGGCATCGGTCAGATTTCTGCGGATATTTCCGATACGCACATCGGTAATTTGCAGCAGCTCCAGGCCTGGGGCATGCCGATCAGCCATGAGCTGAAACTGGCGAACGGCATTGACGAGTGTCTTGAGTATTACCGCGACATCGGCGAGCGCCGCAACGCGCTGCCTTACGAAATCGACGGTGTGGTGTTCAAGGTCAACAGCATTGCTTCACAGCGAGAATTGGGTTTCCGCGCCCGCGAACCGCGCTGGGCCATTGCCCATAAATTCCCGGCCATGGAAGAGCTGACCGAACTGCTCGACGTCGAGTTCCAGGTCGGTCGCACCGGTGCCGTGACGCCGGTGGCGCGACTGAAGCCGGTCAAGGTTGCCGGTGTCACCGTGGCCAACGCGACGCTGCACAACATGGATGAAGTGGCGCGGCTGGGGTTGATGATCGGTGACACGGTGATCATCCGCCGCGCCGGTGATGTGATTCCGCAAGTGGTGCAAGTGGTACTTGAACGCCGCCCGGAAAACGCACGCCCCGTGCAGATTCCTGAGGCGTGCCCGGTTTGTGGTTCCCACGTCGAACGCACGCAGCTGGTCAAGCGCAGCAAGGGCCGCGAGACCGTCAGCGAAGGCGCGGTGTACCGCTGCGTCGGCCGACTGGCCTGTGGCGCGCAACTCAAGCAGGCAATCATTCACTTCGTGTCGCGCCGGGCGATGGACATCGAAGGTTTGGGCGACAAGAGCGTCGAGCAGTTGGTGGACGAAGGTCTGGTGAGTTCGCCGGCGGATCTGTATGCACTGAAGTTCGAAGACATCGTCGACCTGGAAGGCTTTGCCGAGGTGTCGAGCAACAAGCTGCTCAGCGCCATTGCCGACAGCAAGAAACCGGGGCTGGCGCGATTCATCTATGCCCTGGGGATTCCCGATGTCGGCGAAGAGACGGCCAAGGTGTTGGCGCGTTCCCTGGGTTCGCTGGCGCGGGTTCAGCAGGCCTTGCCGCAAGTGCTGACTTACTTGCCGGATGTCGGGCTGGAAGTGGCTCACGAGATTCACAGCTTCTTTGAAGATGCGCATAACCAGCAAGTGATCAGCGAATTGCTCAAGCACGGTTTGCAGATTCAGGACCAGGGCGAGTTGGGCGCCGAGTTTGCCGCCAGCACCACTCTCGGCGGTTTCCTCGACAAGCTGCACATTCCTTCGGTGGGGCCGGGCGGGGCGCAGAAACTCGCTGAGAAATTCGGTTCGCTGCAAGGCGTCATTGGCGCTGACTGGCTGGATATGCGTCAGGCGTTGCCGGAGAAGCAGGCTAACTCGGTGCGTGAGTTTTTTGCGGTCGAAGAAAATCGTCTGCTCGCCGAAGCCGCTGAAAAACAACTGGCCGACTTCGGCATGCATTGGTTGAGCGAAAAGAAAGTCGTCGAAGGCTTGCCACTGGCTGGCCAGACCTGGGTGCTCACCGGCTCGCTGGAACTGATGAGTCGCGATGTCGCCAAGGACAAGCTCGAAAGCCTCGGCGCCAAGGTGGCCGGTTCCGTGTCGGCCAAGACCCATTGTGTGGTCGCAGGCCCAGGGGCGGGGTCGAAGTTGGCGAAGGCCAATGAGCTGGGGTTGAAAGTGATGGATGAAGAGGCGTTTGTCGAGTTTCTGCGTAAACACGACATTTCAGTTTGATGCAAAAAAAGATCGCAGCCAGCGGCAGCACCTACAGGAGAACGCATTCCTCTGTAGGAGCTGCCGCAGGCTGCGATCTTTTGATTTTGGCTGTTTGAATCACGGGAACGATCTTCATCGGAGAATGATCTAGTCTTGGCAAGCCCCGAGGAGGGATCGCCATGTACCGTTTCTTCGAACAGCTCAGCTCGCGCATCGCCGCGCCTTTCATCGGTGAAAGCTCGCGCAACAGCAAGGTCTGGCCCTGCCGATGCGGGCAGTCGCTGTTCTTTCGCAACAGCCAGTGCCTGGCCTGTTCCGCGGCGCTGGGTTATCAGCCGGAAAAGAGCCGCCTGTCCTCGTTGCGCCCGGGCGATCAGCCGGACACCTGGTGGCTTGATGTCGATCCCGCAGCGGGGTTGTTTCGCCGTTGCGCCAACCTTGATTCCCCGGCAGCGTGCAATTGGCTGCTGCCTGCCAATGACCACGATGCGTTGTGCATCGCCTGCAGCCTGAACCGCACCATTCCCGATCTCTCGATCGCCGAAAACCACGAGCGCTGGCGCAAGGTGGAAACCGCCAAGCGGCGGCTGGTCGCGCAATTGGTCAGCCTGGGCTTGCAGCTGGTCCCCAAAACCGTCGATGAAGAAAATGGCCTGGCCTTCGATTTCATCGGCGTGGACCTCGAAGGCAACCCGCCCACCACCGGTCACGCCAATGGCTTGATCACCCTCGACATCAAAGAAGCCGACGATGCCCATCGCGAACAGGTGCGGGTGCAGATGCACGAACCCTATCGCACACTGCTCGGGCATTTCCGTCACGAGGTCGGGCATTACTATTGGGACCGTTTGATCGCCAACAGCGACTGGCTGCCAGCGTTCCGCGGACTCTTCGGGGATGAGCGCGCCAGCTATGCCGAAGCCCTTGAACGGCATTACCAGCAGGGCGCACCGCTTGATTGGCAGCAACGCTACGTCAGTGCCTACGCCACCATGCACCCTTGGGAAGACTGGGCTGAAACCTGGGCTCATTACCTGCACATGATGGACGCGGTCGATACCGCCCTGGGGTTTGGCATGAGCGCGCGGGAAATGGACTTCGACTATCAGCCGTTTCCGCTGGACACCCTCTACGATCCGCAGCATCCCGGTGGCGCGGCATTTCTCTCATTCGTGAACGCCTGGATCGAACTGGCCGGCATGCTCAATGAACTGTCGCGAAGCATGGGGCAACCGGATTTTTACCCCTTCGTCCTGCCGCCGGCCGTCATCGCCAAGCTGCACTTTATTCATCTGGTCATCCAGCGCGAGGGGGGCAGGGCGGATGAGGCGTTGCAGGATTTATAGCGATTATCCGTAGCAGCTGCCGAGCCTGCGAGGCTGTGTTCGGCTGCGCAGCAGCCGTTAAATCAAACGACCTCGTTTCACCGCTTCACCGCCAGTACCCTGTTTACGACTGCTTCGCAGCCGAACGCAGGCGGCGCCAGCTGCTACAGAGGCAGTCTTTTCGGGGTTATGCATGTCCTTGAAGCAGCTCATATTTTTTAATCCGCTGGAACGGTTGTAACTTCGTCTCAGATAGGTACAATGGCGCGGCTTGCCGACAGGCGAGCGTCGTTATGGTGACCCCATCGGTCCCCCCGCAACGATTACCCGTGAACCTGGTCAGAGCCGGAAGGCAGCAGCCACAGCGGGAACATTGTGTGCCGGGGTGTGGCTGGTGGGGTTGCCTCCATAACGCACCGCGAGTCTTCTCTCGTGTTATCTGAATCAAATACTTTTTATTGCGCTGCCATGGATTTAGTCCATAGCGGTTTTCTGTCGTCTGCGAATTGATAAAGCGACATGAATTGGAGCAGGTGCGCCCAATGGATTAACCTGCGGCTCGCTGTAGAAGTCGGAAGCCCATCGTCAGGTGTTTGCGGCAGGTAGCGGCATGATCGCTTACCTTTCCTTGCAAAATGTACCGCATCTCGTAGAATCGCCGCCGGAAACGGGCATTTGATGGCTCTTTTTCAGGCGTTCGATCAATTCTTTTAAAGCCAGCATGGCGTCCGCTCACAGGGTTACGTGAGTCTTTGGGCCGCCGTGATATTCCGCGAACTGTCAGCGGTATATCGCAGCTTCTGCGCCGCCAATGTTAGCAACAGCGAGTCTGACTCATGGATGAGAAGTACCGCAGGGCCGTGGATGCCGCCGCGATTTTTTCCGAAACCGATCTGTCCGGCCGGATCACCCACGTCAACGACCAATTTTGCGCCATCTCCGGCTATAGCCGCGAAGAGCTGCTGGGGCAAAATCATCGTCTGCTCAATTCCGGCACCCATTCGACCGATTTTTTCGCTGACATGTGGCGCACCATCGCCCTGGGCAATGTGTGGAAGGGTGAAATCTGCAATCGCGCCAAGGACGGCAGCCTGTACTGGGTTGAAAGCACCATGGTGCCCGTCGTCGACAAAGCCACCGGTCGGGTTGAGCGATATTTGTCGATACGTTTCGATATCAGTGAAAAGCGTCAACTGCTGCATACCCTGCAATGGCGGGTCGGTCACGACGTGTTGACCGGGCTGCCCAATCGCGCGTTTCTTTCCGACTTGCTCGATCAGGCACTGGAATTTTCGCGGCAGGAAAGCATCCCGTTGGCGGTGTGCATGCTCGACCTGGATGGTTTCAAGGCTGTTAACGATGGATACGGGCATGCCAGCGGTGATTTATTGCTGGTGGAAGTTGCCAAACGATTGCGCAGTATCGTTCGGGCCGAGGATGTCGTGGCGCGGCTGGCGGGTGACGAGTTTGTGCTGGTGTTGCGTTACGTGCGCGACCTGCCGGAGTTGCGTGCAGCGCTGAACCGGGTTTTGGGCACGATCTCGGCGCCATATTCGCTGCGCGGCAAGGAGGTCAATGTATATGCCAGTATCGGCGTCACGCTGTTTCCGCATGACAACGAAGATGCCGAAACCCTGCTGCGCCATGCCGATCAGGCCATGTATGTGGCCAAGCAGAGCGGGCGCAAGCGCTTTCATCTGTTCGATGTGTCCCGGGACCGCGAGGTCAAGGCCACGCACCAGACCGTCGAGCGGGTGCGCCAGGCACTGGCCAGCCATGAGTTGCGCCTGCACTTCCAGCCGAAGGTGAATATGCGCCTCGGCAAAGTTGTCGGCTTCGAAGCATTGCTGCGCTGGAAACACCCGCAAAACGGCTTGTTGGCAGCCCGGGACTTTTTGCCGCTGGTGGAAGAAACAGACCTGATCGTCGATATCGGTGAGTGGGTCATGGATCAGGTGCTGCTGCAACTCGACCACTGGCGTCAGGCCGGGCATGACTGGCCGGTAAGCGTAAACATCGCGGCGCGGCATTTTCAGCGGGCGGATTTTGTCGAGCGGCTCGAAAGCGCGTTGGCCCGGCATGCGAGGGTAGCGCCGCAGCGTCTCGATCTGGAAATCGTCGAGTCGGTGGCCATCGAGAACATTCAGCACGTTGGTGACTGCTTGCGGGCCTGCCAGGCATTGGGTGTGCAGTTTTCGCTGGGGGATTTCGGTACGGGTTATTCGTCCCTCAGCTACCTCAAGCGATTGCACACGCAAACGATCAAGATCGATAGATCCTTTGTGCGAGACATCCTGCATGATGGCGACGATCTGGCCCTGACCACGGCCGTGATCGGTCTGGCCCGGGCGTTTGGCCGGCAGGTGATTGCCGAGGGGCTGGAAAGTGTCGAGCACGGTGAATTGCTGCTGCGCCTGGGCTGCGAGGTGGCGCAGGGGTACTTCATTGCACGCCCGATGCCGTCCTCCGAAGTACCGGGGTGGGTGGCCGGATACGTCGCGCCGTCGCAATGGCGAGAGCTGGCGCCCGCCAGTTAAGGCTTGCCGCCGATGTAAAGCCGAATGATGTCGTCGATCTCCCCGGACATTTTCATTCGCACCAGCGTGCGCAGGATTCGCTGCACCGGAACCTTGGGGTCGTTGCGCACATAGCAGCCGACACGCTGCTCCTGCAGTACCGCCACACTCAGCAATTGCTGCTTGGGTATCAGGCGCTGGTTGAACCAGTCCAGCGTCCATTGGTTGCTCACCGCATAGCGGTTGCGTCCGGCCTGAAGTTTTTCCAGCACTTGTTCCTGATTGCGCGCGTCATCGCGGTGCAGGCGACTGGCGTCGAACAGCGGTTGCAGGGTCGGGTAGCTGTAGCCCAGAACCGTGCCGATCGATTGTGGGGGCAGGTTTGCGGGTATGACCGGATCCGGTTGGGCGGGGCGGCTGATCAGCAGGTCGGGCTGTGTCCATAGCAGAATGCTCCAGATGTAATCGCCGGACTGATTCGGCAACCACGATTGCGCGGCATAGCAGCGAACATCGACCTCGCCGTGTTCCATGGCGTTTTGCACCCGGCCTCGAGGCAACACATGGAATTCGGCCGGTACACCGACCTGGGTCGCCAGGCTGAGCATCACGTCATAAAGGATGCCTTGGGTCGGCCGGCCGTGCTCAAGCTGCACCATCGGCATCGCCCAACTGTCAGGCACCACAAAGCGCAGCGGCGTATCCGCAGCCGCACCGTCCAGGCTGATCAACAGCAGAGCCCCCAAGGCCAACCGCATAAACGCTCCATAAATCACCGCAAATTGCAGCTTAGCCAGATTAGACGAGGACACCGGATGCAATTTTGGCCTTGCTCCGCTAGCATTAGCCGCTTCTGCTTCCTTCGCTGCGACGGTTTTCGATGAGTTATCAGGTTCTTGCACGTAAATGGCGTCCGCGCTCGTTCCGCGAAATGGTCGGCCAGACCC
>Ga0247819_10000924_pt1 | contig 16411 bp, 27 predicted proteins | sample 13C_Xylose_Day6_FD_193428 | JGI IMG/M metagenome (GOLD analysis project Ga0247819, IMG submission 193428) | Soil microbial communities from agricultural site in Penn Yan, New York, United States - 13C_Xylose_Day6 | ecosystem: Environmental > Terrestrial > Soil > Agricultural land | place: USA...
GCCTTGCGCTTGGCGCATCGCATCGGGCCACTCGAAGCAGATGTGGCGCGAGCAGAAGCCATCCGTCAGCCGAGCAACTACGATCCGGCCGAACTGGAAGCCAGTCGCCCGCCCATGACCACCGAAGCCAGTTCCATTCAACGCCAGAATCGCGGTACTGCTGGCATGCCCTCGATGGCATCCTAAGGAGACATACATGCTTCGCACTCTCGGTGAACGTACCGTCAATATCGGAATCAATCCCAACATCCCGCCTGACAAGCGTCACGGCATCGCTCACGTCATCACCTCCAAAGGCGTCGAGCAACTGCCCTTCACGGTGGACAAGCCCAACTTCCTGGATCGTCTGAATCAGCCCACGGCACGTCGGCTCTTCAAGCAACTGGAGAACATGGGCTTCAAAGCCACCAACCTCGAAATCTACGGACCCAGCGGCGCGACGCTGTACTTCTCGAACCCCAAGCAGTTCTCGGGCGACGGGATGGTTCCGGCTTAATTGCAGTCGGCTTTGGGAGGGGCGAAAGCTCCTCCTTTTTTTGACTCTTCTGAAAAAGGCGAAACAATGCGTGCCATTGGCTACGGTCTGGGTGTGATTGGTGGAATCTTCTACACCCTGTACGTGAAATGCGTAATGCCCTTTTTTATTACCCCCCTGGGTCTCATCAAGAGCACCCGTTCGGGGATGCTCTACGTGCGGCCTCGTATCTTTGCGTTCATGTGCTCTCCGACATCGGAGACGTTGCTTCCCTTGCAGTTGATTGACCTCGCACGCAACTACCCGCACGAAGCTTCGATCGTCGTCTCTATCCGCCAGATCTACACGGAACCCAATCCGAATATGCGATTGGAGCGACGGCGCATGCTCACGATTATGGCGGCGCTACAGGGCTTTGCGCTACCTAGAGACGTCGTACTACTCGATGACGGAACAAAGCGCCTGTGGACGCTCTACAGGCGTCACATGAGCCTTATGCTCCCGACTCGGGAAGACCTGGCCATTGAGATGAGTCGGGTCAGGACTTCACCCACGGAAGAAGACTATCGTCGAGCAGAACGCTTGGCGATACGAGCTCCACTTATCTTGCAGTTACTCCTGCGTTACGGTAAGAACGACTGCTTCCCACTCTGGGCGCGGTTCTATCCGACCTTTATCCAGGCAGCTCGTACGAACAAGCTGCTTTTTACCTCGGACGACGTCGAAAGCTTGGTCACTGCCGTGGCTATGAGGTACGCAGTAAAAATTCCCAGGAGCTTCCTTCGTTATGACGTAATGACAGTTGCGCTCATGAACTTGGTTGTAGGAGAAAATCCTGCGGCTGAGGGAAATGGGAAACCGACCCTTAGCATCGTGAAGTGAAACCCCCACCCCCTTGGTCAGAACTGGGGAGCTATTTAATCTAGGAGCAGAGCTCCTCCAGTATGTTGAAAGAGGAAGGAAGGTTGTGAATACCAAACAAAAAGGAAAGCTCATCGCTTTCGAAGGACCAGAGGGCGCAGGGAAGTCGACTCAGATCAAACGCTTGAAAGACTTACTGGAAGCTAAAGGTTATACCGTTATCTGTACCCGTGAACCGGGAGGCACTCCCGTAGGGGAACAGATGCGTAACCTCGTCCTGAATGAGTACGTCGGAATCAAATCCGAGATCCTCATCTTCTTTGCCTCAAGACTAGAGCATATTTCGCAGGTCATCAAACCTGCGATTGAACGTGGGGATATCGTCATCACGGATCGCTTCATCGATTCGTCTTATGCTTACCAGGGCTTTGGACGAGAAGCGCTCCCTTTCGTTGAAGCTGTCGATAAGCTGGTGATGGAAGGCTTTGAAGCTGACCACACCCTGTACTTCTCCATTCCCTACGAGCTCATGCTTGACCGCATGCGCCAACGCGGTGGGGGAGCAGATCGCTTCGAACAAGAAGGACAAGCATTCTTTACGCGTGTCTACGAAGGCTACACCCGTCAGTCGAAACTTCGTCGACACGTACACGTCATCGATGCCACCCAAAACATCGAGAACGTCACCGCTCAGTTGAGCACTTGGGTTAACGATAACTTCTAAACAAGGAAAGCCGTCATGGAAAACCAAGAATACAAAAGCGCTACCACCTTCAAGAAACCCGAAGTCTACATTGCTTGCCCCTTCTGCGGCGAGGGTGAGCATCGAGTGGATCACCTCTTTCCGGATGCGAAGAAAGCTAAGGAAGGGTTCTACCCGGCAGGTCCGTGGTCTTGCGGGAATAGCAAGTGCTTGCAAGCCTTCAATCTGCGGGTCTTTGCGGACGAGTCAGTGCAGGTTGCTGAGCATGTTCGTAAAGACGACGATGTCTGGGCGCCGATTTACGTACTCATGCGTCGAGGCGATCTCTTCATCCTCCTGGATGTGCGCTACCACATCAATCGCGAGGCATTCTTCGCCGGAGAGCCGATTTCGGAAGAAGACCTGGATCACATTCGGTACTACTACGAAGAAAGCACTTGCCCGACCAACTGGATGCAGGGTAAGGTCCACCTGCTCTCTCTGGACGGCGATACCGATCCGCACCACGCCTTCGACTTCGTAGCGGCCAAGACGCACCGGGAAGTCTGGAAAGATATTGATGGACGCGAACCTTCGGTGCGGGGTTCGGAAAACGAGGACGTCCTGGTTGCTGCTTTTCCGGAACTGGGGTTGAGTAAGCGTGACGGTCGAGTCAAGGCGTTGCTCGATATCAATGTTCCGCTGGATATCGCCAACCTGGTGATTGATTCCGGACGGCAGGGCTTTGTCATCAAGAGCAGCACTGGCGTTAACAGCGGTTCGGGTGTGGCGGATGGCGTGAAAGCTGAATACTTCCACATGGACGGGTTGCCCGCCACTCCGGCAGGCCAAGCGGCGTTCGATGCGTATCTGCGTCGCTACTGGGGTAAGTGCGTCTTCGCTGTTGATGGGAAGCTGCAATTTACCGGACCCTACGTGGTGGTCGGTGACCGGGCGGTTGGTGGTATCTTGCTGCGTACCAAGGTTGAAACCGGTGAGCTCTTGAGCGTGGACCTCATCGCCGAGATCGGCGTCGCACCGGCAAAACATGAAGATCCGGAGCAAATCCGTTCGAAGATCGTTGGTACGGAGAACGAATCTGACTGGTCGTTTGAAACGCACTTCGGTATCACCATTCAGCGCAAGTTCGACTACCCCAAGCTGGAAGTCGGCGAAGCCCCCCTGCCCTCGTACTTCATGGAAGCATAATGGCCATTGCTCGCCATCGTGTTAACCGCCAACCTCGTGTCGTTACGTTTCAGGGATTTCGAATCAGTTTTATCGACATCCCTACTCGTATGGGGATCATGCGTGCTTACAGCTTGGCTGACCTCTTGCAGGCAAGTCCGGCTGATGCAAGCGTGAAACAAGAGATTCTTCGTCGTCGCGAAAGAACTCCTGGCAAGCCCCAGCGCATCTACGCGTTCCCGCTCTCGTACATGACCAAGTTCATTGACGAAGGCGGTGAACAATTCGGTTACGACGTTCCTGCCGAGAACGTTGTGTTGACACAGTTGTTTACGGCGTTTCTCAAATCACCTACTTCATCAGAAGGTCAATAATGAACAACAAACAAGAAGCCATCCCCGCATCCCCGGAATCGTTCGTTGGCAGTCTTCCCCATGTCGGGCGCAACGTCATCCCGTTTGTGGTGCGTAAGGGCAGCAAGATGTCCGACGAGCTCTTCGAAGCCCTGCGGGCGTTTATCGAGCTCCATGCGCACAGCATCACGGGCTTCTCCAACGGCCTGGTCATCGACGAAAGTCCCACCGGCCAACAAACGATCGACTACCACGGCAAGACGTTGCGCCTGATCGCGGCCGAGAAGTACGGCAAGCCGTTGGGCAATGCGCTCGAAAATTACGCCCGCTTCGCCCAGGATGGCATGTGGGCGGGTCAGCTGCAACGCACCATCGGCGTGCTCTTCATCGAACCCGATCCGACCTACACCAAGGTGGTCGATGCCTGGTACTACGAAGACTTCCGGATAAAGAACATCACGGGCGTTGTATCGCGTCGTGACCTCCTGAACCCGGCGGGTGTGGCGCCCAAGCTTTCCGAAGAGGAAGACTCGAAGCTTCCCAGCATGGAACACCTGGAACGCTTCAAGAAACGGCAGCTCGAAGACGCGCAGTTCACGGTTGCCATGCACGGCGAAATCCACAAGGGTCCGGAAGTTGTGGACTTTGCCTCCAAGGTGCTCACTGCCGAGATCAGTCGAATCGAAAACGTTGATTCGGCGCCAGCCGGTGCACTGAGTGACAGCCTGCGCGCGGTGTACGCCGAAGGCCTCGCCAAGATCTTCCCCGGACATTGCTCGGGCGCTGACGCCTAATCCCAACCCTAGTAAAAGAGAAGAGGTCATTGTGAGTGGTTATATCCAGTCTTTCCCCTTGAACGAGAAGGGGCGAGATTTCGTAGTTGGTGACATCCATGGCCACTTCTCTTTGCTTCGGGCGAGGTTAGCGGACATTCAGTTCGATCCCATGAAAGACCGTCTCTTTAGTGCGGGCGATCTGATTGACCGAGGTCCGGAAGGCGAAGCTGTTCTTGAATGGCTCGCCTACCCTTGGTTCTACCCTGTGCGTGGCAATCACGAGCATTTCGCGATTCGTTACGCTAAGGGTCGGAACATGGACTTGGAGAAGTACGCCAAGTGGGGCGGTCAGTGGTTTATGGACTTGGCCGCCAAAGAGCAGCAACTGATTGCGGCGGAATTCAATAAACTGCCCTACGCCATCGAAGTCATGATGCCGAAAGGCTTGGTGGGAATCTGCCACGCGGACATTCCGGTTCGCGACTGGTCGTACCTGAGCAACGCGTTGCTGCTGAGTAAGAAGATCCGTCATGAGGTTCTCTATGGACGTACACGTATCCGGGAGTGGGACTTGACCCATGTGCTTGGCGTGTACGCAGTCATTTTGGGCCACACCACCGTTTCCACCGCCATGGTGCTCGGTAATGTGTACTACATCGACACGGGCGGCTGGTTACCTGAAGAAGATGGCAAGTTCACCCTTCTGAACTTGTCAACGTTATAACACCAAAGGAAGCTTGAGACTAGCATTTCTATCACGTCGTTTGTGTTGGGAACGTCCAAAAAACAACTGGTTCGCGTTTATTCCGACACGCCCGTACCGGTGCAAAGTGGGGTTGATCGTCCGTTCAAAGCCACTGTTCGCGTTACCCGACACGAGTCGTTGGCGTTTTCTCGCCTGCGAAAGCTACTCAAACCTGGGCAAGAGGCCTGCTTTACCTTGGAAGGCACCATCTCTTGCGATTTCCTATTGGGTGAGATCGATATCAAACTCCCAAAGGTCACGTTCGAGGGCGCGGTTAACAATCAAGACAATCGCAAGGCGTCGGGCAAAAAGCTCGTACGCCTCTTTACGGGTGTCAAAGCTGAGGGTTACGACCTCGACGTCATCCGCATCGATCCGAACCGCCGTTATATGAACAAGGAAGGATAAGCATGGAAAAGAAACTGCAAGACCTGATGACCCCGTTCATTGGCACCAAGCTCCTGAAAGCCGTGCCGATGACGCGGGGGGACTATAACGTTGAGCGGGGCTGGCAGGTCCCGGAGAACGAGGACCCGGCTGACGAAGGGTACCTTGTCATGTACCTGGATGGCGGCAAGCCCAACCATCCCAATTTCGAAGGCTACATCTCTTGGTCGCCCAAGGACGTCTTCGAAAGGAGCTACCAGCCCACTTCGAAGATGAGCTTTGGTCAGGCGATCGAACTCGTGAAGAAAGGTGCCTGGATTCGCTCCGACCGCATGAGCTCGTGCAACGCCTCGACGGTCCTCGCCATGGCTGAAGTGGATGGCGTCAAGAAGCTTTACTACTACAACAAGGACACGAAAGAGTTCATGCACGAGTATGGTCATCCGTTTTCGGTTTTCTACGGCATCGTGCCGTGCGAAGAAATGCTGCGCGATGACTGGTCGCTGGTCATCGATTACTCCGCGCAGGCTTAATAAGAACGCTATCAGAAGGAAAGCACCATGAAGTTTTCGAATAACTCGTTCCAGCCCAGTAGCGTCCATTGGGCGTTGGAATGTTTGGGTGAGGACAAGGTCTTTGACTTGAATGAGCGCAGTGAGCGCTTCCTGGAAGAAGCGCTGGAATTGTGCCAATCCATGAATCAAACGCGCAAGGCCGCTCACCGGCTGGTGGACTACGTGTACGACCGCGCCAAGGGTGATTCGTATCAGGAAGTCGGCGGCGTGCTCACAACGCTGGCTGTCTTGTGCCATGCGCTGAACCTGGACATGAACGAAGCTGGTGAAGTCGAACTCGAACGCATCTTCCAGCCGGAAGTGATGGAAAAGATCAAGGCAAAGACGCTCACCAAGCCGCGCTTCTCGGGCGAATCGGACATCCGCACCTTCGGCACCACGTTTGGCGTGGTCCTGGAATCCATGCGCCGTGGTGCCCGAGTTCAACGTAAGCAGGGTACCAACCCCTTCCCGTATCCGGTCTACTACCTGGAAGACGGTGAGCTCAAGAAGGAAATCCAGGACCTCTCACAAGGTCCGGGTGAAATGTTCACCAAGGAAGACCTCTTTGCCGAAGACTGGGAAGTGGTTGGCCTGAACCCACCGCCCGTGGACCCTGTGTTGAAAGAGTGGAGCGCTGAAGCCATCAACGCCCCGGGCACATTGGTTGACTTGGGTCCCTTCAACGCAACTCGCCCCAATGGCGACAAGGCCATCATTGGCCAAGCCGCGCTGGACAAGTTCATCCGCCGTATCGAAGGCCAGGGCGGGATACCTGTGGAAATCGGCAATCCAAAGCAACTACCTGTGGAATCACAGGAGAAGTTCCTCGAACGCTTCATGTCGATTTCGCTGGCCAATACAGGTGGGATCATCACGAGCGTGATTGTGCGTGAAGTCACCCCTGGTGGCGAACAGCGTATCTTCGGCGTGGTCAAACCCGCAGGCCCCATGGCTGAAGAATTCACACGGCTGCTGCAAGGCGACCAACAGCCGTGCTTTTCCATGCGCGCGTTCACTTCCCTGCGTCGTCAAAACGGTGAGGTGCGAAGTAATGTCGAGCACATCGTCACCTTTGACATCGACCCCGCTCGCATGGAACACAATGCTCAACTTGCCGCTCAGGCGAAGGAACAACTCTAATCATGCTCCAATATCAACAACTCATCAAGGACGTCTTCGCTGACGGCGAGTGGGAAGAAAATCGCACTGGCACGCGTGCTTTGACGCTACCCGGTGCCGCCCTCTTCTTCAACCTGGCCAATGGTGAATTCCCGGCTATCACGACCAAGCAACTCGCTTTCAAGTCGGTGGTCGGTGAACTTGCTGGTTTCCTACGTGGCTTTACGTCAGCACACGCCTTCCGGGAAATGGGTACCAAGATCTGGGACCAGAACGCCAACGAGAACGCGGCCTGGCTTGCCAACCCCAACCGGCTGGGTGAAGACCACCTGGGCGCGATCTACGGCTACCAGTGGCGCAACTGGCCGGCCTTCAAGCGCGTGGGTCTTGACCAGGGCGACATCATCACCAAGGTCGAAAAAGAAGGCTGGGAACCGATTGCCTGCACGGGCAAAGAGTTCATCTACTTCAAGCGCATCGACCAGGTGCGTCAAGCGATCGAGGCGATCATCACCAACCCGACGGATCGCCGCATCTTGTTCCACGCCTGGAACCCGGCCGATCTGGACGGCATGGCGCTGCCGCCCTGCCATCTGCTTTACCAACTGATCCCGTCGACCAAGAAGCGCCAACTGCACATGACGCTCACGATTCGTTCGTCCGACATTGGTCTGGGACTACCCTTCAACATCGCGTCGGCTGCCGCCATGTTGTCGCTCTTCGCACATGTGACGGGTTATACACCGGGACGTCTGTCGATCTTCCTGGGCAATGCCCACATCTACGAAGACCACATCGAGATGTGCAAGGAAGTGCTCAAGCGTCCGGCCCTGCCGTCACCGCAACTGCGTTTGTTCGGCGGCCAGCCGCATGAAATGAAGTTGAATGAAGAAGTGGCAATCAAGCAAGCCATGGACAAGATCGACTACATCATGCCCACGGACTTCGAATTGGTCGGCTACGAGCATCACCCCGCCATCAAGGCACCGATGGCTGTTTAAAGGAGACGGTATGCAAGCAGTGCAAACGCAAGCGTCGGTGAACTACGGTAAACCCGTAAACCACCTGCGTGACCTGGAAGCCCTTCTGACGCGTACGCTGCGCCTGGAAGGGTTAAACGGTGATGACGTGAGTCGGATGCGTCAATTCGAAATGCGGTTCTTTGACGCCCGTGTAGGCTCACGCATGGGTACGCTCCTTGTGGGCGCTGTACCGCGCTCTAAGACCGTTCTGAAGGCTCTGGAAGAGACTATCGATTACTTTGGTGATCAGCTCCAGGAAATCGGAACCGGTTCTCGGGGCACCATCATGAGCCAGGAGTTCTACCGGGATGCGGCAGTGACTGGCACGCTTTTTGTGCAGGACTCTCGTCGTCACTTCCGTACCTGGGACAATCCCGTGGGCCTCATGGAGCACTTCCGGGGCATGGAAGGTGAGTGCTTCGTCTTTGACGAACTGGCCCTGCGGTCTGCTGTGCTATGAACGGAAACACGCCCGTCTTCATGACGAGCGATGAGGTGGAGGCTTTGGTGCGCGCCGGCGCCAAGCTTCCCTCTCAGTTTCAGCTCGGCCAGCAGGTTTGGCTTTGGGAGTATCCTGAAGGCAAGCCTCCTTTCTTCACCCCTGCCGTTGTCGTTGGAGTGACATTTGACTGGCGTGTAACGTACACCCTTGGTTTCAAATTTGATAGTAACGATAGATACCTAATAAGGGGTGGTTTCCGTGGTTTTATATCAAAGCCTGGAAATTTTATGGACGAAGACGGTGGACTTGTTTCTGTCGCTGACATCCAAGAACATCTTATGGCTCAAGCCCGTCTGGATGAGTCAGTACGCCGGCCACAGTTGTATCTTGTCACTAACACGGATACGGGAGATTCCCAGTGAGCAATGAACAAACGATTGCAGACATGATGGCTTTGTCTGACGAGCAATTTGAAAAGACCATTTGCGAAGGCATTCGCCAACAACTGGTCGCAAGCTCGGATCGTGAGCTGCGCGAGGCGTTCCACATCTCGCAGGCTCAGGCAATGCAATTGCGCCGACTGCTTCGTCGCTATCAGCGCTACGCTTCCGCATAAACCTCTGGTCCTCGGACTCTTCCTCACGGAGGGTCCGAGGTTTATGTCAATAAGGTTGTAACAAATGTCAACACGTCAAGGTTTGAGCCTGCATCCCTACTGGAATCGCTGGAACGCAATTGTCCAGCGGTGTTACAGTGAAAACAACAAAAACTATAAAGACTACGGCGCTCGCGGTATCGGTGTGCACCCCGACTGGCACCCTGATAACCCCAAGGCGGTGGCTAACTTTGTGGATTGGATGGACAACCAGGTCTATCTGTACCGCAAGAAGCACAAGAAAGATCCTGACATGGCCAAGGTGCGTTTGATCCGTACCGACGTCAATCAAGGCTTCACGCCCGAGAACTGTGTCTTGGGTGAACGTGTGGAAAGTCTGCAACACAGACGTCACGGGAAACTTACCTTTGACCTGGTGGTTAACCTCCGCCGGTTCAAACGTGCGAATCCCAAAGCCACGCTCCAGCTCATCCAGCAGACCTTTGCACCAAAGGCTGCGATGAGTACCATCTCTCGTGCATTGATTGGCGACGGGTGGGCAAATGTGAATGCGGTCGAACAACCCATTCCGCGTTACCTCTGCAAGCAGTAACGGCATAAAACGCCCCTGTCCCGGGTTATCCTCGGGCAGGGGCAATATGCTTTTTTTTTGCTGAATTTAGATGTCGCAAAAAATAAGAACCTCGAATACGGTAGAGCATCCTAGATTTTTTCGTCTACTTATCATTAACATGGCAATTAGCCACGATTAAGATTCTCCCACGGAAGATTCCAATGACTAAGAAGGTTTTTCAATACCTAGCCGCACCGGTTAGCCTAACGATTGGCATCGCAGTTGCCTGGGGTATCGCCGAGGCTACGCAAAAGAGCTTTGAAGAGCTCTGGGCGATGTACGTCCTCATTCCCACACTCTTTGTTGCCTTAGCTGTCCTTGCCTTGCGGCGACCCGATATCTTCAAGCCCTACGAGAGGCACGATGATCCCTGGAATTCGACGGAGCTGAACGAGCAAGCACAGCAAGCGGCAGCGCCTCAACCGGCAGACGCAGTAATCGAACCCACTCCTGAAGAAGAACCGGGTGAGTACATCCGTTTCAAGTGCCAGTGGACCAAGTATGTGGCTGACGTCTCGAAGCTCCTACGTACCGGGGACGGGGGGTATAGGAAAAGGTTCATACATGTTTCACCTGAAACTATCAAGGATCATGAAGTTTTCAGTAGTAGCTGGATCAAGAACCATGAGCACCACGTGATGCTCGAACGCATCCCGCTTCCCCACCCCCGCGACGTCTTGACCAAAGAGGAGTTGCGTCGGGCGGATGTTTACGGCGTGAGCATTGATAATGTCTACGCACTACTCATGCAGAAAATCTACAGGGCCCCAGTAGACATCGCAATCATTCGACTTCCGGTACATCCCAAGGAACTCCGCAATAAGGGGAGCTACTTCTATTACCCGATGTTCGTGCGGCAGCAATTCGACGCCGCCATTCACGCAGCCAAAGAGCACCACATGGACCGCGTTAGATCGGTCATGAACCTGCACGAACATCGCACCCTTCACCCGGCTAAGCGCCGGTCCTCGTATACGCCACCCCGGTGGTAACCGTTTACTCTTAGGAGCTTTACATGAACGACATCGGTGCTGCCCCTACACTGGCTCGCGCTGGAGGTTTGGCCCAACGACCGTCTGAACCGCGCAATACCGATGTAGCCTTCACTAAGCTCATCCAGGAACGGATCACTCGGGTTGGTCAAGAATTGGAGATTATCCCGCAAGTGGATCGTCCCATGACAGCCGCCGACGTGCTCGCACTGTTCGACGGTATCGCCGCATATGCACGGCGTGGTCGCAATAAAGAAGGACTATAAGGAAGCAGCAATGCCTATCATGATCTTGATACTCTACGTGTTTGGTGCCATGTACGGCTATCACTACGTGGATGATCACTACTACCATCGTGCGATGCCGTTTTGGCCATCGCTGGGTTATTGGGCGGCAGCCATTGTCCTGATGTTTCTCGTTGGGATTGTGTACCTCATGGTAACGGAGAAATCGCGTCACCACGCCCGCTGTGAGGAAGCACTACGGCACGGTATGCAAACAGAGCTTGATCGACAGCATCGACTCGAAGACCTGGCCCGCACGCCTAATCCAGGGGTTAGTGCCGAACGGCGTCGTACCTTTGAGTTACGCAAGCGTCAAGCTCGCCATAAACGCCGCGTAAGCGGAGTCAATAATTAAACACCAGGACTAGCAGCTTTATGACAACAGTAGACCGTAGCGACTGGACCCAAGACCAATGGGATGCTTGGTACAAAGAGCGTTATGCTGGCCTGGTTTTCGAATCAGGCACGCAAGAAGAATTGCTCAAGTCCGACACAGGCGACATCGAGCTGGTTGACCGCGCTGCCAACCGTCATCCCGATGGGGTGATCTACGTGGTGAGCCGCCCAGGTCGTCATCATGACCTTATTCACCACATGGGTCAACTGGGTCGAGCAGGCGCTGGTAACGTCAACGACCAGGGTTTTCTCACCACCCATGGTCGCTTTATCAATCGCGTCGAAGCCCGCATCATCGCTGACCGTGAAGGACAGACGCTGCCCGACGCCCACTCCACTAAGTATCTCTTCTCCGAGGACCTGTTCCGATGAAATCTGTTAACGTATCGCGCGTGATCGCGATGTTCTTCTTCGCCTTCGTACTGTTGACCGCCGTGACCTACGGCATCCGCATGGGGGTCGAGTCCAATGCCGTGGCGCTTTTCAACGTCATTGGCGGGGGCTTTGTCATGGGTCTGGCAGCTATGCCCATCGTGCGTATGTTGATTCACCGCATGACGCCCGAAGAAGCCCTGGAAGGTGCTAAGCGCCGCTTCTTTCCCAATAAGGCCGAGAACGAATGGAAAGAACTCCTCATGCGCGAGCTCAAAGGCAAAGCGTTCGATCTGGGCTACGTACTCAAGATCAGCACGATGGGTGACTTCCGGGAACACCTCACGACACGCAAGGACTACTTCGCCGCCATGATGGGTGCGAACATCTACCAGATTCTTGAACGCCTGCGAGAAATCGAGGAAACCCAAGACCCTGTGCGGAAAGCCGAACTTCTCGATTCGGCACGTGGTGACATCAGTTTCATCCTCCCGCTCATTTTGGAACACGTTCGCCAACACGGCATCGTGGTGCGTAGTGAATTGGTTTCTTCCAAGCCACTTGCCATGGGGAACTACTACTTCAATACCACCACGAGCCTCACGCGTGAGCACTGGCCCAAACCCCCTGAAACAAAAGGACAATAAGTGGATACCAAGAAGCTCCTTGACGCTCTAGCCTCTCCCCGACAAGAGGCTTTGAACCGTCACACGGAAATGACCATCTTGAACTTGGCGCGCGCCGTCCAGGGTGATCAGGTTATGAGAGCCTTGCACGAAGGCTTTATCGCGGCCAACTATACTGAGATGGGCATGAAGCCTGTCTTCACGGGTAATGGTCCTAAGGGCCGACTCGTTCAGCAGCAACGCGCCATTTTGGAGTACGCGTTTGCCGTCGTACGCTACGAACGCCTGCATCCCCATGAAACCCCCTTGGGTCGTATTCAAGCGCTGGCCAAGAAGTTTCAATACCACCTGCTCAGTGACCCGATCAGCTTGAGCGGGTTAAAGGACGCGTTGGATGTGGTAGCGCATACGCCGAGCATGCGTGACGCAGTCATGGGGGAAATCCCTTCACTGCAAGACGCGTACGAAGGCCACGCCATCAAAGCCAAGACGGGCCTGTACTTGGACAACTCGCAAAATGTCATCGCCATCTTGCGCGGGGCAGTTGCGGGCGGCAGCGACGTGCAGTTCATGATCGTTGTGCAACGCCAAAGCGCCAATCTCTTTCTGCATCACCCGATGGAAGAGCTCTGGGTGCCGTGCGACAACGACGTGACGTTGCTCGGCCTGGAAGAAGGTATCCGCTACGAGACAAAGCTCCTTGCTGCCCGCATGGGGATCTTGCCCGAGGAAGGATTCAACTTCAAGGCCCATATTGACAAGTACATGGAAACGCTGCGTCCGCTACTGGATGCAGACGCCCTCGATACCGTGAGCACGTACTTCACTCGCGAATCACCCTTGTCTGGCCGTCTGGCCATTCCCACCCAATTCGGTCAACTCGTCTTCTGGCACACCAAGGGCGACTACCCGATGCTTCGTTGGTCGTTTGTGCATGACCTCGAACACATGCGTTCGATTAACCAAGCGCAGTACCCTGACCTCGTCTGGGCGTACGTCAAACACCAAGTGGACCGCGTGCTGACTACCATCACTCGCGTTGCCAACAAGAACCTCTCCAAGATCAAAGGAAACTGATTACATGTTCAAGCCCGCCAAACATCAAGAATTCATCCTCTCTGCACTGGGCAGCGCCACGCGCACGATGACCGCTCAAGCTGCCCGCTTGAGCGAGCAAGTCCTTCTGGACAACAATCTGGCGCTGGCAGCCATCATCGGCAACGAAGCCTACCGGAATTGGCTGGAGGACACCAACAACTTCCTCTTCCAGAACCGCGCCTTCACCGAAAAGGCCAACGGCCTGTTGCAACCCCTGCCCTACCTCGTCTTCTACAAGACGGGCGAAGACGGCAAGCGTCGCTACTGCGCTTATCGCCGCACGAAGACCGTGGGCGAAGAAAAGCTCGCCATGAACGGTTCGGTGGGTTGGGGTGGTCACGTCGAACTCTCCGACGTCGTGCTGCAGCACAACGAGCACATGGAACCCACGGGTGTGCCGCAGTTCGCCGCCACGATCGCCAAGAGCGTGAACCGTGAGATCAAGGAAGAACTGAACTTTTACACCAAGCTCCCCGATGGCGGTGAAGGTGGGAACGACTTCATGGTCTCGGGATTCACACCCAACTACGTGCTCCTCGATCGACTGAACGAAGTGGGACGCGTACACATCGGCCTGGTGTGCCTGATCCCGCTGCCTGAAGATTTCGAATATCGTGTGGGGCAACCCGACGAACACGTCGACCTGGGCCTCATGACTGCTGAAGAGCTGCTCAACGGCGACATCGAGCTGGAGAACTGGACGCAGATGGTGTTGCAACTCGAACTGAACGAGTTCGGCCAGCGTGAACCGGTTCACGGCAAGCGCCATCAGCTCTTTATCACGAGCCCCACCACCGGCAAGCTCACGTTCTCCGAACCGGGCTTCGATTACGAGAGCTTCGTTTAATCACCAACCATACCTGCGGGGGAAACCCCGCAGGGCTGAGGTAACTGCATGATCCCCAATGATGATGTCATCGCCTGCATAATCGTCGTCTCCGCTGGGCTCTGTTTGATCTTGCCCCTGTGGAGCGAATACGTCGATAAGCTTTAAACAACAAGGTGCCGTATGGATCAAAAGGACATGCTCATTGCTGCCGTCGTGATTCTAATCATCCTCGCCATTGGTGGGGTGTGGTGGGTTGAACGCGGTGCTTTCCATAACTCTGCAAAAGAAGACGAGGACTCCCTCTTTTGAGCAGTGCATTTTTTTGTACCTCGGCACGCCAGTGATGAGAGTCCTGGTGTTGCCGCAAGGATAAGGTTTCACTAAACTCACCTCTCAGGTAACGCATGGTTACTCGACACTCGCCCTCAACCGCCTCGAAGCGGATCAGCCTGGAAGCCTTTGACGATTGGCGTCGGCGCTTTTTTAGTGAGGCTAGACATAGTAAGGAGACCCCGCATCCCGGACATTCCTTCTGCGAGCACTTCCAGATTGACGACAGTGTGATCTTTCACACCCCAACGCCTGCCGCTGTCATCGTGGCCGCGATGGATCGATACCTCGTGAGGCCGTGATGTCCTCGCAAGGATCGTTTCGAACCAACGCCATGCCCCCTCGGGATCATGACCGCTGGCTGGGGCGATACGCTAACGAATCGTCCTTTCTGAAAAGTCGAGTAGGTGTTGACCCCCACCTCGAAATACGCCTTGCTAAGCGAGCTAAGGATTTCGACTCCTACCTACAGGAAGAGGAGAATGCTTACAGCTACAAACCCATTGATTGTTGAACAACCCCCGCTGACAGTGATCCTAGACACTTCCCGAGTGCTTCAGGAGTTTCATTGGGCCATAACCGCTGTCAGTCGGGATTACGAGTTTTACCCCGAGGAGATCATTCTCGACATTTTTGAGTGCCTGGCGTTCAAAGATACTGCGATCCAGAACCTGAAAAGGTACATCGAACGCTACCGGCGTGAATTTCAACTATCCGAGTTTACGGACCATCAGATCGCAGCATTTGGCGAATCAGTCCGCATACTCGGTTTTGCGATTTATGACGCACTCGTCATTTTGCGCCTCTATGGTTGGGACCAGTATCTGTACTACCGATTCATGGGTCGAACCTTTGAAGGGGACATCATGCTTGAGTATTATGCTACCGACAACGATGAATAACGACCTGATCGACCCCTACGAAACTGTCGGCGAGGAGGTACTCAGATTCTACGCGGATCTGGGAATTGGGTATTACTTGGAACGTATCTTCCCTCAGGCACCGGATTACGTCGTCATGGATCTAGGGCACGTAATGCCTGACTTCTACCGCGAGTTAGCCGAATACCACCTGCCTGAAGAGATGATCGAAGCTCACCGAGACGAGATGATCGTGGGGCTCACCGATTACCTGACTGACGATAACGACCCATATTCGGCAATTGACGCTTACGCCGGACAGTTCCACGAAGATTACCCAGGTCCCATGGGTGACACGCTGTACCACCTCGCTTTCAGACTAGGCGAGGCCATCTACGAAGAAGCGATGCGGTTCCATCTCTTTTACTACAACCAAGCCACTGACGGGGCCAACATGTACCACATACTGGATCGATGGTTGGACTACACAGTGGTAGTGCTGCGTAAACTGACCAAAATCGACCTTTTAGAGTAAGCTAGAAAAACGCGATTGAAACGTTTTTCGTTGATATATTCTCCGGGTGAATGAGTACAAATAACTCTATTTAAATCTCACTAATTCGGAATTTACCATGTTTAATAAGATCGACTTTACCGCTTTCGTTGCTTGGGCTGCCGCTTTCAAGGCTGGTCGTCGTAACGAGAAGATTTCGCTGGGCCTGGCTTTTTGTAAGGATTTTGACGTGACTGACATCGACGTCGCGTTTGCTGAATCGGCTGTTGAAGCC
>Ga0247819_10000928_pt1 | contig 16345 bp, 17 predicted proteins | sample 13C_Xylose_Day6_FD_193428 | JGI IMG/M metagenome (GOLD analysis project Ga0247819, IMG submission 193428) | Soil microbial communities from agricultural site in Penn Yan, New York, United States - 13C_Xylose_Day6 | ecosystem: Environmental > Terrestrial > Soil > Agricultural land | place: USA...
CCCATGGTGTGCACGATGCGCCAACCGCCCAACAGCGTGCCGAGCGCGATCGCCGCCTGGCAGGTGATCACCACCCAGAACGGCACATAGAACTCGGAGCCGAGATAGCCCTGCGAGAACAAGAGCACGGCGATGATGCCCATGGTCTTTTGCGCATCGTTGCCGCCGTGGCCGAGCGAATAGAGCGACGCCGAGACGAACTGCATCACCCGAAAGGTACGGTCGACAGCAAAAGGCGTCCGGCGCACGAACAGCCAGGAAACGATGAGGATCAGGAGCAGCGCCAGGAAGAAGCCGATCATCGGCGACATCACGATGGCGCCGACCGTCTTCAAGAGACCGGTCCAGACGATGGCATCGCCGCCAGTGCGGGCTAGGCCGGCACCGACGAGGCCGCCGATCAGCGCATGCGACGAACTCGACGGAATGCCGAAGATCCAGGTCGCGATGTTCCAGACGATCGCCCCCATCAGGGCCGAGAAGATCACCAGCGGCGTAACGATGCCGGGATCGATGATGCCGCGTCCGAGCGTCTCGGCCACATGCAGGCCGAAAAACAGGAAGGCGATGAAATTGAAGAACGCCGCCCACATGACCGCATATTGCGGCCGGAGCACCCGGGTCGAAACGATGGTTGCGATCGAGTTGGCGGCGTCATGCAGCCCGTTGAGAAAGTCGAAGAACAGGGCGATTGCAATGAGGGCGACGAGCAACGGCAGGGCGAGCGTCGCGTCCATCAGACGTTCTCGATCACGATGCCGCTGATCTCGTTGGCGACGTCCTCGAAGCGGTCGACGACCTTCTCGAGCTCGCCGTAGATCTCGCTACCGATAATGTAGGCCATGGCATTGTTGGCACCGTAGCGGCGGAAAAGATCCTTCAGGCCCTGGTCGTGCAGCTCGTCGGACCGGCCTTCGATGCGCGTGACCTCTTCGGCGATGGCGATGAGCCGGCCGTGGTTGACGCCGATGCGATTGAGCAGCGGAATGGCCTCGGCGATCAGGTGCGCCGCCTGGACGACGATGACGCCCATTTCCTTCATGCCCGGATCGAAGGTCTTCTGCTCGTAGAGCCGGATGGTCTTGACCGTCTTGTGCATCATGTCGATGGCATCGTCCATCGACTGGATGAGATCCTTGATGTCGCCACGATCGAACGGCGTGATGAAGGAGCGACGAACGGCCAGAAGCACTTCGCGGGTGACACCGTCTGCCTCGTCTTCAAGCGCGACGATCCGGTCGCAGTGCTTTTCGAGATCGTCGCCGCCGGCGAGGAGCTTGTCGAGCGCTTCGGCGGCACCGACGACGGTACGCGAATGTTGCGCGAAGAGATCGAAAAAGCTGTCTTCGCGGGGAAGGAGTTTGCGGAACCAAGCCAGCATCACAAATATATCCGTTCGTGGATTGTCATGCGGCTGTCATATTGTACGCAAGCGATCAAGAAAAGCGCTGAACGACTGGGATTATAAGGCTTTCCCCGCCGTTATCGCGCAATTTTGCCTGGAAATGACTCAGGTCACCTTTCGTCTTGCCTTAAAGCCCGCTTTCGTCCTACTGCATAGCTCCTTAAATCGGCATCGATTTATGGAGCTATGCAGCAAGTGTTGCAGCGTCCTTTGCACGTCCTGTTCGACGCGTGGCGCTGCGACTGGCGCCGACGTCGAATCCGGACCCGAAATGCCACAAAAGGTCTTTCTCAATCGCCTGAAGCTGAGCGAGTTCCGCAATTATGCGGCGCTGTCGCTGGCGCTCGACCAGAGGCACGTCGTGCTGACCGGCGAGAACGGCGCCGGCAAGACCAATCTGATGGAAGCGGTGTCGTTTCTGTCGCCAGGCCGTGGCCTCAGGCGTGCGGCCTATGCCGATGTCGCTCGCGTCGGCGCAAGCGACGGCTTCTCGGTCTTTGCCGAAGTCGTGGGCATGGAAGGCCCGGTCGAGATCGGTACCGGCACGGCCGGCACCAGTGAGGGGCAATCACGACGCCTGCGGCTGAACGGCACGACAGCGAGTACGGTCGATGAGCTGACCGACCATCTGCGCGTGCTGTGGCTGACGCCGGCCATGGACGGGCTCTTCACCGGCCCGTCGGCCGATCGCCGCCGTTTCCTCGATCGGCTGGTGCTTTCGCTCGATCCGGAGCATGGGAAGCGCGCCAGCGAATTCGACCGTGCCATGCGTAGCCGCAATCGGCTCCTCAGCGACTTTCGTCCCGACCCGGCCTGGTTGACTGCCATCGAGCGGGAAATGGCGGGGCTCGGCGTGTCGATGGCGCTCGCACGGCAGGAGATGCTGGGTCTGCTGACGGCGCTCGTCGAGAGAAACACCGGCGACAGCGTCTTTCCATCTGCGCGCCTGGCGCTGGCGGGCTTCCTCGACGACGAGAGCCACAAGCCAGCCTTCGACCTCGAAGAACAATATCTCACCATGCTGCGCGAGGGCCGGGCGCGCGACGCGGCCGCCGGCCGGACACTGGACGGACCGCACCGCACCGACCTCCTGATTCGCCACCGCGAAAAGGACATGGAAGCCGAGCGCTGCTCGACCGGCGAGCAAAAGGCGCTGCTCGTCGGCCTGGTTCTTGCCCATGCGCGCCTCGTCGGCGACATGACCGGTCACGCTCCTATCCTGCTGCTCGACGAGATCGCCGCGCATCTCGACATGGGCCGCCGCGCCGCCCTATTCGATCTCGTCGACGGACTTGGCGGCCAGGCCTTCATGACCGGGACGGACCGTGCGATGTTCGACGCGCTCGGCGATCGCGGCCGGTTCCTGACGGTGGAGCACGGAAGCGTATCGGGATGATGGAGCCGATCATGGAAAGTGTCCGCTCATGACTAGTACAAGCCTCGAATCATCGGAAATTGCCCGCTACGCGCGCCACATCATGCTGCCCGAACTCGGCGGTGGGGGGCAACAGAAACTCAAGGCGGCGCGCGTTCTCGTCATTGGCGCCGGCGGCCTCGGCGCTCCTGTTCTTCAATATCTCGCCGCCGCCGGCATCGGCACGCTGGGCATCGTCGACGATGACGTGGTGTCGCTGTCGAACCTGCAGCGGCAGGTGATCCACCGCACGGCCGATATTGGCCAGACAAAGGTCGAGAGCGCCTCGGCAGCGATCGGCGCGCTCAATCCGCATGTGGTGGTCGAGAGGCATCCCCTTCGTCTGGCAGCCGACAACGCCGAGGCGCTGTTGCGCCAATATGATCTGGTGATCGACGGCTCGGACAATTTCGACACGCGCTATCTCGCCGCCGATACGGCAGCAGCCGTCGGCATACCGCTCGTCACCGGTGCAGTCGGCCGCTTCGACGGTTCGCTTACAGTGCTGATGCCTTATCGCTCGGGCGCGGATGGCGAACCGAACCCGTCCTACCGCGATCTCTTTCCCGAAGCGCCGCCGCCGGGCGTCGTGCCCTCCTGTGCCGAGGCCGGCATCATCGGCGCGCTCACCGGCGTCATCGGAACATTGCAGGCTATGGAAGCCATCAAGGTGATCGCCGGGATCGGCGAGCCACTCGTCGGTCGGCTGTTGATGTATGACGCTCTCTCGGCGCAATTCAGCACCATCCGCTATCGCCGGCGCAAGGACAGGAGCGCAGACTGATGCAGATCATCAGGATCGACGCTGCCTTCGATCGCTACAAGGAATTGCTGGCCCTGATCCTTGACGCCTTTGCCTATATGGACGGGCGGATTGATCCGCCATCCTCGGCCCATGCGCTAACGATTGAGGGGCTGAGCGAGAAGGCTTCGGCAGAAATTGGCTTCGTCGCCGTCGACGGCTCAGTGCTTGCCGGCTGCATCTTCTGCAAGCCGGAGACCGACTGCCTCTATATCGGCAAGCTTGCGGTTTCCGCGACCTGCCGGGGAAAAGGCGTCGGCCGACTGTTGCTTGCAAGCGCCGAAGCAGCGGCACGCGACCGCCACTTGGCCGCTCTGAGGCTGCTGACACGGATCGAACTCACCGAAAACCACAGGACGTTTTCGGCCTGGGGCTTCGTCGAAACCGACAGAACCGCTCACCCGGGCTTTACCCGGCCTACCTCGATCGAGATGCGCAAGACGCTTTGATCAGTCGCGAATCAATCGCGACCCGGCAGCACCCGATCCGGCGGCCGGTGACCGTCGAAGAAGGTGCGGATATTGATCACCACCTTGTCGCCCATGTCGATGCGACCCTCGAGCGTCGCCGAACTCATATGCGGCAACAGCACGACCTTGCCCTCGCCGGCGAGCTTGATGAGCTTGGGGTTGACCACGGGTTCATTCTCGAAAACGTCGAGCCCCGCACCGGCGATCTTGCCTTCGCGCAGGCACTTGATCAGCGCCGTCTCGTCGATGATGCCGCCGCGGGCGGTGTTGACGATATAGCTTTCCGGGCGCATCAGCGCGAGCCGACGGGCCGAAAGCAGGTGATAGGTCGCCGGCGTCGAGGGGCAATTGACCGAGACGATATCGACGCGGGCAAGCATCTGGTCGAGGCTGTCCCAATAGGTCGCCTCCAGCATCTCCTCGGTCTCGGCCTTGACCCTGTGACGGTTGTGATAGTGGATCGACAGGCCAAAGGCCTTGGCACGGCGCGCGACCGCGGTGCCGATGCGGCCCATGCCGACGATGCCGATGCGCTTGCCGGCAATGCGCCGGCCGAGCATCCAGGTCGGAGACCAGCCGGCCCATTCGCCCTTGCGATCGGTCAGGATCTGCGCACCCTCGGCGAGCCGGCGCGGCACGGCGAGAATGAGCGCCATCGCCATGTCGGCGGTGTCCTCGGTCTAATCGTTCGGGGTGTTGGTGACGGTAATGCCCTTGCGTGCGGCCGCGTCGACATCGATGTTGTCGACGCCGTTGGAGAAACTGGCGATCAGTTTCAGTTGCGGGCCGGCCTGCTCGATCAACGCCGCATCGATGCGGTCGGTCACCGTCGGCACGAGCACGTCGGCGCGCTTCACCGCCGCCACAAGCTCTGGTTGGCTGCGCGGCGTATCATCGATGTTCAGTTCGGCGTCGAAGAGCTCACGCATTCTGGTTTCGACGATGTCCGGCAGTTTCCGGGTGATGTAGACCTTGGGCTTCTTCTTGCTTGTCATTGCTGCGATGGGCCTTGTTGACGGGTCCTTAACCAAGTTGGGCGATACTTTCTCCCTGTAGCCGCAATTTCTACCAGACCCGGTCGGGAAGACAAACAAAACTCGCTGCGTCGTCCCCGCGATTTACGCCCCGGCCAAGAGCCCTGGGTGAACTGCGCCTGCAAGTTGCCACGGAAAATGAGCTTCGTCATGCGTCACGTCATTTCCAAACTCTCGTTAGCGTTGATCGCCGCCTGCATCGGCGCGGTCATCACGACGTCGGGTGCCCATGCCCAGGCCGCAAAGGGGGCCAGCGGATTGCCGCTGCCGCGTTTCGTCAGCCTGAAGGCCAAGAGCGTCAACCTGCGCATCGGCCCGAGCGTCGACTACGCGGTGGCGTTCCGCTACCTCAGGCCCGGCGTACCGGTGGAAATCATCCAGGAATACGATAACTGGCGCCGTATCCGCGACGCCGACGGCACGGAAGGCTGGGTGAACCAGGCCCTTCTGTCGGGCGACCGCACGGCCGTCACCGCGCCATGGATGCGCGGCAAGGGCGAAGGCGTCTTCGTCAACCTGCGCCGCGAGCCGCAGAGCACGGCAGGGATCGTTGCGCGCATGGAGCCCGGCGTGGTCATCCGTGTGGGTGAATGCAATGGCGACTGGTGCCACATCGAAACCCAGGGCGTCGAAGGCTGGATCGTCCAGAGCGAGATCTGGGGCGCCTATCCGGGCGAAGCCTTCAAATAAAGGCTACGCCCGCTCTGACATAGGTCATATTTGGTGCGCGGCGCTGCAGCTCGCCTCAGGCGAGCTCGGCCTGCTTGGCGGCAGCGGCAAGCGATACCATCGGCCTCGGGCCGATCTGGCCGATGACGATACCGGCTGCGAGATTGCCGAGCTTGCTGCAATCCTCGAGCGACCGACCGGTCGTATATCCGTGGAGAAAGCCCGCAGCATAGAGATCACCGGCGCCTGTCGTATCGACCACCTGCGCGAGCGGCGTCGCGCCGACGCGGACACGTTCGGTGCCGCGCACGACGACGGAGCCTTCTTCACTCAGCGTGACGGCCGCAAGCTTGCAGTCCTTCGAGAGCTTTTCCAGCGCCAGATCGAAGTCCTCGGTCTCGTAGAGTGCGAGCGCTTCCTGTTTGTTGGCAAAGACGATGTCGACGGTGCCGGAGCGCATCAGCTCCAGAAACTCGTCGCGATAGCGGTGGACGCAGAAACTGTCCGACAGGGTCATTGCGGTTTCGCGGCCGTTTTCATGGGCGATCTTGGCGGCCTCGCGGATTGCATCCTTGGCACGCGGCGGATCCCACAGGTAGCCCTCGAAATAGGTGACCTTGGCCTCAGCGACGACATCGGCCTCCACGTCCTCCGGACCGAGCTCGACGCAGGCGCCGAGATAGGTGTTCATCGAGCGCTCGCCGTCCTCGGTCACGAAGATCATCGAGCGGGCGGTCGGCGGCACCGTTTCGAGCGGCTTGGTCTGGAAATAGACGCCCTGGGCGCGAATGTCGTGCGCAAAGATCTCGCCAAGCTGGTCGTTGGTCGTCTTGCCAAAATAGGCGGCACGTCCGCCAAGGCTGGCAACGCCGGCCGCCGTGTTGCCGGCGCTGCCGCCGGAAGCTTCGACGGCGGGGCCCATGCGCGAGTACAACAGCTCCGCGCGGTCGGCATCGATGAGGTTCATTGCGCCCTTGATGATGCCGTTTTCACTCAGAAAGCCGTCATCGCAGCGCGCAATGATATCCACGATCGCATTGCCGATCGTCAGCACGTCGTATTTTGTCATGAACTCCGTCCAGTTTCCCTAATGGCCGGTGTTCGTTAATAGCGGTTTTCCAGCCATTTGGAAGACAAAACACGCGTGGCTGCGATCATTCCGCTGGTAATGCGCTTGCCTCATAGGCGGCGGCGAACTCGGCGCTCGGCGGGATCGGCTTGATGACGTCGATCAGAACGCCATTGGGATCGGCGGTGATGAAGTGGCGCTGGCCGAAATCTTCGTCGCAGATCGCCTTCAGGATCGGCAGACCTGCTGCCTGGCAATCGGCATAGACTGCGTCGGGATCCTCGACTTCGAAGTTGAGGAGCAGGCCACTGACCGGCGCGCGGGCACGCTCCGGGATGGTTTCATGGCGATAGTCGAGGACGGCGAGCGTCACCGTCTCGGATTCCGTCGACTGCAGATGCATGTACCAATCGCTGGTGAACAGCGCCTGGAAGCGAAAGTTGTCGATGTAGAATGCCGCGGTTGCTGCAACGTCTGATGTCATGATCACAGGATAGTAGCTCGTCGATTTCATGGGGCTTTCCCTCGCGCTCGCATCATCATACAGTCTGCATGTATTTTTGAATTAACATACAGGCTGAATGTATGCAAATAAAATCCTCGCGCCGCTCCAATCGCGAGCGCTCCGACACGACGCGCGCCGCGATCCTCGATGCTGCCCACGGTCTCTTCGTCGCGAGGGGATATGCAGAAACGTCGACGCCGGACATCGTGGCTGCCGCCGGCATGACGCGCGGTGCGCTCTACCACCACTTCGAAGACAAGAGGGCACTGTTTCGCGCCGTCGCCGAGCGGGAATCCAGTGCCGTGGCGGCGAGGATCGAGGAAGCGACATTCGACCGCCTGACGCCGCGCGAGGCGCTGATAACAGGCGCGCGCGCCTTCTTCGACGCCATGGCGGAGCCGGGCAGAATCCGCATTCTACTGCTCGACGGCCCGGCCGTGCTCGGCACACGGGAAATGGCGACGATCGACGCGGCCAACGCCCAGAGAACGCTGGAAGAGGGCCTGGCGGAGGCGATGGCGCCGCAGGTCCACGATCAGGCCGCCTTGACGGCAATGGCGACGCTGCTGTCAGCCGCCTTCGACCGCGCCGTGCTGGAGATTGCCGAAGGCGCGCCGACAGAGGTCTACGTCGACGCCATCGGCCATCTGATCGACCGACTGATCTCCGCATGAGTCAGTCTCGGGCCGACAGCGCAGACAGATATAAGACGCGCGTCAGCCGGCGACCGGAAGAACTTGTTGCGGCAACTCGACCAGCGGCGCCGGGATATCGCAGGTCTTTTCCGGTGCCTTGCAGATATCGGCAATGACGCAGCGCTCGCATTCCGGCTTGCGCGCCTTGCAGCAATAGCGGCCATGCAGGATCAGCCAGTGATGCGCATGGTAGAGATATTCGTTGGGAATGATGCGCGAGAGCTTCGCCTCGACCTCATCAGGGGTCTTGCCCGGTGCCAGACAGAGGCGGTTGGCGATGCGAAGGATATGGGTGTCGACGGCGATCGTCGCTTGGCCGAAGGCCATCGACAGCACGACGTTGGCGGTCTTTCGCCCGACGCCCGGCAGCGTTACCAGCTCCTCCCGCGTGCGCGGGACTTCGCCGCCGAAATCGGTGATCAGCTTTTCGCTGAGCGCGATGACGTTCCTGGCCTTGTTGCGGAAAAGGCCGATGGTCTTGATGTAGTCGCGGACCTTCTCCTCGCCGAGGGCCAGCATTTTTTTCGGCGTGTCGGCAACGGCGAAAAGTGCCCGGGTTGCCCGGTTGACGCCGGCATCAGTCGCCTGCGCCGACAGGGCGACGGCAACCACCAGGGTAAAGGGATTGACGTGCTCCAGTTCCCCCTTCGGCTCCGGCCGCTGGATCGAGAAGCGTCGGAAGATCTCGGAGATTTCCTCGCGACTGTAGACGCCTGAGGTACGCGGGGCGCGGCGGCCCGTCGCTGGCTTCGTTTTCGCGGGCTCGCCCGGCAATTTCGGCTTCACGTTTTTCATGATGCATCTATAGTCAATGGTCATGACTGATGGCAACGATCAGACGCTTGACGGCGAAGAGCCGGTGTTCAGCGCCGAACTGACCCCCTATCGCTCCCTGGGCTTTAAGGGGTTCAAGGTGTTTTTCCTGATCGCCGGGCTGCTCAGCCTGGTACATGCGGTCGTGTTCATGGTGATCGGCGCCTGGCCGATCGTGTTCTTCTTCGGGCTGGATTTCGCGCTGCTGTTCGGTGCTTTCTGGCTGAACTACCGCTCGGCGCGTAGCCGTGAAGAAGTCAGCGTCTCGCGAACCGACGTGTCGGTGCGCAAGTTCACGCCGTCGGGCCGGATGATCGAACACCGCTTCAATCCGTTCTGGGCGCGCTTCAACATCGCACGGCATCAGGAGATCGGCATCGTCTCGATGAGCATCAGCGGCGGCGGCCACAGGACCGATGTCGGTTCCTTCCTCAACCGCGACGACCGCGAAACCTTCGCCACGGCGTTTTCCGGGGCGCTTGCCACCGTGCGCCGCCGCTGACGCTAGGGCCAATCAAGTTTCGGGTGGCAACGACGCTGGCGGCATGGTTACCTGTGTCACGACAGGAGATGACCGATGAACATTGCGACAACCCTCCCCACCGACATCACGCCTGATGGCACCGATTACGACACGGTGAGAAATGTGATCGAGATGCTCACCGAAGAGTATCGCGAGCAGCCTTCGCTTGAAGCGATCGCGAAGCGTCTGAAGCAGTCGCCGACGCAACTGCAGAAGGTCTTTACCCGCTGGGCCGGGCTGTCGCCGAAGGCGTTCCTGCAGGCGGTCACGCTCGACCATGCCAAGCGCTTGCTGCGCCAGGAAGACATGCCACTCTTGGAGACCAGCATCGAGATCGGGCTTTCCGGCCCGAGCCGGCTGCACGACCTCTTCGTCACCCATGAGGCGATGTCGCCGGGCGAATGGAAGGCGCGCGGCGCGGGCCTCACCATCCGCTACGGCTACCACCCCTCCCCCTTCGGCACGGCGCTGGTGATGATCACCGATCGAGGTCTTGCCGGCCTTGCCTTCGCCGATGGCGGCGGCGAGCACGAGAGTTTCGAGGATATGGCGCATCGCTGGCCGAACGCCACCTATGTCGAGGACAGCGCGGCCACGGCGCGTTATGCGGCGCGCATTTTCGATCCTGAACGCTGGTGCGCCGGAGAGCCCTTGCGCATCTTCCTGATCGGCTCCGATTTTCAGATCCGGGTCTGGCAGGCGCTCTTGAAGATCCCGCTCGGCCGCGCCACGACCTATTCGACCATCGCCGGCGAGATCGGCCAGCCGACCGCCTCACGCGCCGTCGGGGCAGCCGTCGGCCGTAACCCGATCTCGTTCGTCGTTCCCTGTCACCGGGCGCTCGGCAAGAGCGGCGATCTCACGGGCTATCACTGGGGGCTGACGCGCAAGCGCGCAATCCTCGGATGGGAAGCCGGCAAGGCCTGAGAACGAAAAAAGGGGCGACCGGCGCCCCTTTTGTTTGCTCTGCAGTTTGCCTTAATGGGCAGCCGACATATCGCCGAGCACTTCCTTGGAAGCGACCGTCGAATTGGCGTTGAGCTTGTAGACCATCGGCACACCGGTCGCGAGATTGAGCTTCAGGATCTCTTCCTTCGTCAACCGGTCGAGAACCATGACGAGCGAGCGCAGCGAGTTGCCATGCGCGGCAACGAGAACCTTCTCGCCGGCCAGCACGCGCGGCAGGATATCCGTCAGGTAGTAGGGCCATACGCGGGCGCCGGTGTCGCGCAGGCTTTCGCCGCCCGGCGGCGAAATGTCGTAGGAACGGCGCCAGATATGCACCTGCTCTTCGCCCCACTTCTCGCGGGCATCATCCTTGTTGAGGCCGGAGAGGTCACCATAGTCGCGCTCATTCAGCGCCTGATCGCGGATGGTTTCGAGTGACGGCTGGCCGACGGCGTCGAGCACGAACTGGCAGGTGCGCTGGGCGCGGATCAGCGACGAGGTGAAGGCGATGTCGAACTTGATGCCGTAGTCGGCGAGCGCCTTGCCGCCAGCCTTGGCTTCTTCGACGCCAAGCTCGGTCAGGTCAGGATCGCGCCAGCCGGTGAACAGGTTCTTCAGGTTCCAGTCGCTCTGGCCATGCCGGACAAGGACGAGGGTGCCGCTCATATGATTTCCCCTTGAGACGATAGAGATGGTGTCAGTTGAGCCCGAGAACATCGAGCATGGAGTAGAAGCCGGGTTTCTGGTCGCGTGCCCAGAGTGCTGCGGTAATGGCGCCCCGCGCGAAGATGGAACGGTCGGTGGCGCTGTGGGACAGCGTCACCTGTTCGCCTTCTCCGGCGAGAATGACCGAGTGTTCGCCGATCACCGAGCCGCCGCGCAGCGTCGCAAAACCGATCGTGCCTTGCGGGCGGGCGCCGGTGTGGCCGTCACGGACGCGCACGGAATTTTCAGACAGCGCAATGCTGCGCCCCCTCGCCGCCGCTTCGCCAAGGAGCAGTGCCGTGCCGGAGGGGGCATCCACCTTGTGCTTATGGTGCATTTCGAGGATTTCGATGTCCCAGGCAGCAGGCCCGAGAGCACGCGCCGCCTTCTCCGTCAGCACGCCGAGAAGATTGACGCCGAGACTCATATTGCCCGACTTGACGATGCGGGCATGACGCGCGGCAGCGCGGATCTTCGCGTCGTCATCCGCCCCGCAGCCGGTGGTGCCGATCACATGCACGATGCGTGCCTGTGCGGCGAGGCCGGCAAATTCGACGGTGCCGGCCGGCGACGTGAAATCGAGCACGCCTTCGGCTTCGACAAAAGCTTCGAGCGGCTTGTCGGTGATCGCGATGCCGATCGGTCCGAGCCCGGCGAGTTCGCCCGCGTCACGGCCGACGAAGGGTGAGCCTGGACGTTCGACGGCCGCATGCAGGCGGACGCCGTCCATGCCGTGAACCATACGGATCAGCGTCTGGCCCATGCGACCGGCCGCGCCGACGACCACAAGCTTCATGTCCGTCGTGCTCATCGGCGATATTCCTTCCAGCTCATGTTTAGATTTCGGCGTCGGCCGACGCCTCTGGGGCCTTGCCCTGGAGATTGTGCAGGCGAGCGTAGAGACCGTCCTGGCGGCGCGCAAGATCCTCGTGCGTGCCTTCCTCGACGACGAGACCGTCCTTCATGACGATGATCTTGTCGGCATTGACGACCGTGGACAGACGGTGGGCGATGACGATGACCGTGCGTCCGTGCATCGCCTCGTCGAGCGCCTTCTGCACCGCGGCCTCCGACTCGGTGTCGAGCGCCGAGGTTGCCTCGTCGAGCAGCAGGATCGGTGCATTGCGCACCAACGCGCGGGCGATCGACAGACGCTGCCTCTGGCCACCGGACATCGTGACCCCGTTTTCGCCAACCGGGGTGTCGTAACCCTGCGGCTGGGTGAGGATGAAGTCATGCGCATAGGCCAGACGCGCGGCTTCCTCGATTTCCGCATCGGTCGCGTCCGGGCGGCCATAGCGGATGTTGTCGCGGATAGAGCCTTCGAAAAGATAGGGCTGCTGCGAGACATAGGCGATGCCATTGCGCAGCGACTGCTTGGTGACGTCGGCGATGTCCTGCCCGTCGATCAGAATCTGGCCGGAGGCCGGATCGTAGAACCGCGGAACAAGGCTGATGACCGTCGACTTTCCGGCCCCGGACGGGCCGACAAGCGCAGTGGTCTTGCCGCCTTCGGCGACAAAGCTGACGCCCTTCAGAATCTCGTCGCCATTGGCGTAGCGGAAGCGCACATCGCGCAGCTCGACGTTTGCACCGTGGAACTCGAGCTGCTTTGCATCCGGCTTGTCACGCTGATGCGGCACCGTGTCGAGGATTTCGTAGACCATGCGGGCGTTGACCGCGGCACGTTCCAGCGAAACCTGCAGGCGCGCCAGGCGTCGGGCCGGGTCATAGGCCATCAACAGAGCGACGACGAAGGCGAAGAAGGCTCCCGGCGGTACGCCGGCATAAATCGCGCGGAACGCGGAATAGGCAAGCACGCAGGAAATCGCGAGACCCGCAAAGGTTTCGGTCATCGGCGCGGTGCGTTCGCTCAAGCGCGCAATCCGGTTGGCCCGGTTTTCGGCCCGCTCGATGATCGCTTCGACCTTGCCGCGCAGTTCGCGCTCCATCGTGAATGCCTTGACGATGGAAATGCCCTGGATCGTCTCCTGCATGGCACCGAGGACACGGCTGTTGACCTCGATGGATTCACGCGTCGCCGAGCGCAAGCGCCTGGAAACGTAGCGCAGGCCCAGCAGCAACGGCGGCGCTGCCACGAAGACGATGATCGACAGCAGCCAATCCTTGGCGAACATCACGCCGACGAGCCCGATCAGGGTCAGGAGATCACGGGCGATCGAAGTGACGGTCAGATTGAGCACGTCCCGAATGCCGCTGACATTCTGGCTGATCTGGGCAGCGAGCTGCGCCGAGCGTGTCTCGTTGAAGTAACCGACGCTCAGTGCCATCAGATGCGCATAGAGCCGGCGCTGGTAGCGCGCGACGATATTGTTGCCGATCTTCGACAAGGCGACCGCCTGGCCGTAGGTGGCAAAGCCGCGCAACACGAACGCGCCAAAGATCGAACCGCACACCAGCAGCACGATACCCGCATTTCTGTTGGCAAAAGCCTCGTTGATCACGGTCTCCATGATCGAGGCGGTAAAGCCGGTCGTCACGGCGACGACAGCCAGGCACGCAATGGCAAAGACGTAGCCGCGGATATGATCGCGACCGTTTTCTGCGATGACCCGCTTCAAGATTCCGCTGATCGTGTCAGAATCGACAGCGTGCTGTTTTCTATCTCTGGCGCTCAAAAAGCCTGTCTTCCCTGAGCCTGCGCGGTAAGTCGGACGCCGACACTACCTTTCTCGGGCTCTATAGTGCTTTGATGTCGCTTTGGCGAGTCTTTGCGCACGCCGCCGCCATCAGCTTCGCCAGCGGCGTCCCTCCGTTGCAACACCGAAGTCTCTCGGCGTGCGCGCGAAAGCTGCCAAACCCGACAGTGCCGCCATCGGATGAATGACCGCGAAGGTCGGGATGGTCTTCATCAGCGCGGAATGCGGCGCCTTGTCTTCGAAGGCGGCCCGGAATTCCGGTTTTTGCAGCGCCGGCAGGATCTTTTGCGAAATGCCACCGGCCAGAAACACACCGCCGCGCGCCATGAAAATCAGCGCCATGTCGCCGGCCACGCGACCGAGATAGGTCGAAAACAGCGATATACTCTCGACCGCGGCGGGGTTGTTGTCGGCAAGTGCTGCTGTGGTGACCTCGGCCGGATCGTTCAGGACCGGTTCTTCGCCATTGGCGGCGCAAACGGCCCGATAAAGATTCATGATGCCGCGACCGCAGAGGATCTGCTCGCCGGCCATGCGCCCCTCGATCGGCTCCAGGAAAGGCCAGATCTGGAAGTCGCGCTCGGTTCGCGGGCCGATATCGACATGACCGCCTTCGCCGGGCACCGGAAACCAGGTGTGCTGCGCGAAGACCAGGCCGCCGACACCGAGTCCGGTACCCGGACCGAGAACGACGCGGGAGGTCAGCGGGCGAACGCTGCCGCCACCGATCTTCACCAGATCTTCGGCAGCCGGGGCGGCGACGGCCAGCGCCTGCGCCTCGAAATCGTTGATGATCAGGACGTCCTCAAGGCCGAGGCCCGACAGCATGTCCTTGGGGCGTAACACCCAGCCGGCATTGGTCAGCGGAATCTCGTCGCCCTTGATCGGGCCGGCGACGGCGAGGATCGCCGACCGCGGCTGGACCGAGGTCTTGTCGAGGATGCTCTTCTGCAACGCTTCCTCGATCGTCTCGAAATCGCCGGTCTTGATCGGCGGCAGCTGCTTCGGCTCGGCAAAGGCATCGAGCAGCAAAGCGAAGCGGGCATTGGTGCCGCCGATGTCGCCGATCAGGATCGGAAAGGAAAAACTGTTGTCACTCGCACCGGGCATCACACTGTCCATCCTGATCGTCGCCGTGAGGTTTCGAATTCTCTACAGCGCCGCGCGTCAAATATGACGCGCAAAGGACGCTGTAGCACTTAAACTTGCTGCATGAATCCTTAGATCGAATCCGATTTAAGGATTCATGCAGTATCAGTTGTGGTTGAAGTCGATCAACTGCTCCGCCGTTGCGCGATTGAGCGCCATCGGAATATCGTAGACGATCGCAAGCCGCATCAACGCCTTGACGTCAACATCGTGCGGCATCGCCGTCAGCGGATCGACGAAGAAGATCAGAAGCTGGATATCGCCGGTGGCGATCATCGCGCCGATCTGCTGGTCGCCGCCGAGCGGACCGCTTTTCAGGCGCGTGATATCGAGGCTGGGACAAACATCGAGAACGCGGCCGCCAGTCGTGCCCGTGGCAACGATCTTCCATTGCGCGAAGACCGCTTCGTTTGCCTTGGTAAACGCGGCGAGATCATCCTTCTTCTGATCGTGAGCGATCAGGGCAACGCATTTCCGATCCGCCATGCCGTATCCCCGCCAGCAAATTTAAATCGATTTGATGGCCGTATACATGAGCCCGGCAAGATTGAAAAGGCGCAAGCCGAGACGGCTACTGCAGCGTCGGGCGCGCCAGGGGAACGGGAATGTCGGCTGGCGGCAAATCGGCTGCGGCATTGCCGATCACCTGCTCGATGCCCTGTTCGGCAGGCACTGGCGACGCAGCGCGATAGGCCATGCCGAAGGTCGCATCCTGCTCGGTGGCCGGGGCCGGTCCGTTCAGCACCAGGGTGCAGGCCTTCGGCAGATCGGCCATGGTCGTCAACCGGGGCTTCACCGGCTTTTCGCCCGGCTTCTTCTTCGGCTTTGCCCATGGTTCATCTGTAAACCACCAGGCCAGCGATTTGTCGCAGCCATCGCCGGCCGGGACGGCCGCCTGGTCCTTGCAGGTCTTCGAGCCTGCCGGGCATTTGATGCGGATGTGGAAATGGTAGTCGTGGCCATAGATCGGCCGGACCTTGCCGAGCGCAGAACGGTCACCGTTCCAGGTGTCGCAGAGCTTCTTCTTGATCGCCGGATTGACGAAGACCCGTTCGACCTGCGGGTAACTGGCGGCCAGCATGATCAGCCGGGCATGCGCCGGCGTCCAGATCGATGGGTCGACGGTCAGAAACTTGTTCTTCTGCAGCATCGACGTTGCGGAGATGTCTTCCCGCTCCCGGCCCGTCAGCGTCCTCTGCGGCATCGGCGTCAGCCAGATATCGGCATCGAGACCGATCTGGTGCGAGGCGTGGCCGGAGATCATCGGTCCGCCACGCGGCTGCGAGATATCGCCGAGAAGCAGACCCGGCCAGCCGACCTTTTCGGCGGCATCATGGGAGAATTGTTCGATCAGTGCGATCATCTGGGGATGGCCCCAGCGCCGGTTGCGCGACAGCCGCATCGCCTGCCAGGTGGGACCATCCGTCGGGATCGCGACGCCGCCGGCAAGGCAGCCCTTCGCATAGAAGCCATAGGACGAAGGC
>Ga0247819_10000929_pt1 | contig 16340 bp, 20 predicted proteins | sample 13C_Xylose_Day6_FD_193428 | JGI IMG/M metagenome (GOLD analysis project Ga0247819, IMG submission 193428) | Soil microbial communities from agricultural site in Penn Yan, New York, United States - 13C_Xylose_Day6 | ecosystem: Environmental > Terrestrial > Soil > Agricultural land | place: USA...
GATGCCTCGCGTAACGCCTCGCGCTATGCGGCTTCCGCATGGCTTTGACATTCGATGCAGGCGGCAGCGTGCGGTAGGACCTCGAGTCGCGCGGGAGCGATCTGACCTCCGCAGCGGGTGCAGCGACCATAGGTCCCTGCACTCAGCCGATTCAATGCCGCGGCGATCTGTTCGACGACCATACGATTCGACGCCGCGGTCTGGTAGGCGACCGGGTCGATGCTCGGCAGCGCGCGGGGCGCGAGGTCGGCCAGTGTGTCGAGTCGGTCCTGCAGATGCTGCTCGAGCTGCCGGCGGACGGAGTCCACGTTCGGGTCCTGGGCGGTGTGAGAAATGTGCGTCATGACGGCTCCTAGAAAAAGAGAAACGCGCCGCAGATGCGACGCGCTGGTTGACCGGAATACCCCTTCGGGAGGAAGGGGGTCTACGGGGGTGCAGCGCGCGAGGTGGCACGGATGAGGCGGCCACCTGGCGCCGTACGCCGGGGCGGAAGAACCTCGTGCCGGGCACCGGCGATGTCCGCTGCGGACGTCACCACAGAGGCGTCGAAACGACGCTCCGAGGGGACGAGACAGAGGATCCGGGTCATGGCCAACACCATAGCCGAGCCCATAGAAAAGGCAAGTCGTCGCGAGTTGCGTCTACCGGGCGGGTGGCTTTGGGAAGGACATGGCGGCCATCTTCGGCTTCCCGCGACACCAGGGCGACCGAGTTGACTTCCTCCTGAAGGTGGCTATGGTCGGAGGTTCACCGCCAGCCAACAAGGGGAAGCGAGAACCGATGTCTGATAAGACACCACATGAACGCGACGTGAAGAAGGTCGCGAAGATGTCGATGAAGCAGAAGCGTGCGGCGAAGCGCGAGAAGCGCGAGCCGAGCACATTCATCAAGCCGCGCAAGGCCCTCAGGGCCTGACGAACACGTCGGCACTCCGTGCACAGCGGCGGAAGATCGCGCGGTGTGGGTCCAATCCCTTCGTTCCGCCATGAAGACCGCTGGTGAACAGGGGTCTCCCGCATTCAGGGTGCGAAGTCGGCCGTGGGGGCCAGGCTCTACGAGACCGTCCGCGATGGCGAGTCATCCGTGGTGCAAGATCCGTCTGATCGGATCCGGCGCCGAGGGATAGTGTGATCGGCGGGGGGACGATGCCGTGACCGATGCCGTGCAGCCCGAAGCAGTGCACGCCGCGGTGACGTCAACCACCGGGCGGCGCACCAGTGCCTTCCAGCAGGCGGCGCTGCGCATCGCGACCGCGATCGTCACCGTCGCCTACCGGGTGTACCGCGTTCATCCGATGGTGTGGCGCTGGACTGCGCGCCACTACCAGCCGTGGATGGAGAGTTTCGCGCGCCTGAACGCGTGGATGATCTGCCAGCAGGCGTACCTGGACGTGCCCGCCTACCACGCGTACCAGAAGGCGAACGGCTTCCGGTTCCGGTGGTGGCAGCTGGACAACTACCGGCCCACCTCGAAGACCGACTACGTGAACGCCTACCCGGAGGCAGAGCGCTGCTGGCACGGCCGCATCGACACCATCGGCACGGTCGTCGACGAGTCGAGCGGATCGTCCGGCAAGCCGTACAACTGGTTGCGGTCCAGGCGCGAGCTGAACACGGTGCACAAGAACGTCGCCGGCTACGTGACGCAGATCTTCGGCTCCCGCAAGCTCTTCGCGATCAACGCCTTCTCGATGGGCGCCTGGGCCACCGGCACGAACACGGGCATCGCGATGTCGAAGATCGCGATGGTGAAGAACACCGGTCCCGACATCGAGAAGATCGTCGACACCCTGCTCTTCTTCGGGCCTGGCTACGTCTACCTCATCAGCGCGTATCCGCCGTTCCTCAAGCACCTGCGCGACCGGCTCGACACCGAGCCCGGGTTCGACTGGGAGCAGTACACGCTGAACGGCTTCGTCGGCGGCGAGGCGCTCACGGAGGGGCTCCGCGACTACCTCGAGGACCGCTTCAACCGCGTCTACTCGGGCTACGGCGCCTCCGACCTCACCATCGGCATGGCCGGCGAGAGCGATCTCACCGTCTGGCTGCGCCGGGCTCTGGCGAACACCCCGGCCCTGCGAGAGGACGTGCTGGGTGTGGCCGAGAACCGCATCCCGATGATCTTCCAGTACAACCCGCTCGAGACGTTCCTCGAGACGACCGAGCAGGGCGAGCTGCTGGTCACCCTCAACTCGACCGACATCATGAGCCCGAAGACCCGGTACAACATCGGCGACGAGGCCATGATCATCGACTTCCCGAGGATGGAGGCCCTCGTCGCCCGGCATCCGCGGCTCGCGTTCGCCTACGAGCGCGCCTACGCGATCCAGCGGATGCGGCTGCCGTTCGTGCTGCTCTTCGGGCGCAAGGACTCGACGATCTCGTACATGGGCGCCAACATCTATCCGATCGACGTCGAGAACGGCCTGTACCTCGACAACCCTTACGCGAGCGCAATCGAGTCGTTCAAGCTGGGGCTGGTCGAGATCGGCGGGCACGAGCAAAGACCGATCATCCACCTGCAGCTGCGCGAGGGCAGCGCGCTCGACGAGGCGGCCCGTGCTGATCTGCGCGAGCGGGCGGCCGAGGGGGTGCTTTCGCACCTCGCCCGGGTCTCGCGCGACATCGCGCAGTCGCTGGAGGAGGACCCGACCACCCGCGACGTGCGGATCGAGGTGCACGAACACGGCACCGGGCCGTTCGTGGGTGGGAACGTCAAGATCAAGAACGCCTATACCTTCAACCAGAAGCAAGCCGGCGGCCAGACGGATGCGAAGCGCGCCTGATGCGCTCCACCGACTTCTCGAAGGCGCCGCCGCAGGGTCGGGCTCAGGCGATGCTCGTCGTCGACAGTGAGACGGCGGATGCCGGCTGGACGCGCGCTCTGCTTCGCACCGCTCGTCGCGATCCGGCTCGGCTCTGGGACCACGGCTACCGCGTCGCCGGCCACCGGGGCATGCTGATCGGCTTCACGAACCGTGATTCGATGCTCGCCTTCGCCGCCACGGTCGCGGATGCGCGCACCCGTGGCTACCGCGCCGAATCGAGCGGCTATTCGAACGGCGTCTGGCGGGCCGAGGGTCCGACGATGACCCACATCCCGACCTTCACCCCGGTCACCCGAGAGCGCGAGCGCGGCGTGACCCCGCCCGAGGTCGCCGGCGGACGCGCCCTGGGCCCGGGCCGGCAGGGTCGCCGGCCGCGCGGGCCCGTCAACCCACCGCGCACACCCATCGAGGGCGGCTCGCTCTTCCTCGGCGCCACGCGCTACCGCGGCCCGCGAAGCCTGCTCATGCTCGCCCGCACCTGGTACCCCATGCTCGCGAAGATGCGGCGGATGAAGGGATATGTCTGGCACGCGGTGTACGGCTCGGGCCCATGGGCACTGGGCACCATCGCCTTCTTCGACGACCGCGACGCACTGCTCGCCTTCGCGCGGATGCCCGAGCACCGCTACCTGATGCAGTGGATCGTCGAGGGCACGAGCTGGGCGACGGCCGGGTTCATCCGCCTGTTGGTCGCCGAGGACAGCGCGGATGCGGACACCGCCTGGGAGCATCCGTGATCGTCGAGACGGTCGCCGATCGCCGCGGCTTCCGCGACTTCGTCGATCTGCCTCTGCGCCTGCATCCACAGGCCCTCGCCGTGCCGCTGCTCGAGTCGAGCCTGCGCGCCTGGTGGACCGGCCGCTCCCCGCATCCCCAGCCGATCGAGCTCCTGCTGGTGCGGGATGCGCGGGGACGGGCGGTGGCCCGCTCGACCGTGCACACGGATCCGCGGCTCGATGCGCGCCTGGGGGCACCTTCACTGCTCTTCGGCGCCACCGAGTTCGCCGACGCCGAGGCCGCGACGACCCTTTTCGCCGCGATCCAGGAGCGGGCGGCCGGGCGGGAGCGGCTGGTAGGCCCGGTCTCGCTGCTGCCGAACCAGGCCGGGGGAGTGATCACCAGCGGCTTCGCGGAACGCGGCTTCGTCGATTCCGCGTGGAACCCCGCGAGCTACCCGGGTATCTACGAGGCGGCCGGCTTCGAGCGGCTGTGGGAGTCGGACACCTGGGTGGTGGCGACGCGGAGCACGCCTGGCGTGACCGCTGCCGAGTGGGCCGCCGCGGGTCTGCGCCTCGAGTACGGCACGCGACGCCGCATCGATGAAGTGATCCCCGAGCTGCTCGCGCTGCTGAATCGCTCCTTCGCCGCACTGCCTTATTACACCGAGATCTCGCCCGACGAGATGGCCGCGGCGACCGACGGGCTTGCCTACCTGCTCGACGAACGCCTCCTGCTGCTGGCCCGCGACGCCGGCTCGGGGGAGGCGGTCGCGTTCGTTCTGGTCGTGCCCGACATCACGCTTTTCGTGCAGCGCATCGGCGGGCGGATGCGGCCGCTCCGCCGACTGCAGCTGCTGCTGACCCGCGCGCGTTACCGGCGCGAGGCGATCCTGGTCATCCAAGGCACGGATCCCCACCGACAGGGTCGGGGCATCCTGAGCCTGCTCAGTCGGCAGTTGCACGCGAATCTCGCCGAGGGCGGCTACCGCCGGCTGCGCAGCACCTACGTGGGACGCGACAACATCGGCTCGGCCCGGCAGTTCCTGCGCTTCGGCGGCACGCCGCTGCACGGCTACACCTTCTACTCCCGGAGGATCGGATGAGCGCCGCCGACATCGCCGCCATGCTGCGGATCGCGAGCCGATCGCCCTCCGCGCACAACACGCAGCCGTGGGCGCCGAGGATCGTCGGGCCCGACACGGTGGAGGTGTCGGTCGTGCCGGCGCGCACGCTGCCGGCCGGTGATCCGTCCTTCCGCGACCTCGTGCTCGCCCTGGGCGCCTGGTGCGAGAGCCTGGCCGTCGCCGCCGCGGCCGACGGCCGCTCGATCGACGTGGAGCCGCTCGATGCGCTGAGCCGTCTCGACGAGCTGCCGCTGGACGGGCCGGCCGACCCCGCGGATCCGGTGCTGCGCATCAGGGTGCTGGACGCACCGAGCGCCTCGCCCTACACGGTGCAGGACGTGCTCGCGCGCCGCGTCTTCCGCGGAACGCTCGGTGCCCTCGACTGGACAGCGCCCGCGCTGCCGCCGTGGCTGGGCGTGCGCGAACTGGACGACGGCGCGATGACGCGTCTGGTGCGCCTCGGCGTGGCGTATATCGCCTCGCGGCCGAGCGTCGCCGCGGAACTGCTGCACTGGTTGCGACTGAGCCCCGCGCATCCGAACTACCATCGCGACGGCATGACCGACCGGATGCTGATGATCCCGAGGCCGCTCGCGACGCTCGCCACTCCGTTCACCCGCCACTCGCGGCTGCGCGACCCGGCGATCGCAGTCGGCGGGGCGTTCGCCCGTGCGGTGGAGGGGATCGAGCGCTCGGTGCGACTGCCGCCCGTCACGGCGGGGTTAGGGCCGCGCCACATCGTGCTCGTCGTCGACGCCCGCAAGCTCGGCGGCGACGTGCCGAGCGCGACCGAGGCGATGGACAGCCGGATCGGCGCCCCCGAACCGACTGTGCTCGAAGCAGGCCGCCAGCTGCAGCGGCTCTGGCTGCACGTGCACACCCTCGGAGGCGTCGTCTCGCCGCACTCCGAGATCATCGACTCGCCGCATGCGCACGGCCGGCTCCGGCGCCGTCTCGGACTTCGCCGCTCAGAGGTGGCGCTCGCCGTGTTCACCGTCGGGCGGGCCCTGGACGAGGTGCCCGTCTCACCGCGCCTCACGGATGCGGGATGAGCCCCGACCAGCGGCCCGACGCCGACGGTCGGCACCGGCGTGAGTCGAGCGCCGCCCGCAGCACCCGTATCGCGTTCCGCACGCGACTGCTCGGCTGGGTGATGCGGCACTCGCGGTCGATGCACATCAGCACGATGACCGCGAAGGACATCGCTCACAACCAGACCATGAGCTACCTGCCGCGATTCGTGCAGAACTGGGTCTTCGGTGCGCGGCATCGCGAAGTCGACACCCGCGACCTCAGCATCGACGGGCCTGGCGGCGCGCTGCGGTTGCGGGTGTATCGGCCGCGCCGCGCATCGGCACCGCTGCCCGCCGCGGTCTACTTCCACGGCGGCGGCTGGACCCTCTTCGGAGGGCTCGACGCCTGCGACTGGCTGCCCAGCCGTGTCGCGGCTCTCGCCGGCGTCGTCGTCGTCGCCGTCGACTACCGTCTGGCGCCCGAGCATCCGTACCCCGCCGCCGTGGAGGACGCGCTCGCCGCCGTGAGATGGGTCGCTGCGCATCCCGGCGATCTCGGCACGGATGCACGGCTCGCCGTCTTCGGCGACAGTGCCGGCGGCAATCTCTCGGCCGTCGTCGCCCTCGCCTTGCGCGACGCCGCGCGCACCGAGCCCAGCACGCCGCGGCTCCTCGCTCAGGGCCTGGTCTACCCGGTCACCTCGACAACCCTCGACGACGCGGCGATGATCGAGAACGCGCACAAGCCGGTCCTCTTCCGCGCCGACATGGTCGCGTTCCTCCGGTATTACCTCGGTGGCGACGCCGGCATCGCCGAACGGTCGACCGATCCGCTCGCCGCGCCGCTGGCCGCGACCACGCTCGTCGGCCTGCCGCCGGCCCTGGTGCAGATCGCCGATCATGACGTGCTGCGCGACCAGGGCATCGCCTACGCCGAGCGGCTGCGCGATGACCGCGTGCCCACCTCCGTCGAGCGCTTCCCCTCCGCTCCGCACGGCTGGGTCACCTACCCGCGGCTCTCCCGCGCGTCCGGGCCGGCGTCGGAGTCGCTGGCGCTGTTCCTCCGCTTGCAGCTGCGGCCCTGAGGCGCAGGGTGCAGTGGCGCTGCGCGCCGATCGAGACCGCGTCGTCGTCGGGGTGGCCGAGGATGGTGACATGGACCGCGCCGACATCAGCCGTATCGCCCATTCCGACCACCCGATCGCCGCACCGGTGTCAGTGCACATGGCGCGTCGGCTGCTCACGCGACTCGACCCGACGGCATCGGGTCGCGTGGTCGACCTCGGCTGCGGCGCGGGGGCCTGGCTGCTCGAGCTGCTGGAGAGTCGACCCGACCTGACCGCCGTCGGGGTCGACATCGCCCTTCACCCCGAGCGCGATCAGCGTGCTCAAGAGCGTGGGGTCGCCGATCGCCTCGTCTGGGTCGAAGCGGATGCCGCGGCTTGGGCGCCTGACGACGCCCCGCCGCGGGATGCGGTCCTGTGCATCGGGGCGGGACACGCGTTCGGTGGGCTGCACGACACTCTCGATGCGATCCGCCGCCACCTGCGCCCCGGCGGATGCGCCCTGCTCGGTGAAACCATCTGGGAGCAGCAGCACCCGTCCGTCGCGGCGCAGGAGGCACTCGGGGCGGGACCCGAGGACTTTCCGACCCTCGCGCAATTCCTGCGCACGTGCGAGGAGCACGGATTCGAGGTGGGATACGCCCATGTCAGCGGCGCGCCGGAGTGGGACGACTACGAGTGGTCATGGACCGGCTCGCTCGTCGAATGGGCACAGAACGCCGCTCCGAGTATCGCCGACCGCGAGCAGGCGCTGACTGCCGCCAGAACGCATCGCCGCCAGTGGGTCGAGGGCTACCGCGGCGAGCTGGGCTTCGTCACCGCGGTGCTCCACGACACGCGCATCGACTGAGACCCGGCTGACGAGGGTTCTCTCGCTACCGCCCAACCACGCGGAGAAGCTGAGGCGGCCGGAGTGGTCGAGGTTATGTTCTGGACCGAATGACGAGCGACGGCACCAGGTCGACCCCGCCGACCGGCGGCTCCCCTCCGGTCAGTGCGGGCTCTTGATCGTGAAGTAAGACCCGCGGATGGTGCCGGCGAGCTTCGACTTCTGTCGCGCGAACTTGAACCGCGTCGCAAGTTCTTCCGGGACCTCCATCCCGTCTGAGAGTTTGAATCCGACAGCCCGCTTGCCGGCATCGTCGAGTGTGTACATCACGTTGATCGACAGCCCGCTGGCGTAGAAGACGTACGCCATCCGGATTCCCCCGACTTCGAACTCGCTCGCCTCGAGAGGCGGGGAGGCGATGACGATGTCGCGTTCGTCCTTCAGGATGCCGCTCACCCAGTCGATCGTCTCCGCCGCGCCGCTCGCAGGCGTGACGGTGAAGTCGTGGTCGTATTTGTTCTTGAAGTAGCGCGCTTCGTTAGCACGAAGCCCGGCGAGTGCGTCGGCGACCGGTGACGACTCCAGGCCGACCGGCGACACGTTGATGAAGTCAACGACGTATGACACCCCTGGCGTCCTTCCCGTTCCGCGCGTGCGGCGACGGGTCCAAATGTACTGACCTGCGCCCGGTCAGCGCAGGAACGTGTCGGCCAGACCGGCCGGGCCACCGTGTCGACGCCATGAAGCGGCGATCACGCGGTAGGCCCGTTCGCCGGCATCCTTGCAGACCTCGCGAACTTCCGGGTCCCGCACGACGTCAGTGCACGCCTTGCGTACAGCGGGCCTGCGCAGCAGGACGGCAGCTGTGACGGCTGCGGCACCGAGGGGGAAGAGCGTGAGCCAGGGATTGCTGCCGTTTCGCGCGCGGGCGTCGCCCTGAGGCTCACTTGCACCGGCCCCGGCAGAGAATGCGTCCTGCTCGGACCTGTCCGACCATGTCGGCAATGCGCTCATACTCATGATGATCTCCCTATATAGTGGGCTATGCGGTGACTAAGTTAGCCCCGCGTTAGCCCGAGTATAGGCATGAAGTTAGGGTCGGTGTCAAGCATGGCGACTGAGCGAGCAGACCCGAAGCCGCGTCTGGCCGCACAGGCATCCGTCCTGAAGGCCTGGGGGCAGGAGTGGCGGCGCGCGAACGGCAAGGGGCAGCAAGACCTCGGTCGGGTCGCCGGTTACGGCAGCGACGCGAGCCCGAAGAGCGCCGCCGTCGCCATCTCCCGCATCGAGTCGGGCAAAACCGACCCGACCGGTCGCTATCGCCAGCGGCTGTTGGACGCGCTCGGACACACCGAGGCGGAACTCGAGGACGAGACCGAGCGAGCGCTCGCCGCGCTGTCGCGACCCGGGGTCTTCACTCGAACCATGGCGGGCCAGATCTTCTTCGAGAACGAGGCGAGGAGAGCCCAGATCATCGCCTCGTCGAACCTGCTCACCGAGCGCGTCACGTTCCAGATCCGAAACTCCGAACGCACGCTGGAGCGCGCGCGCAATGCATTCATCCTGCCGTTCCTCGAAACCGCGGCGAGGATCGACTGGCGACCGGTGCTCGTTGCCCAGGATGTCGGGGCACCCGAGGGCGCACCGGGATCGCTCGAGGGCGAGATCAGGGGGCTCCGAGGACAGACGGAACTCACCATCCTGAAAACGGTGACCGAGAGCGGCGCCGCGGACGCGAGCGCGGGGACCGCAACGGCTGCAGGCACTGCCGCCGGGGTGTTCGTCGCAGTCTCGGCAGCGGGCAACGTGTCGACGGGTACCGCGATCGCCTCGCTGTCGGGCACGGCCGCTTCCAGCGCGACGCTCGCCTGGCTCGGAGGCGGATCACTCGCGGCCGGTCGCATGGGTGTGGCGGGCGGCACTGCGGCGCTGACCGGTGTCGTCGCCCTGCCCGCGCTCATCGCCATCGGGGGAGTGCTCATCTGGAAAGGGCGCAAGCTCCGCATGGAGGCGGAAGCCGAGGCCGAAAAGCTGGATGCGGCGCAACAGGCGCTGGAAGACATGCAGGACGCACTCCCGCGAGCGGAACGCTGGAACGAAGCGCAGCAGGCCGTCATCCAGCGCGCCGAACTCCTCGGGCGCACCATTCACTCGCGCTACGCGGAGTCACCTCCGTTCGGCGAAATGCCGGGGCGCGACCCGAACCGCCGGACCAGCTGGAGCATGCTGTCTCCCGACGCGCAGAAGGCGCTCGATGTCGAGCTCAAGCTGCTCAGCATCATTCTCGACACACAGGCACTGCCGATCTGGCTGGGGGTGACCTCCGTCAGCCAGCCGGACCTCACGGCTTCGCAGGAGAAGACCGCAACCGTCTCCGAGGAGTGGATCGATGAGAGCCTGACGTTCGCTCAGTTCGACCTCGACGAACACGAGGAATGGGTGCGGAGCCTCTTGGCTCGGGACCGCTCGACCAACTGAGGTCTCGATCATGGGTCCGCAGCAGTCGATTGAGGTCTGATGTAAAGCGTGCTTTACTGAAGTCATGAGTAAAGCATGCTTTACATGGAAAGCGTCGTGAGCGATCACCCGGTGCGCCGACGTGCACCCATGTCGAACTACGTCCTCGCGATTGCGTTCGGCGCCATCGCGACCATCGCCGTTGCACTCGTGGTGGCGGCGACCAATCCCGAAGGCTTCTGGCTCGCTGCCGGCATCGGTGCCCTGTGTGCGGCGTATCCCGCGTTTTCACTCGGCGCCCGCGTCTTCGTGATCAACCACACCGCCACCCGTGATGCTCATGGTGAAGACAGCGTCGAGATGACATGGATGAGGCAGGCGGCCGCCGGCGCATTCCTCGATGTGCTTCTCACGACGATCGTGCTGGCCGTCGTCCTGATGCTCTATCGACTCGACGTCAGTGCACTGGTGTTGCTGCTCGTTCTCATCGCCTTGAGCGCAGCCGATGCGACTCTGCGCTATCTCGTGATCCGCCACCGCGCGCTGAAATGAAGAACAACGTCGCCGAACGACGACTCGAGCGCGAGTGGACGCAAGCCGATCTCGCACAGGCGCTCGGCGTCTCCCGCCAGACTGTCATCTCGATCGAGCGCGAGCGATTCGACCCGTCGCTTCCCCTTGCTTTCGTCATCGCGCGGACGTTCGGTTGCAGCATCGAGGACGTGTTTCTCTCGGATCCACAATCCTGAGTTCGCGCTTTTTCACGCGGATCGGCCTATTTACGCGGCAACGGCGCGCCCCGTATAGTCGTCGGCAAGCAGTTCGGCAGGACCGCATGTCCTTGTGAAGTCTCTCCGCGACCGAAAACTGACAAAGATGCCCACGCAAATGCTGAGAAGGCTGGTGCCCCGCGGCTTGAGGTTGCGGAGCAAAATGCGATGGAAGAACGGCCGTTGGCGCCTGGGCACCACCGACCGGATGTTCCTCGAGGACGTCGTGGTGCCCGGCCTTCTTGCCACGAATGAGATCCATCGCGTCCTCGACATCGGCGTCGCCTGGTACACCCGCTCGTACCCGCGTCTGTTTGCGAGGGCGGACTACTGGACCGTTGATGTCGATCCGGCCAAACAGCGCATCGCAGGGGCCAACCATCACACCCTCTCAGCGACGCAGCTGACGGACGCCTTTCGCCCCGGGATGTTCGACCTCGTCGTGTGCAACGGAGTGATCGGCTGGGGGCTGAACGATCCTTCGGACGTCGAGAAGGCGCTGGATCAATGTGCTGAGGTCATGCGGGCCGGAGGATGGCTGATCGTGGGCTGGAACGACATGGAGGGGCGCCGCGTCCCCGGCCTGGATGACCTTCTCACCAAACGCTTCCGCAGGCAGGTGTTGCCCGCCGTGGGAGCGGATCACTTCATCCCCGAGACCGGTTATGCGCATCGCTTCGACTTTCTGACGAAGCGATGAAGCCATGAGACGTCAAGGGAGTGCGCACGGGCCGCCCGAGACGGTGGCGATGTTCTGGGCGCACTACGACGATGACCTCGTCTTCGCCAACCCCACTCTCCTGCACGCTCTCGAAAGCGGGCGGCACGCTCACAGCTGCTTCATCACCGCCTCCGACGCCGGCGCCGGCATGTCCGCATACGTCGACGGGAGAGAGCGGGGCATCCGCGCCGCATACGACACCATGCGGGGTGCGCGCGGAACGTGGTCGGACCGGCCCATGGTGCTCGGCAATGGCGTGGGCGTGACCCTCACCCGTCCGGACGATGACGAGCGGGTTTCGCTCTCATTCCTGCGCCTCCCCGACGGCGGCTTGCGCGGCATCGGCTACGCGTCCACGGGCTGGCAGAGCCTTGCGAAGCTGGTGGCAGGAGAGCTGCCGGCACTGCGCACGCTCGACACCGGACAGCCGATCACGGTTGAACTGCTGCGCAGCACGGTCGCCGAACTCGTCGTCGCCTATGGCGCGACGACGGTGATCACACACGAACCCGGGTTCGCCGACCTCCCCGGCGACGACCATCCCGATCACCAGAGCGTCGGCCGTGTCGTGGCGTCGGCCGTCGACGCCGGTGCCATCGACGGCGGTGTGATGCAGTACGCCGTCGGATACCCCGCCGCGCTGCGCCCCGCGAACATCACAGCCGACGTGCTCGCCCGAAAGCTGCAGGCATTCGCCTCCTACGCCCGGCATGATCCTGTTGTCGCGCGCGAGGAGCCGCACGAATACCTTCTCGTCCGCGGATTCGGCGAGTGGCTGCAGCGTCATTATCTGGTGACTCACGACGAACTGGTGCGACTGGTTGCCGACGCCGATGAGGTCGCGACGACGGCCACGCCTCATGCGGTGCCGCATCCCGATTCGGCGTCATCGGTCCCAAATGCATTGCCGACACATCTCGCCCCGCCCGTCAGGCATCGCGCGACGCATGTACGTCCTTCCGGCGGTCGCAGATCCGAGCACGACAACCCCGGCCGCACACGTGCGGAGGAGTGAAGGCCCCCATGACTCTCGAGCTGGACACGGCCACTGAACGCCTGAGGCCGCGCCAGCAGGAACTCGTCGGCTCGCCGCGGACGACATCTTCTGTACGCTCCGGGTAGCGGACCATCCCGACCGACGATGCGGTCGGCGAGCCTGCGGAGTCGAGGGGGACGAGATGAGCGGTTGGCGCATTCGCGATTACCACGCGGACGATGTCGACGGCATCCTGCGTCTGTGGGAGCAGATGCTCGCGGTGAATGCCGAGCCCGTCTACGGCCTGTCGGATGTGCTCGCGTCGTGCGCGAAGGATCACGCGGTCGTCGCGGTGATCGGCGACGAGGTGGTCGGTGCGGCGATCGGGCGTGCCGCGCACGCCCAGGGATGGGTCGTGTTCCTCGCGACCGCGGCTCATGTTCGCGGGAGCGGTATCGGGTCGTCGATGCTCGCCGCGCTCGAGGCGCGGATGGCGGCGGTCGGCATCTCGAAGCTCTCCGCGCTCATGCCCGCGGCTGAGACCCGCGTCGGGGCGTTCCTGCATCAGGGGTTCGCGCTGAAGCAGGACCTCCACTACTTCGAGCGGCACATCCCGGTGCAGCGGGAAGAGCTGAAGATCCTCGCTGATCTGGGTGGACGCGTCCTGCCGCGCGGGCTGTGGGACGGCGTCGGCGGAATGACCGCCGAGAAGGACCTTCTCGAGCGACGCGTGGTCATGCCGCTCGCCCAATCCGAACTCGCGGACCGGTTCGGCGTCGTGCCGCCGCGCGCGATCGTGCTGTTCGGGCCGCCCGGAACAGGTAAGACCACCTTCGCGAAGGCGATCGCCTCACGCCTGGAGTGGTCGTTCGTCGAAGTCTTCCCGTCACGTCTCGCGTCGCACCCGGGCGGTCTCGCGGGGGCTCTGCGCGAGACGTTCACCAAGATCTCCGAGCTCGAACATGCGGTCGTGTTCATCGACGAGGTCGAGGAGATCGCCTCGCACCGGCAGGGCGAGCCGCCCTCGCCCACCCAGGGCGTCACGAACGAGCTGCTGAAGATCATCCCCGCGTTCCGCGAGCAGCCCGGACGGCTCCTGATCTGCGCCACGAACTTCATCAGGGCTCTGGATGCCGCGTTCCTGCGTCATGGCCGGTTCGACTACGTGATCCCGATCGGGCTGCCCGACGACCAGGCGCGGCGGGCGATCTGGGAGCGCTACATCCCCGCCGCCGCGGTCGACGTCGATGTCGATGTGCTCGTAGAGATGACGGAGGGGTTCTCGCCCGCCGACATCGAGTACGCCGCGCGGAAGGCGTCTCAGTCCGCGCTCGAGAACGCGGTCAATTCCGGTGCGGAGAACCCCGAAGGGCCGTTCATCGATGACTACGTCGCTGCGATCTCCGCGACGCGCGCCACGGTGTCGGCGGATGTCGCGGCGGAGTTCTGGGAAGATATCGAGAACGTCGGGCGCCTGTAGTCGCCGGCCACCCCGGCCGAGGCATCACACCATCGCGGGCACGGGCCGGTCGGGATAGAGCTCCTGCATCGCGCGGTCGTACTTCCGCTTCATCAGCAGAAGATAGACCAGCCGAATCGGTGCCGGAACGTTCGCCCGGAACCACTCCTCCCGCTCGGGCTCGGGAACGCTGGCGAGCAGCAGGCCGAGTTGGAGCGACATCACGTCTCTCGGCAGCTCTTTGCGATGCGCCATCAGCGCGGCGCGCGTGTGGCCCTCCAGCTCGTCCCATTCCCGCTGGGAGAGAACCGTGCCGGCGACCGGCATGATGTCGTCCTCCTCCTGGCCGAGATGCGCGAAGAGCGTGTCGCGGAGGACCTCGATGTCGCGAGCGAACGCATCGCGAAGTCCCGCGTCCGCCGTCGCGGCCCACGGGGCCAGCTGGGGCTCGATGCGGGAGAGTTGCGACGCGACCTCTGCGTGCTGGGCGCGCATCTGATCGACGTGCGCGACGCACGTGGGATCGCGGGTGGTAAGGCGATCCCAGAGCACCGTGTCTTCGGTCTCGTGATGGAGGTGCAGTGCGAAGAAGTCGAGCTTCGCGTAGTCCCCGACGATCGCAGCGCGCTTCAGGTCACCGGCGTCGACCTCGCGGATGAGCATCGGCAGCTGGCTGTAGAGCCAGCGGAAGATGCGATGCACGAGGATCAGCCCGGAGGTGTCGCATCCTGGGGTCTGCCCCTCGGGCACCGACCCGGAGGACGGCAGTTTCGTGGCCATTTCGATCCCTCGATCCCGCCACGATCACGAATGCTGGAGAACCCCACCAGTGGCGGACAGCCGCAGAATACACCTGCGCCGCAATCGCCACAGCCTGCTCGCGAGACGGGTGACCTCTTGCCCTCCAGGTGAGCGCCGCCGTACGCTCTCGACCGTGGAGAACGACGCTCCTGGGGGGCGAGATCGACAGACCACGGCGGCCCTGTCGCGCATTCGCGTGGCCGAGCGCAGCTGGGAGCGCCGTGTCGTCGTGGACGCAACCGTCAACCATCGCGTCGAGACCGTGTTCCCCTACCTGTCCGACCCGACGCGTTGGCATGACTTCGCGCCCGCCGTCGTATTCCGGAGGCAGATCGATGCCGGGCCGCCGAGCGTCGGGACGCGATGGATGGCCACCGACCGCATCGGGCCGTACCGGATCCACTTCATCGATCGCCTGGACGTCCTCGATGAGAATCGACGCGCGGTCTGGCTGTCATCGGCGCCGTGGAACTCTCGCGTCGAGTACGCCTGCATCGAGTCCGGCGAGGCTACGCGCATTCGCGCGGACTACGTGGGCGACCTGAGCGACTCCTTGCGCTGGCAGGTCGGGTGGCTTCCGGGTTGGGCCACGCACTGGATCCTCGCCCAGGACTTCCGTCGATTGGACCGGCTGCTCACGCGCGAGTGTCGCGAAGCGGACCGCTGGCAGCTCCAGCATCCTCGTCGGGAGAATCCTCCGGATCCCAACGGAGCAGATCGCCGGGCTGGCACTGCAGCGCATCGCACAGCGCCTCGAGCGTCGTGAATCTCACGGCCTTCGCCCGGCCGTTCTTGAGCACCGAGAGGTTCGCCGGCGAGATTCCGACCAGGTCGGCGAGCGTGCCGACCGCCATCTTCCGTTTGGCGAGCATGACGTCGATGTCCACGACGATGGGCATCAGATCACCTCATCGAGCTCGGAGCGAAGGTGCTCCGCCTCGACCTCGCGCGTGACGGCCTGCTTGAGCAGCATCCGAAGCACGTACACGACGAGAGCGACGCCGGCGATCACGAGGGAGGCTCCGCAGATGAGGCCGACGACGCCCGGCGCGGTTTCGCCGGGGACGAGCATCACCGCGATGACAGCAGTGACGACCGATCCGGCCGTGATCGCCCCGATCACGACATCGACGTACCGGAAGGCGGCATCCGAGAACACGGTTCCTCGTCGCACCAGCGTCAGCAGCTGCCAGATGCACACGGCGATCACCTGCAGAGCGACGACTTCGAGGATGAGCAGGAGCACCGCCGTCACCCGCAGCCAGTCGGGAAGCTCGGACAGGTCATTCCAGATGATCGGCATCATCCAGAACTGAACGAAGAGCGAACCCGCGAACGAGAGCGCGATCACCACTCTCAATAGAACGATCGCAAGACTGCCCACTCTGACTCCCTAGAACGATTTACGATAGAAGAATATCGATAATCGATCGAAAGTGGAAGTCAAACGATCGGGATGCCGCAGCCCGTCATCGCGGACAGCGGTCGCCGGTCATCGTTGGGACAGGCCCTCGAGTCCGACGCGATCGACGCGCCGGTGGTAGCGCATTCCGAGCATGCCACCGAGGATCGCCCCGATC
>Ga0247819_10000930_pt1 | contig 16331 bp, 25 predicted proteins | sample 13C_Xylose_Day6_FD_193428 | JGI IMG/M metagenome (GOLD analysis project Ga0247819, IMG submission 193428) | Soil microbial communities from agricultural site in Penn Yan, New York, United States - 13C_Xylose_Day6 | ecosystem: Environmental > Terrestrial > Soil > Agricultural land | place: USA...
TTCGTTGGTTTTGCACGTCGGCGTACACGGTCAACGAGTGCCACGCCACCCCCAAGAAAGCGAGTAGGGCGATCAGCAGACCGAGCAGGATGCCGCCGTCGTAGGCATAGTTTTTGATCGTCTCGATCAACCCGGATCCTTCGCCGCGCGAAGGGGCTTCCATGGTGGGGAGCTCGGCAAAAGCCAGGCTTGGGCCGAGCACCAGCAGCAGTCCGATCAAGCGCTGGCTCGCACGATCACGCAGGTTGTTTTTCAGAGGGGTAAAGCACTTGAGCATGGCGGCGATCTCCTGGGTTAGGACAGGGTGAAGAACATCAAAACCAGCAAGGTGAGCAGCACGCGTGCGGCGCTGCCGCCGAAGGCTCCAAAGCGCACGCTGCCGCTCGCCCAACCCCGGTAAGCCGTCCACATCACCCAGGCGCACCACAGCAAGGTCAGGACGAGAACCAGGGACAGCCACAGCGTAGAACTGCTCTGCGGTGCGAAGCCGGCGGCGTTTTGGAACGCAGCGATCTGAACGTCAGTCATGCTCATGGCGAGGGCTCCGCAATCGGAGTGTCGAGGCGGTAATCACCGACCAGTTCACTGGGGGCGCGGGGTTGCGCACGGGCGGGGTACAGATAGCTCTGCACCCCTTGGCGGATACGCTGAATGTCCTGGGTCAGTCGGGGGTAGTCGAAGCGATAGCGCTCGACTGGTTCAGCCGTGCTGGCGGCCTCAGCTCGTGTTGCAAGGCGTTCGATGGTGTCGAGTTGCCGCTGGATAAGGCTGAGTTGATCCTGCTCATGAGCCGAGGCGGCATAGCTGCTGCCGTGAACGATAGCCAGCGAGAGTAGTAAGCAGCGAAAGACGGTAGTCGGCATGATGCTGTCCCATATGGAGCTGGGAGCAGAATCAAGTCAAAGGTCGAATTATTCCGTAAGAAACCTGAGGTCTAATGAATCGCTTTTTCTGGGAAAGGACTGGGGATGTTTACGTTACAGCTAATGTGGTCCTTCGATCTTGGGTGGAGAGAGTGGTTGAGGCTCTAGGGAAATTCCACTCTCGATGAGCTTCGTTGATGACGATATCGTCACCCCCCCCCATTTTCCGTGAACACCACGGCACGCGGGTCTGTAAGATATTCAGGAGGCCCGTTGCAAACTCTCTCAGGATCGTCCGCGATTCGTCATCAATCCTGACAGAGAACCGTATGACTACACCCATCCGCCGCGCAGCATCCCTTCGTCCAGGGCAATACAAACACTTGATCCGCGTTGCATCTGTTACTGGCCGTCTGCCAGAGCGCGACGTGATGCTTTTATGGCTCACACACACCACTGGGATTCGCGTCACCGAACTGGCCTTGCTGAAGGTCGCAGACGTGCTGTACCCCAGCGGAGCTATTAAGTCCGAGGTGTATCTACGAGCAGACATCACCAAGGGCTGCCGACCCCGCAGTTTATACCTGACACATGCTCGATGCCTTGCCGCCTTGGACGGCTGGATCGCGGTTCGCTTGCAGCGCCGGTGGGGCCTGTCCGGCGCTGATGAATATCGGGGCATGCGCCCAGGTTCAAAGCTGGTTACCACACACACAAGGGCCAAGCGTTTGAACTTGCGTTTAAACATCGCCAATTGGACAGCGGTCCGGAGGTTTACCGTGCCTGTGATTCGCTCCAGCAGACGATCAGTCGGCTCTACCGGCAGGCCGGTATCAAGCAGGGTTCGTCACACAGTGGCAGGCGATCTCTGGCGGCAAAGGTGCTGGCTGCGACCGGCGACGTGGAGATGGTACAGACCATCCTCGGTCATGCCTGCCTCGATCACAGCAAGCCGTATCTAACTGTTGACATCGAGGTTATCCGTCGTGCTTTCGAGCTTGCACTGGCATAGTGATATCGGTAACTTTTTCCGCTAGTCAGCATTGATATTGAAATGTCCGTCCAGGGGTGAGGTTTTTGCCCCCGAGAACTTGAGGAAATCAACAATGGCTAGGCTCACACTGACCGATTTTGACGAATGGCTCGATGGCGCTGTGCAGACGGACGTAGAGGACGTGTACGCCCTCCATGAAGCCGTTGACGGTGAAACAGAGTTCGCTCAATACAAAGCCGAGCGTGCACCAAATGGACAGCTCTTGGTCTCGTATGGCGACGATAGCCCTTGGTTGAGGCTGTCCACGGAGGAAGCTAAGCAGGGTTTTCTTCGTCGTCTTGGCGGCCGTTATGTTGGGGAAGGTTGTATGGACATCGGTGCGTGGTATGTCATGCACATGGGATTAGCGTCCGATTAAAGGAAATTCGCATGGAGGATGCCGATGAGGTGTACCAGATCCTTCGAGACACCAAGGTTTTGGCTCGCCGTTATTACCAACTCACTCGCAAACCGCTGGGTGTGACTGGGGAAATCGCAGAGTACGAGGCAGCTCGGCACCTCAACGTCGAGTTGGAACTGGCTAGGCAAGCTGGGTACGACGCGACAGAAGTGAGAGATGGGCTGAACGTCAGAATTCAAATCAAGGGGCGGTATTTCACGAGCCCACGAATGCGAAGCGGTCGAGTGGGATCAATCGATTTAAGGCAACCCTTCGATACAGTTTTACTGGTTCTTCTCGATGCGGATTACAACGCTTTCCAGATTTTTGAAGCGGATCGCTCTGCGGTTGAGGCGTTACTGACAAGGCCTGGGTCAAAGGCTCGAAACGAACGTGGCTCAGTCGGTATCAGTCAATTCAAAGCGATCAGCAGACTGCGCTGGGCGCGGTCTGAAGTATAGGAAATGGATCATGAACATTGAGACTATGGCTGCTGCCGTCGCGAAATGGGCCAGCTCCGAGCCGCTAATTCGAAAGGCGTATCTCTTCGGCAGTCGAGTTCGTGGCGCGCATAAGCCAAGCAGCGATCTGGATATCGCGGTCGAGATTTTCACCTTGCAGGGAGATACCAATCCATTTACTACCTGGACCTGTGAAGCGCAGCGCCTCAAGGCCTCGATAGCCGGAATTGTTCCTGTGATCGTCGATCTTGATTGGTATGGAGGTGAGGTGGAGACGCCCCGCATCCATCAGGCTTTAGGGCAGTCAAGTGTCGTGGTCTATGACGTTGGAAATTCCACCTCAACTATCCCGACCATCTGATCCAGGAAGTTCAGTCATGAAGGTGCGAAGTCTGTATGCAGCATTTCTGCTCTGGCCAGTCGGAGCGGGGATGCTTTTTGCCGGCCTTGTGCCGTTGTGTTTGGTGAAAGTGGGCCTACACGGCTGTTGTCCTTGGTTTTTATCATCATAGGGATGTCATTCAACGGGCTCTGGGCGTTCTACATCGACCGGAGTGGCATGGCGCAGCGTGTACACGATTTTTTGGGGCTTACCCAAAACCCGTTCACCGGTCGGTATAGCGCCACCCAAAAAGAGATAGAGGCGGATGCCCGGCGTGTTCGGGATTCAGCGAGTGACAAGAAACAAGAATGACCGGCTAGTAGCACGCGTTGCCGTCAACTATATCCGTCTCAGTCATAGGAAAATCACGATGAACAACGCTGAAAAATGGGTCATTCAAAACACCCATGGGCACTGCTAAAGAGTTTCGCAATTGACCCTGAGAAGATCCGTATCGACTGGTATCGGCCAGATGCACCCGGCAAAACCAAGGCAGGCGAGAAAGGTCCGCTTAACTTTCTCGCTGAATCTAAAGCGCAAGTTCTGCTAATGGCTTTTGTGCCCCAGGTTCCGACAGAATTCGCAGGGGCAAAGGTCATGACACTGGCCCAGGCACTCAGCCCGGTCAGCACCCTCACCAGTTAACGGAAAGGCCCGTCTACCGCCTGCCCGCCGATGTGCGGGGTTAGGTCAGTAGCAGCTACAAGGAGATTGCTATTGCTACGAATGATTTTGCTGGGGGCCATTGCCCTGTGGCCCTTTGCCTATGCGCAAGCCGATGCGGTTTCGCCATGGGCGGATGGGCAAGACCTGGAACAGTTCTACAAGCAGTATTGCTCGGCACCAGACCTTGAAAAGCACTACTTCCCGTCACTGGAGGCCAAGCAGATGGAAGGGCTCACTAAGCTGATTTCAGAGGTCTTGTGGGCCGACAATTCCGATAATCTGCTGGGAATTCAAGAATCATCGACAACGGCTGTTGTAGCTCGAATGCAGGCCTTGCAGCACCCTATGGCCCCCGCATTTAAGATCATGACTCAGCAAGCCGCCGAAGAGCCGATGCATAGTAAATACGTGCACTTGCACAACGTTAATGTTAAGCAGCGCGACCAAGACTTGGAGCGCTTTGAAAAACTGGCCACAACTAACGCTCAGCTGGCTGGAGCCATGCTGACCGTCCTCGACTGTCGAATCATTCGCAATGTGAAGACCATGGACCCTCTTGTAGCCAATCGGGTTGCCCAGGTGAAGGCCATGAAGTTGACGATCAAGACGGCCCCCAGCAGCTCGCCCCAGACGGGTCCCGGTGGTGGCTATTCCGATTCGGATTGCGGTTGCGGTGGCGGGAATTTTTGTTACGGGCCCCGAGGCGGTCATTACTGCATCACATCGGGCGGTAAGACGCGCTACGTAAAGCACTGACTGCGTGGGGGCAAGCCAAACACCGTCAGTTAACGAGGATAATCCGACCAGCCCCACGGGGCTGCATCGTAAAGCGTTCATTGTCCAATCAAGCTAGCAGGGGACTTATGAACGCTTTGCCAATGCAGCTACGAATCAAAGGAAATTCACTATGACTGAGACTTTGCTCATGATTATCGCCAGCTTGTTGGCGGTGATTTGCATTCTAGGCGTTGGGATTTTCTTCAACGTTTCCCAAGCCAAGACTGGTATTTCATCGCTTATTCAGGTCACGGCAGCTCTTCACGACGTTAATGAGAGCCTTTTTAAAGAGGGTTTCGAGTCGACCAAATCTAACCTGGAGCAGCTGATCGAGACATCCATCGCCATTGAGCGGAGCATCTCGGAGATCAAAGACGTAACTGATGTGATTTATCGGTACAAATTGCCAAATGCGGCTGAGAGACAATTCTTGGATCAGATCGAGATCGACAATGAAGTCTCGAACGGAATCATGAGCGCTGGCGAACGCCAACCCTAAGTTGGCAACACACTGCGATGTGCCCGACCACGCAAAGACAACGGAAAAGGCCGCTCCTATACTCCCCCTTGATTGGGGGGTTGGCCGTACTAGGGTGCGGCTTTCGCGTCCGCGATACTGAGACGAAAAAGTCATGGCAGAGATCAGTGCATTAGAGCGGCGCAAGCTCGAAAAACTGCTGGAGATGGGCGACGGGTATGTCCTGAACTTCTCAGATCGCACCTATGCGGAGTTCTTCCTCGACTTCCGTGTCGATATTGACTCCGCTCAGTTCCGGGTATCTGGTAGCTCCAAGGCCAAGCGGATGCGTACCTTCTGGGACACCGCACCGAACCACACCGTCGGCAAGGTACTCGAAGGGTTGATTGCCTATGGGGTCCAAATTGGGCGGCTGGGTAACAGCAACCCGCTGATAGTAGATGACTGCCGCAAGATCGCTCAGCGCCTGCTGAGCGGCCAGCCTGTCGTCGATCTGGAAGCGCTGACGGCGATTGCCGACGAACGCGATTTTGAGGTGGTGGCCCAGCACGTGCGCGAAGCCATCGAAAAAAATCAGCCCGAGGGTGCCCTTGATCGCCTGCATACGTTCGTGAACAAGTTCATCCGGGTCACCTGTGAGCCGCATGGAATAACGATCAGCCGGGACAAGCCGCTGCACAGTGTCTTCGGCGAGTACGTGAAGGCCCTACGTGGGAGTGGCCATCTTGAGTCGGCGATGACGGAACGCATATTGAGGTCCAGTATCTCGGTGCTAGAGGCCTTCAATGATGTGCGCAACAACAAAAGCCTTGCGCATGACAATCCGATCCTGAACTACGACGAGAGCCTGCTTATCTTCAATCACGTGGCAACGTCCATCCGTTTTATCAAGTCGCTGGAAGCGAGAATCAAGGCCAAAAGCCCAGCTCAGAAGACTGACGAGCCCCTGTGGGATGAGACCATACCATTTTGAACCGCACACTCAGCATTCCAAACAAATAGGAAATGTCACCAGGTACACCCCAAGCCGAATACCCGCCGCGCCGACGACTGAACGCCAGAGGAAAAGTAAGAATATGGACATTCCAGCGGTCGCGGGTGAAGAGAAGCAGAGACTGTATGAACGCCTCTACGTAGCCGCCGAAGATTTGGGCCTCGCACGCCAATACGCCCAACATCTACTGAAAAAAGGTTGGCACTCAGCGCCTTGGGAGCGTCGTGGTTCTATCTACATGCAGCAATCCGCATTTGTGACGGCACTTGTTGTTAGCTATGCGAGGGCATTCACCAAAAGCTACGGATGGCCGAGTTTTCCAGAAAGTTTTTTGCCTGAAGATCAAGGTGCTATAGCTCTGCACAAGCGGCTGATGAGCCTTCGCCATGAGGTGTATGCACATTCGGATAGCAAGCACCATAAAGTCCAGCCTTGGCGCATAAATTCTAAGTCGGTCACCGATTTACGCGGTGCACCGTTTTTGCGTTTCACGAAGGATGAATGCGAACTGATAACCGAATTGATTGACGAAATTCGGAAGCGGCTCTTGCCTAGAATAACCCTCATGCGAGCCGAAATTGCCGACGCATAGGAAAATCCGACAGCTCCACGGGGCTGCATCGGAGAGCGGCCCGGAGTACCGATTGCTTGCGATGGCCATGCCGTCAGATGGAAATCAAACGTCATACCGGGTCGCTCTACCAATGCAGCTACGAGTCAAAGGAAAGGTTACTCAAGTACGCTCAAACCCTGCCGTCAAACGTAGGGTCAAGGACGTAGTGAGGCGCTAATTTTCGCGTCCGCGAAAATGCCTGGTGACTAAATCCATGAATAACGGAAAACTCATGAAAGCAATTCTGTTCGCAATAGTGACCACCTTTGCAGCCAGCGCCTCGGCTGCCGATTCAATCTTCGTAAGCACTGAGCTGACTCGTAACGGTGTGGTTGTCGATAATTTTGCCGGCTCTACCACTGATGGACACACCCAACCACACAGCAATATCAGTCTCATCAAGTATAGAGATTCAGTCACCAAGGGTAAGACCAACATGGCGGACTTGGCTGTGGGTACCGAGGCATCCATCACACCGCACATCACCAGTGATGGTCGTATCAGTCTGAGATTCAATGTGGACTACGTTGAGTTGGAGAAAATGGCAACGGTGAAGGTCGGGAACTTCACCATCGATCAGCCTAGGACCGGAGGCTTCAAGCATGCCGCTACGGACATACTCGCTAGCGGAGAGAAGCGCGAATACAAGGCTTTGGAGAACGGTGTCGAGTACATTTATACCGTATCAGCCACGAAGCAGTGATGATGCGTTAGGAGAGAGACGTTATTCGCGTCCTAGGATCAAGCAGGAAAATTGAATCAATGAACATTGAAAACCGCTACACAGCGGCCCGCGAAAAATTCTTCGCTGAAAATCCTCGTGCTCTCACTCAGATTGAGTCTGTCAAACCAGCCGTTATCGAGGCATGCGGCATGACCGTTGATGAGTACCGTGAACAGCAGCGCCTTGTGGTTTTCGCAGAAGCTGCCCGAAGCCGTGGACTTGAGATTGATGAGTTCGTGATTCGCTTGGTAGCTGAATCACCGGAACAAGCTAACGAATGGCGCTTGGATCAACACCGCAAGATCGCAGCAGCGCTTGGTATCGATTGGGATGAGTACAAGCAGCTAAACCGTATCGCTGGATAGGAAAAGTCGCCTGTTGCACCCCAAGCCTCGCATCGCGGGGCTGGGTCAGTAAAAAAAAGCGCAATTTCGCGCTGATGAAACTGGGGAAGACATCAATGGGTTTTTGGAGTGGAGTTGTAAAATTCGTTGGTGCTGCTGTCGTTCTTAATGGGAGAGCGAATCAGCAGCGAACAACGGGGATACAAAGCAACACCCCGTGCTACAAGGACCACTCGATTTCATGCAAAAAGTGCGAGGGTTTAGCAGGCCCCATCAAGGGTACGAAGCGGAACTATCGCTGTTCATGCGGTCACCAGTTTTCAGGCCCCAATCATCCATTTTGAGCCTTGCGTTGGTTAATCGACCATGCCTCCCTCAACCTTACGCAGAGTTAAGGGAAATTCCCGCCCAGGTACGCCAAAAACCCAGCCATCGAGCTGGACCGAGGAGAGGCGCAGTTTTCGCGCACCGGATAGGGGATACGCCGATGAGTCAAACCGTGGAACATGCTAAGGCTGCGCTGGCAGCCGCGACCGCAGCCTACCTGAGCGAGTTGGAGCGTGACGCCGAGCGTGGCGAAGGAAGCGGCGCCCAAGAACGTCGCCGCGAAGAACATCAGCAGTCGCTGCGCGCCGCTATTGCTCAGTGTGAGCGCGATCTGGAAGACGCCAAACGTCGAAGCGCTGGCAAATAGGAAAATCTGCTGCACTCACAAGCCCGCCAATGTTGCGGGCTAAGCCAGTACAAGGGCGTGGCTTTCGCGTCCAAGATAATGGCCCTCATAAATGCCCGACCAATCTGAGCTTTCCCTTCGCTTAACCCCTGCACCAGATGATTTCGCCCGATTCGGGACTGAGTATCAGGGGGAGTTGCGCCATTTTATGAATCAGCTTAACGCTGCGAATGTCGATGCGAGTCCCCGAATAGCTGTATTCGATAGCCCTGGTGCTGTCGGTGGTATGGCGGGTGAGTTTGTCATTCCCGCAGCTCAAATAATTGTCCCGGCAATTAGCGTTGCAGTCGTTGCGTGGATAAGTGGACGCGCGGGTCGCAAGCTTCGTTTGAAAGTGGGCGACGTCGAACTTGAAGCCAGCACACAAAAAGACATCGACCTTCTTTTTGCAAAAGCTTTGGAGCTGAAGGCGGCTCAGGCAAAACAGTCAGAATAGAAGGAAAATCCGATCAGCCCTACGAGGCTGCATCGGAGAGCGGCCCGGAGTACCGATTGCCAGCGATGGCCATGCCGTTAGATGGAAATCAAACGTCAGGCCGGGACGCTCTACCAATGCAGCTACGAGTCAAAGGAAAAGACCGCGACCCTACATCTTGTGTCGCCGGCAGCTGCGTTCGACACCACATCTAGTGGTCCAGAGGAAAAGGTTCCGGTAGTGCCCAAGCCCTGCTGAACGTGGGGCTGAGGCCGTAGGAGCGGCGCGATTGTCGCGCCTGCGAAATCGGAGAAGGGAGCATCGATGCGAATCGTAGGATGGATACTGAGAGTCTTGGCGTGCATATGGTTCGTGTTTGGAGGGCTGCGTGTTTTCCTCGCATTGACGGGCACGGGGGCACTGGGCCCAGGGAATCATTTGTTGGTCGGGATTATCACGCTGCTTTTATCTGTTGCGGCGTTCTGGGCAAGTGGCAAGTTGCTAGATCGAGCCGACAAAGCGAAACAGGCAGCGCACGAGAACTCTTGAGTCGGCTGGCGACAGTCACGGACACAACGGAAACGACCATGAAAATCGAAGCTGCCATGGACTTAGACGATCTTGCTGAACTAATGGGCTCCGGCACAACCGAGCTGCAAGCCGTTGGCATGCGCGACATGCTCATTGAGCAGTACCAGGGCCAGAACACTGAAGACGTTTCCGAGGCGGATTGGCTGGCCTTGTTGGATCAAGTTGTTTGATTGAGTCCGTTCAGGAAGGAAAAGTTGCTCTGCTGCACCCCAAGCCCTGGCCTGAAAACCGGGGCCGAGGACGTAGAAATACGCCAATTTCGGCACTCAGATCCAACAGGAAAGCGTATGACACTTCCGCACGAAGATACTGCAAACGTTCCCCCAACACCCCGGGACGAGGATTGGGAAGCCGAGTTCGATCCTACATATCCCGATAAAACATCGGAAGGTGGCGTCTGGTACGGCAAGACCGATCACGAAATTGTTCTCATACAAATCGAAGAGTTCAACTGGGATGAGCGTGAGGAATACCATCGAAGATTAGATGACCTCGAAGGCGACGACGACTGATCGACTTGGCTTGCTGGGCGGTGAACCAGCAACCAGGCATGAAGTTGACCGGCCTCGGCAAACACAACTGAATCCACGGAAAAGGCTGGCCGGACCCTCACTCACCGGCTGCATCGTGGTTGGATGTGTCGTTCTGAGACTGACCCGACCGACTTCCGTGGCATCGCCGAATTCATGTAGGAAAATGCGCGGCACCTACAAGCCCGCCGCCGTGCGGGCTAAACGGGAAGGTACTCAAGTGGCCAACAACATCAAAACCGAAGTTCAGGAAAGCGGCATGGTCGAACAAGTGCAAAAGGTTGAACTCGCCGACTTGGCGGCTGCTTTCGACCTGCCTGCGACGCGCTTACAGCGAGAGCTGTCACTCCTAGGCTGGGGCATGATTGTCAATGAGGCCATCCGCTTGGCGCATGCGGATGACTTCGATCGGAACGTTGGACAGCGGCGGATTTTAAAGAGCCTCAAAGACCTCGATGTAACCCCAACCTGGGCGCATTTCGTAGAAGCCGCGAAGGAGTTTCTCCCGCATCTCGCTTCGCGTGCGCCTGGAAACCCAACGAGCCCGCCTGACCGACTGGTCGGTTATGTCTATGTCTTGTTCGATGGGATGACAGGGCTCAGCAAGATCGGACATACCAAGACGGCAGGTCGTCGCCAGCGCGCACAGATGAGCGGCCATGGGAGCGTGCTAGTCAATGTAGTCAATGCCAAGGTTGCAGACTGCCTTGCGGCCGAGGCGAAGTGTCACCAGCATTTTGCCCAGTACCGCACGAACGGTGAGTGGTTCAGCGTGAAACTCGAAGACATCATTCAGTATGTTCATGCGGAGCTGGATTGGCTGGAAATCGACTACGAGAATCAGGCGAGGCTTGCGCAATACATCCTTCACTGCCGATCCGGTAGTAGAGAAGAAGCAAAGGCGGTGCTGATGGAGGGGCGAAGAAAACACACACGTCTCAAGCCTACCTCAACAACAAGCTCGGGTATTGAGGGTGCTTCATAGCTGATTCTAGAAATCAGTTGCATATCACCGGCCCTCGAATGGGCCTTCGGCAGTACCAGGGCGTATTGGGCGTCCGAGAGACTGAATTGGGAAAGGTTGGTGAGAAGCTTATGAATACTATCCCGCTTACAGATACGATCATCCATGCATTGGCTCAGCTCGTAGACGACTCTGGAAATAGTGGCATTTATCGGGAGCCATCCCATGCCGATATTGAATTTCAAGTGAACACCGTTGGTCTTTCTAAGCATGATCCAAAGCAGCAAGGACAGACCATTGGCAAAGCGAAGCGAGTTCGTGCGGTGCTCTACAGTGCGATGGAGCTACAGCCTGAGGCTGGTTCTCGCTTAATCGCTGGGCTCCTATCTAAAGTCCGCGCCTGTGGTGGTTTCCGCGAAACATCTGCGAACTACGTAGGCCGTGAGGCTGTGGAAAACGCTAAGGGAGCCTTCAACGCAGAGGGCTTTAATCTAGCGGACGATGGGACGGTATCTCCCAAAGTACTGACCGCGCTTGTCGGAGCGGAATTGACTGATGCTTTGTGGGCCTATGCTCTTCGTGCTCAAAAGGGGGCTGAGGATGCGGCTCTCATAGCGGGTACTGGAAAGGATTTGTTAGAGGCTACCGCAGCCCACGTGCTTATGAGCCTTGAGGGGCGTTATCCAGAAAAGGCGAACTTTCAGGGCCTTTTGGGTATGGCATTCATCGCTCTTGAGTTGGCAGTGCCAGAGATTCCCGAGCAGCCCGGTGAACCAGCGATTAAATCGATGGAGCGCGGCCTTTTCACCGCCGCCCTCGGTGTCAATCGAGTTCGCAACAAGCAGGGTGCTGGCCATGGTAGGCCTTGGGTGCCCACTCTTTCGTCAGAGGAGGCTAAAGCCGCTATCGAGATCGTGGGAACGATCTCGGCGTACTTGCTCGGGAAGCTGTCGAAACGAGAGCGTCGACAGGCCTAGCTACCGAACTCCAACTGATCGAGGAAAATCTCTATGAGTGCGCTGAGCAGCTATAAGGGTCAGATCCATCTGATGCGGCAGATTCACGAAGCCAGCTACTACATCGGCAAAGCAGAAGAGCTTGGCCATCCTCATCTCTGGAATTCATACATCCCGATCCTAGAGTTCTTAGGACACTTCAAAAGCGCGCTCAACTCGTATGCGAAATGCTTTGTGAGTACTGGGAAAGGTCGGAATAAGCTTGAAGCTTCCTCGATTTTTAAAGCTGAGGAGGCGTGTCTGGAACAACACAAAAAAATCATGGAATTGCGCCATACCTACGTTGCGCACAATGACGAAAACGAGTTTGAGTCGGTGACAGTTCGTGAGGAGCAAGCGCGAGGAGAGCTTGTGCTTCACCTGCAGTACGAAATCTCTTTTCCTTTTGATCGTCTTTACGAGCTACGTAAGCTGATCCTGCTAGTTGAGCTTCATATTGTTGACCGTCAAAAGGGACACCTAGCTGCGATCGAGCGCGAGGTTGGGAAGCCTGTGCGAGTTCTCGAAGGAAAACCGTGAAGAAACCAACTACCGTTCAAACCTTAGGCGCGGTCTGTCTCACCGTGCTGCTCGCTGGGTGCGATGGCTACGGCGGTCGGGATGTCACCGGGGATGGCCAACCAGATGGCGTGCGCGCACAGAATGGGCAGTGCCCGGCGTATTCGGATGCCGACCGGCCGCATGCTGACGGCTACTGCTACCCCGGTTGAACGCCCCGAGCAAAAAGGTTGAGGAAATGCCCCGGCCGCAGTCGTAGGCAGCGGCGAACACCCCACCCCTTGATTGGGGGCAGTACCAGGGCGCAGTTTTCACGCCTAGGAAACTGACACGAAAAAAACACTGCGATGAGTACGACTATGACCCAGCTTGATAGAAGAATCTTCAGCACCTTCAGCTCCAACCTTTCAGCAATCACCACGCTGATGGAGGCGGGGCACCATACCCATGCAATTACCTTAATTTATTCGGCGATCGACCACATGTCCTGGCTGAACGCAGCAGGCGAGCCTGGCGGCCGAGGCTTTAAGGATTGGGTGAACCGATTTCTGTTCAATGGCAACACTTTCGACTTCAACGCTGAGGACCTGTGGGCGGCAAGATGCGGCCTCCTTCATACCGGAGCAGCTGAGTCCGATCTCTACAGGGATGGTAGAGCGAAGCTTGTCTATTACGTTGTCGGCGAATCACAACCGGATGAAAGCATGCTCAATCCCGTACTGACGGCGCATGGTATTACTCGCAGCCAAGTAGTGATCGTGGACTACCACTGGCTCTCGACAGAGTTCGTTGATGCCTTGAGCCGCTTTCACGCGCACCTACTGGCAGACGCAACCGCGCATACTCGGGCTGCTCAAAAAGCAGCAATGCAGATGGTTTTCCAAGTCTCCAGCGACGTCTCCACGTGATCGAGAAAAAGCGGCTTCCGCGCCTATGGGCGTGCTGGCTGATGTCGCCCAGGGCGATAAGTCAGCCCCCTCCATCACTAGCTACACGAACAACGAAAAAAAGCGGCGTTCGTACATACGGTGTCGCTGGCTAGCTGATCTACCACTACATGTAGTGGCACAAAGGAAAAGACCATGCCATTCCCAAAGATCCACCAGCACAATTCACACGTCACGGCCGATCCGATCATGTCGGACTATGTTCGCGAGCAGTAGCAACGGCTTCATATCGAATGGCTTACTCATGTTCGACCACCAATGTAAGTCGATAACAGGTCGATACGGCCGAGTCCCAACTCGTAGCTGATTTGCACTCGGGCATCCTGATCTAGGCGTCGGTCGAGTTGGTAGCAACGGCCACCGTTGATGGGCGCAAGATGATGAGTGCTCTGCTCATAGCGTTCGCACGCATAGGCGGCCCGAAGCTCGTGGAAGCCTTTGAGGTTGTGCGAATGGAGGATCTCTCGTGCGGGGCGGACGATTTGCCGTTGTAAATCTACATAGCTTTCGTTCGGTGCAAGCAGATTGCGGCTACCGTTGGGTGAAACCTGTTCGGCAAATTTCAGCGCGTCACGAATAGGATCATTTACCGTAATCCAACGAAGCGCCGACGCACGTGAGCGGCCACCTTGGATGCCATCTCGGATGTTGATTTTGCCGTAGTGTTCGGTCTCATGTTTTAGGCGCGGTAGGTCGGCCAAAATGGCCTCGCGCAAGCGCATGCCGGTGGCTCGCGCCAACTGAACGATGGCCGCCGCGCGCGGCATTTGGTGTTCGCAGAGCACGTCGACGATCCGCTTCACCTGCTCATGGTCTTGGCCTTGCGGCGTCGAGCGAAGAACATTGGTACGCCGCATTCCCAAGGCCTTACTCGGGCTCGGCACCGCCACAGACTGATCGCCGCGAAGCGCCGCCATAGTCCGGTTCACGCTGGACAACCGGTTTTGCGCGGTGGCGATGCCGATAGCGCCTTGTTCAACTTGTTGGCGCAGATGCCCTGCGTAGTCCAGCAAGGTCTGCCGATCTATCTGTCGCGCATCGTCAAACCCCGGCCCATCCTCCGAACGACACCAGCGGACGAACGCCTGCCAGCGATCACTGTGCGCCTTGACCGTGGCGTAATGCCCGCCGCCAAAAAGATCGCGCAAGGCTTGCGGTCCGGTATAACTCAGTTGTCGGCCATAGCCAAAATTGCGCCCATCTCGTCTACCAACCAATGCCATGATCAAACTCCTCTCGAAGCCAAACACCCGTGAGGGTTGTCCACTAACGCGGGACTCGCGGCTCCTTACGACTGGGAGCTTGGGCCTCTCATGAGCTAGCCTCCTGAACACTTCCGCAGATAAGCATTCGTGTCGCACTCAGAGATATTTTTTGAATGTCGCCGTCGTGATGGCCATGGCGACCCCGAGCATCACGGCGCAAGGCAGAAGTACCGCCATTGGGTTGAGCGAAAAGGGTAGGGACAGGTAAAGGATCCAGGGCACGATCAGCAGTGGGATGACCGCTCGCTTGGCCCGATGATAGACAAAGCTGCTTTCGCGCCCAGCGCCGAATTTACGCAGGTCGCGCCGCATCAAACCATCGATGAAGCCGGTGAACATGGCCAGCAGAAGCAGGGGGGTCGCCAAGACCAGAATGGTCAGACGCACCACGAAAGTGAAAGTGACATACACCGCCGCCAGTACAAAATCCTCGATGCTCACATACAGCTGATTGAGCCCGCTCCAGAAGCCGTTGTCCTGGCTCGACGCCCGCGCCTGCTGGGCGAAATCCGTAAAACCGGTCTTGACCAGTAACCACTGCTGGAGGAAATCCAGCCACTGGACAATCGTCTGTCCAGGCTGTTGGATAATCAGTGAGGATGTGAAGTGCTCACTGAGCCAGCCCAGTTCGCTGCTCAGCATCGCCTGACTGTGTCGCCGGCCTTGATCACCCCAGAACAGCAGCAGACCGGCCCACTCGATCAGAATCGAGAACAGCAACGAGGCGATCAGCAAACCGATGACGTGCAGGACCAGGTTAATCGCCGAGACGATTAGCCCTGGGCGCTGGATGGGTTGCGGTGGAGGGTTCTGAGCTGAAGTCATCCTTCTTGACTCCGCGAGATGCACTGCAGGGCCGACGGTGTCATGGGGCCTCCTGAGCAGGAACACTTGCATCCACCGCTGAAGAAGTGCGTGGAGGCGTAACCCGATCTGGATCGAAGTCGAGCGTCGGGCCGCCACCGCTTGCGCTCCACCATTGTCCCGCCTGCTCGTTGTAGGTCGCCCGCATCCGCTGAGTGAGTTCCTGCAGGTCCTTGGGCATGGCATCGTCGTTGGAGGGTTTTGGCAACGGCATGCGGACTTTCCAGAGCTGGCCACCGGCCTGGAAGGAGAACATTTGCCCTTTGGGCAAACTGACGATGTGAGCAGGCTCGATCAGCGGCACACTGGTACTGCTAACGCGGTCTTGGGAGGACGAGGTGAAGTCGGTGTTGGCCTCAGGATCGGAGGTGTCGGTGGCACCCGACACCAGGGTTTTGGTCAGCACATTGACCTTGGGCAACTGCTGGGTGAGCAGTTCCGCGGTGGCGGTTTCGCGCACCCGCAGCATCTGCAGGGTGTTGAAATTGCCGATCACCTGGCCGGCCTTGGCCCGGTTGCCGATACGTGCTTCGATATCGCTAAGGGTCTGGGTGTAGGCGGTTACCTGGATACCGGCACCGCCGCCCTTATTGATCAGTGGGATGAACTCATCACCCATCAACTCGTTGAACTCATCGGCGTGGAGGTTGATCGGCAACTTGTCACTGTTGTTACCCGATTGGGGCAGGCCATGGTCAATGCCATGTTTGTAGATGTGGCCCGCGACTGAGACCAAGTCGGCGAACATGGAGTTGCCCACAGCGGCGGCCACC
>Ga0247819_10000932_pt1 | contig 16285 bp, 15 predicted proteins | sample 13C_Xylose_Day6_FD_193428 | JGI IMG/M metagenome (GOLD analysis project Ga0247819, IMG submission 193428) | Soil microbial communities from agricultural site in Penn Yan, New York, United States - 13C_Xylose_Day6 | ecosystem: Environmental > Terrestrial > Soil > Agricultural land | place: USA...
AGCGACGAGTTCGGCGTGGCGCGCCACCTGGTGAACCTGGAGGTGGTCAACACCTACGAGGGCACGCACGACATCCATGCGCTGATCCTCGGCAGGGCGCAGACGGGCATCGCGGCGTTCTGATTTCGTCGTCCCCGCGGAGGCGGGGACCCAATGCTTCCAATTCCCTTCGCATCGCCCACGCGCCGGCGGCTCTGTGCCGCCGCCGTGGCGATGCTGCTGCCGTCCGTGCACGCGCAGGACGGACAGGTCCCGCCCTATGAACGCGTGGCACGGAGTGCGGACGGCATCGGCAAGGCCTTCATGGGCCGCGAGATCGCCGGCGTCATGGGCGTGCAGGGCGCCGGCTGGCTCGAACGCGAGGAGCGCGAGCGGGAAGAGCGCACCGACCTGCTGCTGCGCGAGCTGGCTCTGGCGCCCGGCATGCAGGTGGCCGACGTGGGCGCGGGCACGGGCTACCACGCGCGGCGGATGGCGCGGCTCGTCGCGCCGGGCGGATCAGTGCACGCGGTCGACGTGCAACCGCGGATGCTGCAGCAGTTGCAGGAGCGCGCGCGGCGGGAGGGCCTCGACAACATCCAGCCCGTGCTGGGCGCGGCGGCCGACACGCGACTGGCGTCTTCGAGCATCGACCTGGCCTTGCTGGTCGACGTCTATCACGAGCTCGAGTACCCGGTCGAGGCTATGGCGAGCGTGGTGCGCGCCTTGCGCCCGGGCGGGCGCGTGGTGCTGGTGGAGTACCGGGCCGAGGACCCGAAGGTGCCGATCAAGTCGCTGCACCGGATGAGCGAGGCGCAGGTGCTGCGCGAGATGGCCGTGCATCCGCTCGCTCACGAGCGCACTTCGAACGTGCTGCCTTGGCAGCACATCCTGGTGTTCCGCCGGCGCGACTGAGCGCCTGGATGACTCCCGGTTTACCCGGTGGGCGGGGGCGGACACCGTGGCAAGAATGGGCGCTTCCCCCCAAGAGGAGACAAGCCCCATGACGTTCCCGCACCTCGGCCGGCTGCTGTCCGTCGCCGTCCTGGCCCTGGCTTCGTTCGGCGCCGCCGCACAAGCGCCCTGGCCGAACAAGCCCATCCGCATCGTCGTCACCTTCCCGCCGGGCGGTGCGCCCGACACGCTGGCGCGCATCCTCGCGGACAAGTGGGCCTCGCTCGGCCAGCCGGTCACGGTGGACAACAAGCCCGGCGCGGGCGGCAACATCGGCACCGACCTGGTGGCCAAGAGCGCGCCGGACGGCGCCACGATGGTCATCGGCACCGTGGGCACGCACGGCATCAACGCTTCGCTGTACCCGAACCTGCCTTACCACCCGCAGCGCGACTTCACGCCCATCACCTTCCTGGCCTCCACGCCCAACCTGCTGGTGGTGAACAACACGGTGCCGGCGAAGACCACGCAGGAGCTGATCGAGCTGGCGAAGAAGACGCCGCTCACGTTCGGCTCCAGCGGCAGCGGCACCTCGATCCATCTCTCGGGCGAGCTCTTCAACACGCTGGCCGGCGTGAAGATGCAGCACATCCCCTACAAGGGCCGCGCGCAGGCGATCCCCGACCTGCTGGGCGGGCGCATCACCATGATCTTCGACAACATGCCGTCGGCTCTGCCGCTGGTGAAGTCGGGCGAACTGCGCGCGATCGCGGTCACCAGCGCGCAGCGTTCGCCGGCTGCGCCGCAGATCCCGACGCTGGCGGAATCCGGTCTGCCGGGGTTCGAGGCGACTTCGTGGTTCGCGCTGTTCGCGCCGGCCGGGCTGCCGCGCGAGACGCAGATGAAGATCAACGCCGAGACCGCGCGCGTGCTGGCGATGCCGGACGTGAAGGAAAAGCTGGCGACGCTGGGCCTGGAAGCCGCGCCCGGCACGCCGGACCAACTGGCTACGCTCGTGCAGTCCGAGATGACGAAGTGGGCGAAGGTGGTGAAGGAGTCGGGCGCGAAGCCGGACTGATCAGCACTGGATGGTGTTGCGGCAGAACTTCTCGAGCGGCCGCACCACCGCTTCACGCGCGACCGGGTTCACCGCGCTGGCGCCGACCTCGAAGCTGAGCTTCGCCTGGTACTTGCGGAAGAACTCGTCGAACAGTTCGCCGCCCAGCGTGGCGTAGGCGGTCAGCGTGTCGTCCTTGGGGTCGTGCGTGAGCAGCACGGCGCACAGCGGCTGCTCCGCGGGGCCGGACAGCACCTGCGCACCCTTGGCCGGGTCGTACTGGCTGTGTTCCGCGCAGCAGTGGATCAGGTCGTCGCGGACGCCCTTGGTCGCCTTGGTCGGACGGAAGCTGATGAAGCTCACGTCCCTGGTGGGATAGACCAGCTGGTGGGCGCAGATCGCCGAGTACGCCACGATGCTGTGCTTGGGGCCCACGCCGCCGGGCCAGGCGTAGCTGTCGTGCTTCCTGGTGCTCAGCGATTGCGGACCGGCCGCCTTGCCCAGGTCCAGCAGGAACACGGGCGTCGCCTCGAAGGGGTAGTGGAAGACGTAGTTGCTGCGCGGCTTCAGGGTCGAGGCCTTGAGCGGCCGGTTCTGCTCGTCGACCAGCAGGGCCTTGGCGTATTCCTTCGGCCTGGCGTCGGCGGCGAAGGCCGGCACCGCCGCGGCGGCGGTCAGGCAGGTGGCGTGGGCGGCGCAAGACTCGATGAAACTGCGGCGGTCCATGAAGCTCCTCGCTACGGCGGCGGACGACGCCGCAGGGTAGCAAAAAGGCGGCGAAAGTGGCCCCGGGGCCAGCCCCTGTCGAACCGCTCAGCGGGACGGCGGTGCTGCAGGTGGCGGTGAGCCGGCCGGGCCGGCGCCCATCGCCCCGGCCTGCGGCTGGGCCTTCAGCCTGGCCAGCGTTTCCTGCGAAACCAGTCGCAGCTGCCCGTCCTGCGCGACCATCTGCGCCGCGGGCGCGGGCAGGTCCGGACCGGTCCCGACCACCATGCCGCTCGGCCCCGCGGTGATGACGACGAGCGGCCGCTCGGCCTGCAGCAGTGGGGGCATGTAGCGGTGCTGGTCGCGCGCCGAAACGAGGTCCCAGTCGGTAGCCGGCGGCGCGGCGCACCCGGCCAGTGCCAGCAGCGCGGCGCCGAGCAGCGGCAGGCGGGACGCGCCCATGCATGAATCGGTCATCGAAGGCTCCCTGGAATTGCAGAGGCAATTTAGGGGCCGGCGCGAACGGCGTGTGTGTGCGCGTGTTTGAGCTGTGTCAGCCCGCCGCTTCCCTCAGCGTCTGCGGCGTGGCCGACTGGGCGTCCCAGGTTCAGTTGGCCCAGGGGCTGGTCGCGAGAACCCAGGCGGGGCAGTCGGACTGCATCCCGCAAAGCGTGACGTGCGCGGCGCCCGCTGTGGTGTACCCGGTGAGGATCACGCCAAACCGGTTCACCGGGTCGTAGTAGGCGCGCTGCTGGAACTTGACCAGCGGGATTTGGGCGGTCACCACCGTCTGGACTCCGTCTCCAGCCGGCTTCTGCAGGATTTCGCGGATCTGCAGGCCGACAAAAGGCGCCAGATTGCCGCCGCCCAGCGGGCCGTTGAATCCCGTCGAGGAGCGCAACTCCATCGAGTACCAGGCCGCCTGGTAACCGAGAGTCCTCTTCAGCAGCAGTTGCCGAAGGGGGTAGGAGGATCCGGTCACGGAACCCAGGAACACGTTCGCGTCCTCGTCGACCGCGAGGTGGATCTGCTCGGGCTGCACGAGCCCGAGCAGCTGCTTCATGAAGATGGGAGGGTGGTACATGTCGGTGCCGGTGCCCATGATGCTGTAGCCGTCCCCGTAGTCGTAGTAGTCGCAGCCGAAGGTGGGATCGCTTTGGACCGGCCCCAGGTGCCCCGCACCGCTTCCATCGATGGAGGACGAGCCGTAGCCGGGGCAGAACCTGCGCGCTGCCGAATGTTGCAGCCCGTACGTGTGCAAGTACTCGTGGGCCAGGGTGTGGGCGAGACTGTCGGTCGGGCGATTCGCGCCGAGAAAGACGCCATTGCCCCCGGCACTGCCCACGTTGTTCACTCCACCGACAAAAAAGATCCAGCGGTCCGCCTCACTGCCCGTCCAGCCGGCCAGCCGCAGCAACTCCCGTTCAATCTGAAACGTGTTGCAGCCCTGCCAGTTCCCGTTTTCCTGCTGTGACGTGCAGCCGTAGTCCTGTGGCTGACCGGGCAGTGCCAGCGGCCCGGCCTCGTGCGCGATGCTGCGAAGGGGAATCAGCCGGTTGTCGCTGATTTCCGCCATGAAGTCGTAGAGATTGCGAGTTTTCGTCTGCGTCGACTCGTCGCCCCAAACGACCGACTTCAGGGTGGGGAACGAGTGCTGCAGGGACCTGCCGGGCAGGTAGCCTGCAATGATGGCTACCCTGGGTGGGTTGGAAGGCCCGGCGCAGGACGGCACCGTATGCGTCACCGGGTCCGAGTAGACCGACACGTTGCCGGCGGCATCGACGGCTTTGATGCGATAGGCGTACGACTGCCCCGGGACCGGTCCGACCACATCGTCGCCTTGGCCGAGCGGCAGGCCCGGCGTGCCCGCAAAACGCGTCTCGTCACGAAAGTACTGGTACGCCGTCACGCCGCTGCCGCCGCCCTGGGCCCGCACGAGGGCGCCCCGGCATCCCAGCGATTCAACGGTGAGCGTCGGTTTTGTCGGGGGTGTCTGATCCTGGCACATGGGCGAGGAAAGACCCGGCCGCTGCATCTGCGCGAACTGGATGCCTGAGGCGTTCCCCGCGTTGTCGACCGCCTGCACGCCGACCGTGATGGTGGATTCGGGCCATCCTCCGATCAGATTCGTAGCGTGGCGACGCAAGAGGATCCGGTCCGGCGGGGTGCCTTTCGTCCAAACGACGGCCTCGTCGGGCAGACCCGGGCGCCGGCGATAGATCACGTATTCCTTGAGTCCGCTGGTCGCAGAGAACCCGGTGGGCGCGTCGACCACCGGGTCCCACTTGACGGTGACTGTGTGACACGAGTTGAACTCGAGGTTCACGTTCTGAGGGGTGGGAGGGGCTGTCGTGTCGGCGAGGGCGCGAGCGCAGGCCAAACCGGATGCAAGCAGGAGCAGCGCATTTCTGTTCATGGGATCCTTGAAGGAAAGACCACCACTGGCAGAAATGACAGGGTGGCGGGCGATGCTCCCCCGAGCACCGCCGCCAGCCATCTGGCATTTGTCACAGAGCCCGCGCCACTTCGCGGCAGAGAGATGCAGGAGCCGGGCTCAGCCCGCCGCTTCCAGCCCGTTGCGGAAGTGTTCCTGCATCCGCTGCATCGCCCCGGCGGCATCGCGCTTCTCGAGCGCCTTCATCACGCGCCGGTGTTCCGCCAGGCTTTCCTCCACCCGGCCGGACTTCAGAAGCGAGTTGTGCCGGTTGAGCTTCATCACCTTGCGCAGGTCGGCCACCATCTGGTTGCGCCAGCGGTTGCCCGAGATCTCCAGCAGGCGCATGTGGAAGCGCTCGTTGATCGCGAAGAAGCGGTCGCGGTCGTGCACCGCGCCTTCCAGTTCCTGGTGCAGCCCCTTCAGCTCGGCCAGCTGGGCATCGGTGGCCCGGGTCGCGGCCACCGCGGCCGCATCGCTCTCCAGCAGCGAGAGCAGGTGGTAGACCTCGTCCAGGTCCTGTTCCGAGACCTCGGTGACGTAGGCGCCGCGCCGCATCTTCATCGTGATCAGCCCTTCGGCGGCCAGCACCTTGAGCGCCTCGCGCAGCGGGGTGCGGCTGATGCCGAACTCCTGGGCGATCTTCACCTCGTCGATCCAGCTGCCCGGCTCCAGTTCGCGCCGGAAGATGCGCTGGCGCAGCAGTTCGGCCACCTCTTCGTAGAGGGCGCGTGGAGCGAGCGAGACGGCGGACATGGGCGCGGATTCTAGGCTTGTCAGCATTTTGAATCAATAATTATGAATGCTGTAAGATGCCGCACCTCCCGGAAGAACCCGCATGAGCAACGCTCCTGAATTCACGCCCGCGAACCTCGAGGCCTGGGCCAAGGCCGCCGCCAAGTCCGCCCCCGGCGGCGACCTGAAGTCCCTGGACTGGGTGACGCCCGACGGCATCGCCGTCAAGCCGCTGTACACGGCCGAGGACCTGAAAGGGCTGGCGCACGCCAACACGCTGCCGGGCTTCGAGCCCTACCTGCGCGGCCCGCAGGCCACCATGTATTCCGTGCGGCCCTGGACCATCCGCCAGTACGCGGGCTTCTCCACCGCCGAGGAATCCAACGCGTTCTATCGCAAGGCGCTCGCGGGCGGCGGGCAGGGCGTGTCGGTGGCGTTCGACCTGGCCACGCACCGTGGCTACGACAGTGACCATCCGCGCGTGTTCGGCGACGTCGGCAAGGCCGGCGTGGCGATCGACTCGGTCGAGGACATGAAGATCCTGTTCGACGGCATCCCGCTCGACAAGGTGTCGGTGTCCATGACCATGAACGGCGCGGTGCTGCCCGTGCTGGCCGGCTACGTGGTGGCGGCCGAAGAGCAGGGCGTGAAGCAGGACCAGTTGGCCGGGACCATCCAGAACGACATCCTCAAGGAGTTCATGGTCCGCAACACCTACATCTACCCGCCCCAGCCGAGCATGCGGATCATCGGCGACATCATCGAGTACACGGCGCGCAACATGCCGAAGTTCAACTCGATCTCGATCTCCGGCTACCACATGCAGGAGGCGGGGGCCAACCAGGCGCTGGAACTCGCGTTCACGCTGGCCGACGGCAAGGAGTACGTGAAGACGGCGACGGCCAAGGGCCTGGACGTCGACGACTTCGCCGGCCGCCTTTCGTTCTTCTGGGCGATCGGGATGAACTTCTATCTCGAGATCGCCAAGATGCGCGCGGCGCGCCTGCTGTGGTGCCGCATCATGAAGGACTTCGGCGCGAAGAACCCCAAGAGCCTGATGCTGCGCACGCACTGCCAGACCTCGGGCTGGTCGCTGACCGAGCAGGACCCGTACAACAACGTGGTGCGCACCACCATCGAGGCGATGGCCGCGGTGTTCGGCGGCACGCAATCGCTGCACACCAACAGCTTCGACGAGGCGATCGCGCTGCCTTCGGAGTTCTCCTCGCGCATCGCGCGCAACACGCAGCTGATCATCCAGGAAGAGACCCACATCACGAACGTGATCGATCCCTGGGCCGGCAGCTTCATGATGGAGAAGCTGACCCAGGAGATGGCCGACGCCGCCTGGAAGATCATCGAGGAAGTCGATGCCATGGGCGGCATGACGCGCGCGGTGGATTCCGGCTGGGCCAAGCTGAAGATCGAAGCCGCTGCCGCCGAGAAGCAGGCCCGCATCGACTCCGGCAAGGACGTCATCGTCGGCGTCAACAAGTACCGCCTGGCCAAGGAGGATCCGGTCGAGATCCTCGAGGTGGACAACCACAAGGTGCGCGAGCAGCAGGTCGCGCGCCTCAAGAAGATCCGCGACACGCGCGACGGCGCGCAGGTGCAGGCCGCGCTGGAAGCGCTGACCGCGGCGGCGCGCGCGGGCGAGGGCAACCTGCTCGACCTGAGCATCCGGGCGATCCGCCTGCGTGCCACGGTGGGCGAGGTGTCCGACGCACTGGAGAAAGTCTTCGGGCGCCACCGCGCCGATACCCAGAAGGTGACCGGCGTGTACGCAGCTGCCTACGACTCGGCCGAGGGCTGGGAAAAACTCAAGGGCGAGATCGCCCGCTTCGCCGAGGAGCAGGGCCGCCGTCCGCGCGTGATGGTCGCCAAGCTCGGCCAGGACGGCCACGACCGCGGCGCCAAGGTGGTGGCCACGGCCTACGCCGACCTCGGCTTCGACGTCGACATGGGACCGCTGTTCCAGACCCCGGAGGAATGCGCGCGCCAGGCGATCGAGAACGACGTGCACGCGGTGGGCATCTCCACGCTGGCGGCCGGCCACAAGACGCTGGTGCCGGCCATCATCCAGGAGCTGAAGAAGCAGGGCGCCGACGACATCATCGTCTTCGTCGGCGGCGTGATCCCGCAGCAGGACTACGCGTACCTGTACGACGCCGGCGTCAAGGGCATCTACGGCCCGGGCACCCCGATCCCGGCCAGCGCCAAGGACGTGCTGGAGCAGATCCGCAAGGCGCAGGAGGGCTGATCCGCCGGATCCGCCTGGCCTGCGTATACTTGTGTGACTGTCACACGTCATACGGAGCCGTCCGCCATGTCCACCCTGTCCATCCGCCTCGATCCCGAACTCGAGCGCCGGCTCGACCTGGAAGTCGCCCGGCGCAAGAGCACGCGCTCGCGCTTCGTGCAGGACCTGCTGCGCGAGGCGCTGTCGCCGCAGGATCCGGTGCACCTGCTGCAGGAGGCGCGTGCCGCCTACGGCCTGCCCGACCCGGCCGCTGCCAAGGTCCGCACCCACAAGGCCGCGGACGTCAAGGCGCTGGTGCGCAAGGCGGTGGCCGACAAGCAGGGCCGGGCCAAATGAGGTTCGTGCTGCTCGACGCCAGCGTCATGGTGGCCCTCTTCGACGACGCCGAGCAGCGACACAGCCATTACGCCGGCAAGATCGGCCGCCACTCGCCCGGTTACCAGCTCGCCACCACCTGGCCGTGCGTGGCCGAAGCCAGCTACCTGCTGTCGCCGCGCAACCATCTCGCGCTGCTGCACTGGCTGCACAAGGGCGGCGCCATCGTTCTGAATTTCGAAGCGGCCGACCTGGGCGAGCTGCTGCCCTGGATGCAGCAGTACTCCGAGAAGCAGAAGGCCTTGATGGACCTGGCCGATGCGTCGCTGGTCTGGCTGGCCGGCCAGCTCGACACGCACGTCGTCCTCACCGAGGACCGGCGCGATTTCCTGCGCTATCGCCTGCCCGACGGCCGGGGTTTCGAGGTGCTGGCGTGAGAGCGGAGATCGCGCCCCAAGACATCGTTGCCAGCGAGGCGGGGCCGCAGCGCCGCGCCATCGCCAAGGCCATCACGCTGCTGGAATCGACGCGGCCCGACCACCGGTCCCGGGGCGACGAACTCCTCACCGCGCTGCTGCCCCACACCGGCAACGCCTTCCGCCTCGGCATCTCCGGCGTCCCCGGCGTCGGCAAGAGCACCTTCATCGAGGCGCTGGGGCTGTACCTCATCGAGCAGGGCCATCGCGTCGCGGTGCTCACGATCGATCCTTCGAGCAGCGTCTCGGGGGGCTCCATCCTCGGCGACAAGACACGCATGGAACGGCTCTCGGTGCACGAGAGGGCCTACATCCGGCCCAGCCCGTCCGCCGGCACGCTCGGTGGCGTCGCGGACAAGACGCGCGAAGCCATGCTGGTGTGCGAAGCCGCGGGCTACGACGTGGTGATCGTCGAAACGGTGGGCGTGGGCCAGAGCGAGACGGCGGTGGCCGGCATGACCGACATGTTCGTCCTGCTGCAGCTGCCCAACGCCGGCGACGACCTGCAGGCCATCAAGAAGGGCGTGATGGAGCTGGCCGACCTTGTCGCGATCAACAAGGCCGACCTCGACCCCGACGCGGCCACGCGCGCGCAGGCGCAGATCACCAGCGCGCTGCGCCTGTTCACGCAGCAGGGGCGCGACCGCGGCCCCTGGCATGCCCAGGTGCTGCAGCTGAGCGCGCTGACGGGCGAGGGCGTCGATCGCTTCTGGCAGGCCGTCTCGCGCTATCGCGAACTGCAGGCCGGCGCCGGCGCCATCGAGGCGCGGCGCCGCCACCAGGCGCTGGCCTGGATGTGGGAGCGCATCGAGCGCGGCCTGAGGCAGGACTTCCGCCAGCACGCGGGAGTGAAGGCGCGCCTGCCGCAGCTGATGGCGCAGGTGGAGCAGGGCGACGTGCCCGCTTCCACCGCCGCGCGGCAGCTTCTGGCGCTGTGGCACGAGCAGCCCTGAGCCCTGGGAAGACACACGGATTCGGACACGGAGAACACCCAATGCAGGACATCCTGGAACAACTGGAGAAGAAGCGCGCCGCGGCGCGGCAGGGCGGCGGCGCCAGGCGCATCGAGGCCCAGCACAAGAAGGGCAAGCTCACCGCGCGCGAGCGCATCGAGCTGCTGCTGGACGAGGGCACGTTCGAGGAATGGGACATGTTCGTCGAGCACCGCTGCCACGACTTCGGCATGCAGGACCAGAAGGTGCCCGGCGACGGCGTGGTCACCGGCTACGGGATGATCAACGGGCGCCTGGTGTTCGTGTTCAGCCAGGACTTCACCGTGTTCGGCGGCGCGCTGTCGGAGGCGCATGCCGAGAAGATCTGCAAGGTGATGGACCAGGCCATGAAGGTCGGTGCGCCCGTCATCGGGCTGAACGATTCGGGCGGCGCACGCATCCAGGAAGGCGTGGCTTCGCTGGGCGGCTACGCCGACGTGTTCCAGCGCAACGTGCTGGCCTCCGGCGTGATCCCGCAGATCAGCATGATCATGGGCCCCTGCGCGGGCGGCGCCGTGTACTCGCCGGCGATGACCGACTTCATCTTCATGGTGAAGGACAGCTCGTACATGTTCGTGACCGGCCCCGACGTGGTGAAGACCGTCACCCACGAGGAAGTCACGGCCGAGGAGCTGGGCGGCGCCACCACCCATACCACCAGGAGCGGCGTGGCCGACCTGGCGTTCGAGAACGACGTGGAGGCGCTGATCATGCTGCGCCGCCTCTACAACTACCTGCCGCTGAACAACCGCGAGAAGCCGCCGATCCGCCCGAGCAACGACCCGGTGGACCGCATGGATGCGTCGCTGGACACGCTGGTGCCGGACAACCCGAACAAGCCGTACGACATGAAGGAGCTGATCGTCAAGACGGTCGACGACGGCGACTTCTTCGAGCTGCAGCCCGAGTTCGCCAAGAACATCATCATCGGCTTCGCCCGCATGGAAGGGCAGACGGTGGGCATCGTGGCCAACCAGCCGCTGGTGCTGGCCGGCTGCCTGGACATCAAGAGCTCGACCAAGGCGGCGCGCTTCGTGCGCTTCTGCGACGCCTTCAACATCCCGGTGATCACCTTCGTCGACGTGCCCGGCTTCATGCCCGGCACCAGCCAGGAGTACGGCGGCATCATCAAGCACGGCGCCAAGCTGCTGTACGCGTATGCCGAGTGCACGGTGCCCAAGGTGACGGTCATCACGCGCAAGGCCTACGGCGGCGCCTACGACGTGATGAGCTCCAAGCACCTGCGCGGCGACGTCAACTTCGCCTGGCCCAACGCCGAGATCGCCGTGATGGGCGCCAAGGGCGCGGTGGAGATCATCTTCCGCGAAGACAAGAACGATCCTGCCAAGCTCGCCGCCCGCGAGGCCGAGTACAAGGCCCGCTTCGCCAACCCGTTCGTGGCCGGCGCGCGCGGCTTCATCGACGACGTGATCCTGCCGCACGAGACCCGCAAGCGGATCTGCCGCTCGCTGGTGATGCTGCGCGACAAGAAGCTCGAGAACCCGTGGCGCAAGCACGGGAACATCCCGCTCTGACCGGGACCAGGAGACAAGAGACATGTTCGACAAGATCCTGATCGCCAACCGCGGTGAGATCGCCTGCCGCGTCATCAAGACCGCGAAGAAGATGGGCATCAAGACGGTGGCCGTCTATTCCGACGCCGACCGCGACGCCCGCCACGTGCGGCTGGCCGACGAGGCCGTGCACATCGGCCCCGCGCCCAGCCGCGAGAGCTACCTGCGCATGGACCGCATCATCGAGGCCTGCAAGAAGACCGGCGCGCAGGCGGTGCATCCGGGCTACGGCTTCCTGTCCGAGAACGAGGAGTTCTCGCGCAAGGTCGAGGAGGAGGGCATCACCTTCATCGGGCCCAAGCACCACTCGATCGCGGCCATGGGAGACAAGATCGCCTCCAAGAAGCTGGCCAAGGAGGCGAAGGTCAACACCATCCCCGGCTGGAACGACGCCATCGAGTCGGCCGACCGCGCGGTGCAGATCGCCGGCGACATCGGCTACCCGGTGATGATCAAGGCCAGCGCCGGCGGCGGCGGCAAGGGACTGCGCGTGGCGTGGAACGACAAGGAGGCGCGCGAGGGCTTCGACTCCTGCCGCAACGAGGCGCGCAACAGCTTCGGCGACGACCGCGTGTTCATCGAGAAGTTCGTCGAGGAGCCGCGCCACATCGAGATCCAGGTGCTGGGCGACGCGCACGGCAACGTGCTCTACCTGAACGAGCGCGAGTGCTCGATCCAGCGCCGCCACCAGAAGGTGATCGAGGAGGCGCCGTCGCCCTTCATCAGCGACGCGACGCGCAAGGCGATGGGCGAGCAGGCGGTCGCGCTGGCCAAGGCGGTGAAGTACCAGAGCGCCGGCACGGTGGAGTTCGTGGTCGGCAAGGACCAGTCGTTCTATTTCCTGGAGATGAACACCCGGCTGCAGGTGGAGCACCCCGTCACCGAGTGCATCACCGGCCTGGACCTGGTGGAACTGATGATCCGCGTGGCGGCCGGCGAGAAGCTGCCGATCGCGCAGGCCGACGTGAAGCGCAACGGCTGGGCGATCGAGTGCCGCATCAACGCGGAGGACCCGTTCCGCAACTTCCTGCCGTCCACCGGTCGCCTGGTGCGGTTCCAGCCGCCCAAGGAAAGCATGTGGGCGTCGGACACGGAGCACCTGCAGGGCGTGCGCGTGGACACGGGCGTGGCCGAGGGCGGCGAGATCCCGATGCACTACGACTCGATGATCGCCAAGCTCATCGTGCACGGCGCCGATCGCAACGAGGCCATCGCCAGGATGCGCGAAGCGCTCAACGGCTTCGTGATCCGCGGCATCTCCAGCAACGTGCCATTCCAGGCGGCGCTGCTGGCGCATCCGAAGTTCGTGGCCGGCGACTTCAACACCGGCTTCATCGCCGAGCACTACGGCAAGGGCTTCCGGGCCGAGGACGTGGCGCACGCCGATCCGGACTTCCTGGTGGCGCTGGCCGCGTACGTCAATCGCCGTGCGCTGCAGCGCTCCGCCGGCATCAGCGGGCAGATGCGCGGCCATGAGTTCCGCGTCGGCGGGGACTACGTCGTCGTCAAGGTCGGCGACGGCGGCCGCAACGAGCAGCAGGCCGCCAAGGTGTCGGATTACCAGGCCGTCTCCGGCTCCAGCGTGGTCGAGACGAACGGCAAACGCTACGAGATCTGCAGCACCTGGCACCTGGGCGCCTCGCGCATCCGCGGCACGGTGGGCGGCAAGCCGTTCTCCGCGCTGGTGGAGCGCGGCGTCGGCAAGAACCCGCTGGCCACGGCCATCAGCCACGACGGCACGCGCCTGGTGGCGATGGTGATGACGCCGCGCACCGCCGAACTGCATGCGCTGATGCCCTACAAGGCGCCGCCGGACATGAGCCGCTACGTGCTCTCGCCGATGCCGGGGCTGCTGGTGGACGTGGCGGTCAAGCCGGGCCAGAAGGTGCAGGCCGGCGAACGGGTCGCCGTCATCGAGGCGATGAAGATGGAGAACGTGCTGTTCGCCGCGGCGGACGGCGTGGTCGGCAAGGTGCTGGCCGCCAAGGGCGAGTCGCTCACGGTGGACCAGCCGATCGTGGAGTTCGAGAAATGAGCGACAGGCCGTTCAAGGTGCTGGGCGTGCAGCAGATCGCCATCGGCGGTCCGGACAAGCAGCGCCTGCGCAAGCTCTGGGTCGACGTGTTCGGCCTGGAGGTGACCAGCACGTTCCGCAGCGAGCGCGAGAACGTCGACGAGGACATCTGCGCGCTGGGTACCGGCCCGCTCAAGGTCGAGGTCGACCTGATGCAGCCCCTGGATCCCGAGAAGAAGCCCGCGGTGCACGCCACGCCGCTCAACCACGTCGGCCTGTGGATCGACGACCTGCCCACGGCCGTGCAGTGGCTGGGCGAGCAGGGCGTGCGCTTCGCGCCCGGCGGCATCCGCAAGGGCGCGGCGGGCTTCGACATCTGCTTCGTGCATCCGAAAGGGAACGACGAGTTCCCCATCGGCGGCGAGGGCGTCCTGATCGAACTGGTGCAGGCCCCGCCGGAAGTGGTGAAGGCCTTCTCGGCCCTGGCTCAGTCCGCAACCATCTGAGCTTGCGAGGCCACCTTGCCGAGTCGCACGTACTCGGACTGGGTGAGCTTCTCCAGCTCTTCGGGCGTGGAGCCCTGCGGCGTGAAGCCGGCCTTCTCGAGCTTTTCCTTCACGGCGGGCAGGCGCAGCGCGTCGACCAGCGCGGCGTTGAGCGTGCGCACGATCTTCGGGTCCATGCCGGCGGGCCCGTACACGCCGAACCAGGGATCGACTTCGTAGCCCGCGAGGCCGGCCTCGGCGATCGTGGGAACGTCCGGCAGCGCCGGCGAGCGACGCTTCCCCGCCACCGCCAGCGCCCGCAGCTTGCCGGCCTGGATGTGCGGCAGCGAGGCGGGCAGGTTGTCGAACATCGCCGGCAGGTGTCCGCCCATCATGTCGGTGATGCCGGGCGCGCTGCCCTTGTACGGCACGTGCACGAGGTTCACGCCGGCCATCTGGCCGAACATCGTGCCGGCCAGGTGCATCGAGGTGCCGGCGCCGGCGGTGCCGAAGTGCACGCCCGGGTTGCGGCGGGCGTACTCGACGAATTCGCGCATGTTCTTCACCGGCACCGAGGGCGACACCTCCAGCACGATGGTGGAGTAGCCCAGCATTCCCACGGCGGTGAAGTCGCGCCGCGGATCGAACGGCATCTTGCGGTAGATGTGGGCATTGAGCGCGTTGGTCGAGATCGCGCCGAAGCCGATGGTCGTGCCGTCCGGCGCCGCCTTGGCCACGGCGTCCATGCCGATGTTGCCGCCGGCGCCGGGCCGGTTCTCGATCACCACGGGCTGGCCGAGCCGGCGCGACATCTCCTCGCCGACGGTGCGGGCCACCAGGTCGGTGGTGCCGCCCGCGAGGTACGGCACGATGAAGCGGATCGGTTTGCTGGGGAGCGCCTGCGCCTGCGCGATGGCGGCGGTGCAGGCGAGCAGGGCGGCGGCGAGCCGGCGGAACGACATGGGGTCTCCTGTGGAATGTGCTGCGATTCTAGGCAGCGGCGGTGATTAAGATCGGGTGATGGACCTTTCACGATTCCCCCGCCGGCGCTACACGCCGTTCGCCACCCCGATCGAGTTCCTGCCCAATTTCAGCGCCGCGCTCGCGAAGTCCTGCCCCGGTGGGCAAGGTCCGCGCGTGTGGATCAAGCGCGACGACATGCTGGGCCTGTTCCCCGGCGGCAACAAGACGCGCAAGCTGGAGTTCCTGGTCGCCGATGCGCTCGCGCAAGGCGCCGACACGCTGATCACCTGCGGCGCGCCGCAGTCCAACCACTGCCGCATCACGCTGGCGGCCGCGGTCAAGGAAGGTCTCAAGTGCCGGTTCGTGATCGAAGAGCGCGTGCCGGAGAGCTACGACCCGGACGCCAGCGGCAACAACTTCATGTTCCGCCTGATGGGCGTGGAGAAGATCACCGTGGTGCCCGGCGGCAGCAACATGGCCGCCGAGATGCAGAAGATGGCCGACGCGGTCGCGGCCGAGGGTCGCAAGGGCTACATCATTCCCGGCGGCGGCTCCAACGCGCTGGGCGGCCTCGGCTACGTGGCGTGCGCGCAGGAGATTCAGCAGCAGCTGTTCGAGCAGGGCCTGGCCATCGACCGCGTGGTGGTGGGCTCGGGCAGCTCCGGCACGCACGGCGGCATGGTGGCCGGCTTCCTGGGCAACAACATCCGCATTCCCATCGTCGGCATCGGCGTCAGCCGCGACCCGGCCGACCAGGAGCCGCTGGTGCACAAGGAAGCTCAAGCTGTGATGGACCTGCTGGGCACCGGCATCACCGTGCCGCGCGAAGCGGTCAGGAGCGTGGGCGGCTACTGGCAACCCAAGTACTCGGTGCCGAACGCGGCCATGGTGGAAGCAGTGCAACTGCTGGCCCGCACCGAGGGCATCCCGCTCGATCCGGTGTACACCGGCAAGATCATGGCCGGCCTCATCGGCCTGGCACGCAAGGGCGAACTGCGTCCCGGCGAGAACGTGCTGTTCCTGCACACCGGCGGCCTGCCGTCGCTGCACGCGTACGAGCGCGTCGTGCTGGACGAGACCGCGTCGCGCGGTTGAGTTCACGCGCGTCCCGGCTTGGGGTAAGCCCCGAGCAACGGCCGGGAACGCGCGGGCGATAGTGGGTGGCGGGGCCCGAGGGAGCCCCGCCCCGCGGGCGCCTCAGCGCGCCGGTGGGTTGCGAAGGAGACCCAACCTTGCAGCGAACCGATACCGCCGATCCGGCCTATTTCCACAAGGTCGTCGATTGCCAGTACGCCTGTCCCGCCCACACCCCCGTTCCTGAATACATCCGGCTGATCGCCCAGGGTCGCTACAGCGACGCCTACATGGTCAACTGGGTGTCGAACGTTTTCCCCGGCATCCT
>Ga0247819_10000933_pt1 | contig 16264 bp, 21 predicted proteins | sample 13C_Xylose_Day6_FD_193428 | JGI IMG/M metagenome (GOLD analysis project Ga0247819, IMG submission 193428) | Soil microbial communities from agricultural site in Penn Yan, New York, United States - 13C_Xylose_Day6 | ecosystem: Environmental > Terrestrial > Soil > Agricultural land | place: USA...
GGATGCCAGAAACAACAAAGCCCTCGTATTTCTACGAGGGCTTTGTTTTGTATGGTGCCGGCACCAGGAATCGAACCCGGGACCTACTGATTACAAGTAAGGGAAACTTTACTTATAAACCAAGGCGTAGCGCCGTTTTATTTTACGTACACGGCCCGCTGCAAGCCTTATTCGGCGCGGGGCCATGCGTTTAATTTACGTAGGTTTTTAGTCCGCTGACGGGTTCACTAGCGGTACGCTGTGGTCGTAAATGTCCATCATTGCTTCGTCACGGTGACCTGATGCTTCCTGTTTGTCGGCTCGGGTGCCGACGGTATCGGTGATTCCTCGACGCTTGAAGTCGTGCATCCCGAAGCGCTGCTCGGCGGAGATGATCTCGGCTTTGATGGCCTGGGTGATGAACCGTTGCCACGCAGTGTCGAGGCTGGACTTTTGAAGCGCACCGCCGTGTGCAGCGGTGATGATCGAGCGTTCCTCCGCAGCGATCGGCACCGGCACGCGTTTTTTGTTCCAGATGTCGGAGCGCACTTTCTTCGCGCTGTCCCAAGCGGCACGCAGGCGCGGTGTCCAGCGCACTATGTTGTCGCGACTACCTTTGCGCCGGTTGGTCAACACACCGTCAGGAGTTTCATTTGCGTCGGTGAGTGTCACCGTCTCGATGCCGCGCAAACGACAGAGGTAGCTGATCTCCATCACGTACCAAAGATACGGCGCACACGCGCCAAGTTGACCGCGTGTGAGCTGGCCCTGCTGTTGGGCGTATTTCACAAGCGCCTTCATGGCTGCGGGCTCTGGCAGACGCCGTTGCTTCCGTTCCTTCGGTGCCTCAATGCCCTGAGCAGGGTTCGTCTCGACGAAGCCACGGTTTTTACCCCATTGCATCGTCCTGCGCAGGTAACGAAGAGCGTGCGCAGCCTTTGACGGCGTTCCTGCTTCGGCGATCCGGTCGATCACGCGCTGGACCAGTGGCGCATTGAACTTGCGAACGGCCAGTTCACCGAGCGGTTTTTTCAACTTGGTTGGAAAGGTCAGCAGTACGTCGCGGGAGTATTCGTAGTCAGCCTGGGTCTTTGGTTTCAGGCTCTTGAACCGATCGCTTTTGTGGAACTGTTCGCACAGGTAGCGCAGGCAGTCACGGTCAACCCCGGAACGCTCTTCCATCAGTCGGTGGAGCTCGGACAGGGTCGTAGTCGGCCCGGCCAGATTCGTCCGGCGTTGGTTGCCGCCCTCGTCGAAAAACAACGTGTACCAGACACCGGCTCCGCGCTGATCGAAGTAAACGGCTGCCGGTAAGGCAGCCTGATCGATGTGCGCCGGAATGTTCGGGTTGTGCTTGCGCTTTCTACCGCGTCTCATCAGATGATTTCCGGGCTATAGCTGTCCTGAGTCGGTGGAGTATAGCCACCGGCCTGATTGATCAGATCCGTGGTAGTCCACGGGCCGTTCCGGCCTATGAACACCCGAATACCTTGCTCCTTGAGTGTGCGCTCGATGTCGGACCGGCGCTGATAGCCGGTGACCTGTTTCAGATCGTCGAAGCTGAGAATCCCTGAGACGCTGCTCATCTTTGTTGTCCCTGTGTTGGTTCGGTCTCGCCGATAGGCTTATTTATCCACAGGCTGCGAATGCGCCATTGGTTGCGCATTTCCTCAATCAGCAGCTCGATCGCGTTGGTGCCGCGTTTTTTGTGCAAGAACTCGCGCAGTTCGTCGACCTTCTCTTGCGTTGTGTAGCCTTTGCGCAGCCAGTAGCGCGCCTCGCAGGCGCGGATCTGGATCGGCACTGGTAGAGCGGCCAGTGTGTTGTTCATGGCGCGTTGCTCTCCCCGCAGTTCGGGCAGTCGGTGAAGCGCTGTCGATCACTCAGGAAGCGACCGCAACCGCCGCAGTTGATGAGGGTGAAGTAGCTCTTGGTGCGCTGGCGTTTTACCGACGGCAGCTTGAGGCTTACCCCGCGTAGCGCCTGCCTATGATTTAGCAGAGAGGCCTGTACGATTGGTCGTGAACGATCAACGATGTAACCGCACGGCCAGAGTTCAAAGCCATTCGATGGGTAGCTGGCTGCATCTGAGGCGCCAGGATGAATTGCTTCTTCCAGGTTGGCGGTCGGGCCTTTCCCGCCAAGCCAGACAAGATCATTTCCATCCCATGCGCGTGCGTAGGCCACGTATACACGGCCATCCTCGTTGCGGTAGGCCTCGGCTTCAGACCGGTTGAGGTTTTGGCAGTCAACGCCGATCTCTGCCCGTGTACGGACATATTCCACAGGCCACGGTAGGTCGGTTTCACGGCTTTCATACTTCTTGACCGCGCAACCACGACTGAACTGCTCGGCCTCATTGAGGTTTGATGTATAGCCACCACCGATACGCCAGAAAGTTGCGCGGCTGCCAACATTGCTGCGGCTGTCCTGCAGGTAGAAAAGGTCAGACATTACAGGCTCTCCGGATCCGATCTTGTGACCAGTGCTTTCAGGCTCTTGTAGAGGTCTGGCAGCTCTTGTTTCAGGTGAGCGGCGATCAGTAGATCAACGCGGTTTATGCTCGCCAGTTCGATGTGTTCGATGTGCACCAACCGGAACAACTCGGCGGTCGGGGCGGGCATCGGACGCCCGCTTTCGTAGCGGCTGGCAGCAGTCTGGTTTACGAAGATTTGCCGCCAGAACTCGGACTGATTGAGGCCGGTTGCTGCGCGGATCTCGCGCGGGTTTGGGTGCGATATTGGCCGGGCCATGATCAGAAACCCTCGAACTTGAGGCGGATGGTTCGGGTGTTTTCTTCGTCAGTCGGCGGGAGGATCCGGCAACCGTCGCCAGTGACCAGAATTTTGCGACCCAGCTTGGCGCTTTCGTCGAAGACCACGTCCATAGCGACGTTGATGTGATCAGCCTGGACGCGGGCGACCAGCAGCAATCCGTGGCGCTCGGTGTAGTGAGCAACAGTCGGTACGCCTTGTTTGCTGAATTGCTCGGCTAGATGTTCGGCTTGCTCCAGAGTTGGCAACGCCTTTTCCAAAGCGCGTAGAACGAAGCGAAAGCGCTTGCTGTATCGCACCACCGTGCGGGTATAGAGGTTCGTCATGGTCAGTTCCATTTGAGGGTTGGGGTGGCTCACGCTTTGAAAACCCAGCACTTCACAGTGGACGGGAGCGTCTGGCTGAACGCGTCCCTCGAAGTGTTGCGCCGGGCGTTGATCGCGCTGTTTACGGCGCGAATTTCTATGAACTGGCGGTTGCGGCTGGACTTCAGGACGCGCTTCAGGTCGGTCAGCGGCGGGATGCGCTGCTTCTTTTCTGCGGCCAGTTGCTCGAAATGGTTGAGATTGATGGCGATCAAGCCCGCATCGCGGCTGTGATTGAGCTTTGGCTGGCCATCAGCGTCATCACCGGCGCCGTCGAGGTACTCGAACGCCTCCCAGAAGGATTCAACCATCGGGTTTTCGCGGGAAAGGGCTTGCTCACGCTCAAGGGCCAGCCCGGTGATAACCGCTTTGGCTTCCTTCATTTGTGCGTCACTGATTGGGCACACCAACTTCAGGGCATCAAGAAGCACCATCAGCTGTGCGTGGTTCTTCTGGATACGCAGGTTCTTTGCTCCGGCTGCTTGAATTTCCTTTTCGTAAGGGCGCTGACGCTCATCCATCAGCTTCAATACTTCGGCTTCTTTGGTGACGGCCTTGACCAGAAAACCGCTGACTTCGCTGGCCGTCATGCGACCGAGCGCGAGACCACCTTCGCGGCCTTCGTCGGACTGGCGACTTTTGTCGAACCAGACGTGGATGATCCGTTCCATGATGGCCGGTGAAGCCTGTACCGGAGCGTTCTGGCTGATCACCAGTGCCGCGCGAAACTGCGGCTCGTAGGTGTCGTTGCCGGAGTTTTTAACGCCTGTGGTACGCAGGGCGCCGCCGTTGTAGAGCGACTTGAAACTGTCCCAGTTGAACGCTTGTTTTGGTCGGCCTTTACCGTCGTCGTCGTCGCTCCGATCGGACTCAAGCATCACAACCGGCATGTTCGAGACTTGGGCCATGGTGCGCAGGTAGCCAACCATGGAGCCTTTCAGTGGGTCAGAACCCTCATAGCCGTTACGGCCCAGCAGTTTCCACAGAGTTTCGAGCAGCGTGGACTTACCGGCGCCGGGTTCACCTACAACTTCCATGAAGGGAAACGACTCGAAGCGTTCGCGGATCTGCTCGGCGAACAGCGTGCCCATCCAATAGGCCAGCACAATCAAACCGCGCGGGCCGTAGCAGAGGTAGATCAGGTCGAACCACGATTCGCTGTAGGCTTTCAGGTCGGGGTTGATGTCGAGCTTCACCGACTTCGACAGGCTCTTGATTGCCAGTTTGCCGATGTCGAAATAGTCCTCATCGTTGATCTCGACCAGCTTGTCAGCCGCGATCGCCACGTCGTTGTAGACATAGCAGCCGTGGTCGGCGCTGTACCCGATGTAGTCGATCGTCTGGACTTTCTTGATGTTGAATGTCCAACGCGACAGCAAGCGGTCGAGTTGACTGGCGCTGCCCGTCCAAATCGCACCGGCACCCATGTGCAGCAGGCGCTTTTTGAATTCAGATGGTGCCGAAAGCTGGCTCGCCGTGAAGGTGCCTTTCTCCGGTTTCCCGCTGTGTGGGAAGTTGACGCGAAAGTAGTACCAAGACTCGTCGGTGATCTCGTTCTTCATGTAGTAGAGCGGGGTCGGCTGGCAGTTACAGATCTCCACCACACAGTTGCTCTCGGCCAGGGCTTCGAGCCGTTGTTCTTCGCGAGTCATGTCCGGGTGGTCGACTTGAACTTTCTCCAGCACCTTGCCGAACGCATCGAGATCGAGCTTGAACCAATACAAGCGCTGCTCGAAGTCGAGCGGAAATTGGGTGGTGCCGAACCGGGAATAGATCAGGTTCGCTTTCGCCTGAGCGCTCTCGGCAATCAACAGCGCGCCGTGGTATCGGTAATCGTCAATGTCCTTCGGTGTCAGCCTGCCGAGTCGGTGCAGATCATCCCAGTCACGTTTGGCCGCACCGCGAGACGGAGACATGGCGGCGGCAACTTTCCAGCCTTCTTCCATCGCGCGGCGGCAGAACTTGCGGGTAGCTGAATGCCCTGCAGGGTCATCGTCGTACGCAAACACCAAGCGCGGGCGCTCTCTGCCATTGGCCTCGCATTGAGCTGCCAGTCCAGCCAACGCCTCACTCGGATAATTGCTGGTCGAAAGAGCAGAAGTGGCGGTGATGCCGTTTTGCAGTAGGCCGATCGCCTTAAAGATTCCTTCAACGATCCAGATCTCGCTGACGTCTGAAAACGACTGGCCGGGCGCCTGCCACCATGTGCCGCCGTAGTTGCCCCGGAATGTCGCCTTACGCTTACCGAAACGTTGTGGCCTATCGATGATCCGTTCCCAGTAGCCAATACCGGGCAGGGCAAAACGCACCGTAGCGCTGCCGATACCTTTATCAGCGTCCCAGTAGCTGTCTTGGGTATACCAGCCTTTGATCGTGCTGAGGTCGAAGCCTCTACCTTCCTTCATGTACGCGTCAGCGGTCGCGTTGGGGTTTTCGGTGGACTTTGGTGCGCGATCTGACCAGCTTTCGAACAGTTCGCTGTAACGATCTTTAATGTGCTCTTCGAACTGGCACTTAATGGAGCGATTGCAGCGCAACACCCACGGATGTTCCGCGTTGGTGTAGAGCTCCTTCTGGTGGCAGTTAGGGCATTCCCCTTGCTGCAGCCAATCGCCGACACGCTTGAATGCGAATTCGCGATCAAGCTTTTCGGTTACGGCTTTGTAGAGGCGCTGTTCCATGATGGTTTCCGTCAGGCAAAAAGATCCCGTCACACCGGAAATGCCGGTGTGAGGCGGTGTACAAATTCAGGTCAGGTAGTGCGGGTCAGCTCACCGCGAGTTCTAGCTGGTTCTCATCCGGGGGAGCCTGCTTTCGCTGGGCGATCGGGATGAACACGCGAGGATTCGGTGTTGCGCTTGGCGACAAGGTGCGGGCTACTTCGGTGATGCTCACAAAGGTGTAGCCGCACTTCAGATTTGAACACTGCATGTAGCTCTCTTTGCAGGTCGGCGACATGTACCGACTGGTGCGTGTGTGAGCTGGGTTTGTGCAGTGGGGGCATTGCATCGCCATAGGGCAAACCTCGCGCGTTAACGGCAGAAGACGGCGTAAGTGAGTTCATTCATTTGCGTGACCTTCTGGCAGATCGCTAAGCGGATCTCGTCCAGGCGCTCGCGTTCCTTTGCGTCCACCTCGCCATCGCGGGTGGCTTCACGCCATTCACGGGCCAGCCGACCAACTTCATCGACCAGTGCCATGTAAACGGTTTGGATTTCTTCGTGGTCGATGGTGGTGGCGCATGGCAGGGTGATAAACACGCCGCCAGACTCTGCCGCGACGGCTTCAGCGAACAGCGTGGTGTTGCTGTTGGCCTGCATCTGCATGGCGAGGTGCACGTCTACAGACTGACCTTTGCGCTCATAGATGCGGTTTTCCAGCCCATCTTTGGACAGGCTTACAGACGCCGCCATCGCCGACCAACCGCCATTGACCGAGCGGCACATCGACTGAAAGCTCGCTCGGATTCTGTCCACAGGATTCTCTGTGGTTCGGTGGTGTGCGGTTTGCTGTTTCGTGTCTACCATTTGATTAGGCCTCGCCCGCTGCTTTCATTGCCTCAAGGCCTTTGAGATAGATCAGGCGAGCGAGGCTGCTTTCGGATCGATTCTGCTGCTGCGCCATGTCGCCGAGACCAGCCTTTTCATCGGCTGTCAGCCTCATCGCAACGGGCTTATCGGACATCACCCCATTAGGGGCGCGGCTGCGTGGTGTGGTCATTTCCGGTCTCGGTTGGTGGTAGGATTGTGTAAATCTGCAATACACAACTGAATTATTCGCAGGAATCTGCAATATGTCAAACGATGTTTGCGAAAATCTGCAATACAACTCTCGGTTGTTGCAGGAGCGCGCTCGCCTCGGCCTCTCACAAACCGAGATGGCAAAGCGCGGCGGCGTTGCTTTTCGTACTTACTGTGATTACGAGGCGGGCAAGACTGAGCCGAAGCTCGGTTTTCTTGAGGCGCTGGGGCGCCAGGGTGCCGATGTGCTCTACATCGTTACTGGCGAGCTGTCTGGTGGGCACTTGGCGCCGGACGAAATGCTTGTTCTAGGTGGATACCGAGAACTCGACTCGAAAGGCCGCTCGGGCGTTCTAGGGATGATCGCCGGATACAACGCACCTGAAGCACAACCCACTCAGAAGTTCAAAATGGGCGACGTTGCGCAGATCATCAGCGGCGGTGCTGTGAATCAGACTGGTGCACGTATCAGCACTGGCAAGAGGACGAAAGGCTAGGAAACATTAGCCATCCGCCAAGTATAATGGCGGAAAGCCATTATGGATGTGGGTGCGGTGGATCATGGGGGAAAGTTACAAAGTTGGGGATGTTGCCCAGCTCATTACCGGCGGTACGGTTTATGAGGGCAGCAACTCGCAGTTGAGCAATGTGTTCAATTTATCTTTCGGTTCAAATGCAGATCGGGCAATCACTGATCTGCAGCGTAAGGCGATCGCCTACCGAGTGGGAGAAGTACTTAGCGCTACTGGCCTCGAAAGATTTGATGTCTACAAGGTGATTCTCACCGACTTTGGCGTCGATAAACTTGGCGAGCTACCCCGCGACAGTTTCCACGAGGTAATGGCGCTACTGGATCGCTGGGTCAAGGATCCTCTCAAAGTGCCTCGCTCTTCATCTTTTGCGCATCCATTTGCACTCACCGGTGACCCCGGCTCAGCAAATGAGCCATTGCCACCATCAAGTGGTTCACCGCGCAGCAATACCACCATCATCATTTCAAATCGTCAGCTCGTTTGTTCCATCGCCGCAGCCGGTGCGTTGCTTGTAGGCGCGTGGCTGGCGGGTTTGGGGTTTTCTCAAGCCCCGATTGTGTGTCAGTTCAACGGTAAGGCTTTCTCCGTGGGGAGCGTGCTGAAGATGGAAGGATTTAAGCGAGTGTGTCAGCGCACAACAGACGACGGCCCGGAGTGGGCCGATCCAACATCAGAGAGCGCTTGAGCTCTTGCCATAGGAAGCCATCGTGAAAAAAGTCGCCCTTATCCTGCTGCTCGCGTCGATCAACACTGCGCACGCCGAGCCCGTTCCGGCGAGCATTGCCAAGCAGCTCAAGCCGCTGGATATCAAATCCGTCGCGCTCACCGGCGATGCGTTGCGCGTGGACATGAATCGACCGCGCGTCACTGAGGATATCTACGCCACGGTGGTAAACAGCGTGTGCACAAGCCTGATTCTTGAGCCTGGGTCGTGGGGCAAAGCTGACTTTCGGAGGGTCGAGGTTGTGAACTCATTCGGCGCTCAGGGACGGGTCTTCGCGGGCGGAGCAGCAGAGTGCAAGGCGATCGGCAAGTTGACCATGGATCAGGTTAATCAAGATTACTTGCCGGAACACACCAGCCTCTGGAGCGCGCCTGAAAATTAATCGGTGTCGATCTTCAGCTCCAGATCGAGCTGAGTTGTAAAACCACTGTCCGACAGCGAATGAGATACGTGGCTGATAATCCAGTCGGTGCCATCAATGGTCGGCTTCCAACCACTGACAATCGCGGGCAGTTCGGGAAACAGGTCAGCACGACCATGGGCCAGGGTGATGCTGAACGATGCAACGCCACGCTGTAGCTTATCGAACGCAGCCTTGGCTCCCCGGATCGCAGTGGCTTCACTGGCATAAGTGTGCCGCAGAACCTTGGTGTTTTCAGCGCTCGGTGTGATGGGATCAGTCCTTTCAACGCCGAGCTTTTCCCGCTTCCCAGACTTTCCAGACTTCACCTTTTTGATGGTGGTCTTGGCATCGACCAGGATCTCCCCTTTCTTGGCTGACCCGGTGTTTTGCCAGTACGCCTTCACGGCGGTGAAGTTGTTCCCATCCGCGACGGTGAAGCGGTGTTGATCGCCCTTCGATCGGACGATCGCGACGGCGCCGAGCGGCAGCCCACTTGCGCTTTTGGCCTCACCTGCCTTGATGAACATCAGGCGGTCGTGCTTCACCGTGGCGATCGCGTCGAACTGCTCGGCAAGCCGCGTGAGCAGATTGGCGTCAGACTCGCTCGTCTGATCGATGTGGTCGACTACCTCTTCAGCAAACTGCTTGGCGATCTCGGCGGTGAGCCGATTCTGGCTGGCGATCGCCGACACAATGTCGGCTACTTTCTTGCCATGAAAGCTACGCTCGCGTTTCGTGGTGAGGCCCGCGCGAAGATCCGCGCTCCTCGCTCTGATAACCAGCTTGTCGGGGCTCCCGCTGTGCTCGACTTCATCTACGGTGTAGGTGCCCTTGTCGACCAGCCCTTCATGCTTCCAGCCCAGTGCGAGAGAAAGCTTTGCCCCACGCGGCGGCAGGTCCAGGAGCCCGTCGCTATCGTCCAAGGTGATATCGAGCTGGTCGGCCTCAAAACCACGGTTGTCCGTCAGCGTTAAAGATTCCAAGCGTCCTTGCAGGGTGCTTGTGATGTCCTTCCCGCCGACGATTGCGATGCGATAGTCGGGTGTCGGGTGGATTTCTTCCCGTAAGTACTGGCGAAAGTTTTGAGCTGCAGCGTTCACGTCATGCTCCCTTGCGGACGATTGACTCGACCAACCCGATCAATCTTGTCGTCATCGACTCGCTTGAGGCTGAGGCTGAATTCAATTCGCCGCGGCGTCCCGTCATCAAAGAAAAAGCTCTTTGTTTCGCTCAGGCTGTCGATGATGAACAGCCCATGGATACGTCCATCACTTCCGTCAATCAGCGGCCAGGACGAACCCTGATCACCCATCTCACGGATCAAGTCGAGGCTCACACGGCCTCCGGTCAGTTCAGGCAGCAGAACTCCATTCACTGTGATGCTCTCATCATCGGGACCGAGATACTGTCGTGCAGGACGCGCACCCACCCGGCTTGTCGTCGGATGACGCCAGCCGAATTGATGCTGCAGCTCCTGATAAGGAAGGCTCGACAGACTGAAAGTGAATTGCCCGAGGGCCATCATCGACATAGCAGGGCTCCTTAATCTTTGTCGCCAAGGCGCGAACGGCCACGGGCTGCTTTCTGTCGCTCCAGATTGGCGACTTCCGCCGCGACCAGTTTGGCGAGCATCTGCTCATTCATCCCCGCTGACGGGTAAACGTTGATCACGGGAGCTCCGCCACCTGCTGCACCTACCCCAGCGGCGGCAGGCGATGAAATAGGCGATCGGTTGTCGATCGGGATAGTTCCAGCCACCGCCGATCCGGCACCTATCGCAATGCCTGCTCCGACTGCGGTGAGCTGCTTGGCGAAACTGGTAACCGTCGATAACGGCCCTGTCTGATTCTCGGTCAAGCCTTGATTGAGCCCAGCCATGGTGAAGCCGCCGAGTTCGGCGAATACCCGGCTTGGGCTGTGGATGCCGAGCTTTTCTTTGAACCAGTCGATCGTTGCACCACCTGCCCCGGTGATTGCGTCTTTCACCGCCCCGAGACTGCCGGTGATGCCGTTGACCATGCCCTGCATAATTTGCGATCCCAGGGTCATAAACTTGGCAGGTAGAGCCCCCATCCACGCCATGATTCCATCCCAATGGCTGTAGATGAGACCGGGTAGCGTCCAGTTCATAAAGAAGTTAGCGAGGGCTTGCCCAACCCCCATAACAATTGATTTCAACCCCTCCCAAGCGGCTGCGGCGCCTGCCTTTATTCCTGCCCACAGCGCCATGAACTTCGGTCCGAGCGTGTCCCAGTTCGACCATACGTACACAGCCGCAGCAGCAATCAGCGCGACAATTGCGAGTATTGGGTTCGCCATCATTGCCACGAACAGCAGACGCAGGATGCCAATGAGTTTCATGATGCCGCCGCCCATTAAGCTCAGTGCACCTTTGAGCAAACCGGTACCACCGGTGAAGATTCGCATCATGGTAGATACACCGCCAAGCTTGGCGCCGAGCATGGCGAAACCTGCGTTCGCAATTAGCATTGGGCCGAAGATGGTTGCCATTGCGAGCGTCAATGCTCCCAAGACAGTCAGAACAATGGCAATCACACCAGCGACTTTCATCAACGCATTGGCAAGAACCGGGTTCTCCTTTGCCCAGTTGCCCAGCCCTTCGGAGACGTCGGTGATCCATTTCGTAAGTGCTTTCAGCTCGGGGGCGATCGCTTCACCGAAGCGCACCAGCGCGTTAGTGAAGGTGCCACTCGCGGCGTCCCAAAGGTTCGCCAGCGTACCGAGCTGGGCGTTTACCCGGTCTTGCATCGAAGCCTGGGCGTTCATCTTGCCCATCATTTCATCGTAACCGGCCTGACCTTTGGTGATCAGCAACGATACAACCTGAGTCACTTCGGAGTCGTCACCGTAAAGATCTTTGATCAGTTGGATACGGGTTTCGGTGCTGAGTCCCTTGAGCTTGTCTAGCTCTTTGAACATCTGCGGCAGACCACCAAACTCACCCTTGCCGTCGGTGAAGTTCATTTTTAGGTCGATGCCCTCAGTCTTTTTCAACTCGGCGAGGGTTTTGTCGATTTTCCCTGTGTCCATACTTTTCTGGAACACTTTTCGGTAAGCGTTACCAGCACTGCCGCCATCTGTCATGCCGGCTTGGTTTGCCATTGCAAGGAGTGGGGCGAGCGCCTTGGCGCCTTCCAAACCTTTCATTTTTACGGTGTCCATACCTGCGGAAAGCTTACTAAACCCTTGGAGCATCCAGTCCGGGTTTACCCCGGTGTAGTAGGTGCGCTGGATGACATCCATCAGGCCCATCATGTCCTTTTCCGTGGAGCGGGTAGCGTCCTGTAATTGAGCGGAAAACTCAGCGGCTTCCTCGAATGGCATTTTGAGCTGAACTGCGAGCATGCCGGTGGCTTCGCCCAGGCCGCCAAGAATTGACTGAGCCGACATGCCCTGTCGAATGAGCATGGTCATCATGTTCTGGAAGTCGGCAGTTGTGCCCGGCAACCGATTGCCGAGGTTGTTGGCTAGTTCACTGATCTTGTCGAACTCTGTCGAGACCGCTCCTCCCGAGGTCATCATCGACACCTTGAGCTGAGTGGCAGCGTCCTCAGCCTGGGCGAACTCTTTCACAGGTACGAGCAAGGCCGCTCCCGCAGCGGCCCCGGCAGCCGTCATCCCAGCGCCTGCCCCCGCCATTTTGTTCCGAGTGTCCATACCTTTGTCGTACTGCGATTTAATCGCCTGCATGCGCTGCTGCTGTTTGCTCACCCGCGCGAGTTTCGCTGATTGTTGAGTGAGCATCCGATTGACTGATTCAACTTGCTCCTTGAGTTGCCGTTCGTGGCTGGCAAGTTGATTGGTGCTGATGCCTGCTGCGTCCAATGATGTTTTGGCAGCGCGGGCCGCGTCGATTCTCTTGGTATTCGCGAGTGAAAGTTTTTCGACAGCGATCTCTGCCCGCTGTAACTGCCGCGCCATTTTCTCGGTAGGTGGCCCGGCAGCAGTGATCGCGCTAGAAAGCTCCTTGACCTTCTGCCGAGCGGCAGCGAGCTTGTCACCGGTTTCCTTGGCATCTCTGGTGAGACTACGGAATGCGTCAATCCTGCCTTGTTGGTCGTTCAGCGCCTTGAGCTGATCGCGGCTTTCTTTGACTGCTCGCGTCAGCCCCTTGCTGCCTTGCATTACAGCCTTCAACGGACCTGTAGCCCGATTGACTGCCTGCAAGATGACTTCCAGTTTCAGATTCCGTATGCCGCTCATTCATCCGCTCCGCTTCGTTGCCGGGCGCGCTCGCGCCATTCCATCAGTTCACTAAGGCTCATTGCCGACATCGCTTCCGGCGTCCAATGGAACACCGTCGCGATGTCGGCCATCGGATCTTCTACTCGGCGGGGGATTGATCCGGCTTGCTCGCCTTCGGCAACAAAAAATCAGCGACCTGCGAGCCGCACTGAACGAGGTCGGCAGGATCCATTCGACCAACATCTTGCTCTGTGAGTGCTGGGGAGCTCAGGCGTGGCAGGATCTTGGTGAGGGAGGTCACGTTCATTTGCAGCAAGTCGGTGAGTGCGATGCCGCGCAGCTCACCCGACGATGGTTTACGCAGGGTCAGCTCGGTGATGATTTGGTCGCCGCGCTTGATCGGAGTGTCGAGAGTGATGGTCTGGGTTTGAGACATGAGGTTTATTCCTGAGTGGTGTGGAAGTGGTCGCCATGACGGCGACCGAGTTGATTAACGACCGATGTTGCGGCGGTGCTGTTCGAGCCGATCTACGCCATCGACCTTGTAGATCATGTTGACCATGTCGATCTCGACCAGGGTGGTCCCGTTAACGGAGAGCTTGTAATAACTCAGCGAGGACTTGACCTTGAACTCAGTGTCATCACCGGCCTTGGCGCCGCCCATGTCGACCTCGGCGTGCCGACCACGACAGACGGCTTCGACGGCATCCATGTCGCCGGTATCGTCCCGCTGGTAGCTGCCAGCGAAACGCAGCAAAACGCCTCCGACACTGGTGATGCCCATGTCTTTGATGATCGGGTACATCAAGCCGCCGTAGCTGTGTTCCAACTCAAGCTTTTCGAGGCCCAAATCGATATCAACTTCACCGGGCATACCACCGCCACGGTATGCCTCAGCTTTCATGGCAAGCTTTGGCAATGTGATTTCGGTAGCTTGGCCGAAGAATTCTTCACCGTTGTAGAAGACGTTGAAGTGTTTGAGCTTGCGGGGTAGTGACATAGCAAATTCCTTCTATGTCGGGCTGGCGAACCAGCCCGTTTGGTTAGCCGTTGATGCGGGAAGCAAAGTCGACCAAATAGCGGTCAGTAATGCGCTGACGGAGCAGCAGGTTTTCCAGCGGCGGTACAGGGGTGTAGTCGTAGTCGAGATACAGTTGGCCGGACTTCAGCGTGTCCTTGGTGTTGATCTCTTCGTCGTACCACGCCTCGCCGCCTATCAAGTAACCCAGCGCGGTGAGCTCGCGGAATTTGGCGTTGATGCTTTCAAGCATGTCCTTGACCAGCGTCGGATGCATGGGCCTATCCACAGCCCACATCTGCGCTTCAGCCATGGTGTCTGCCAGAACCTGCGCGGTGCGGGTGTAGTTCTCGAACTGGAACAGCGGATCATCCGAGCAGGTACGCGAGCCCCAGAAGCGATAGCCGCTGTTCTGTACCAGAGTGGTCACGTCGTTCTGGTTGAGGTAACCGGCATCGGTGTTCGGATCCTGAAGATCCCAGAACACATCGCGGCTCATCCCGGTGACGCCATTGACACCAACGTTGGAAAGGGTCTTGTGCCAACCGGTTTCCTGATCGATCTTGGCACGCAGGCCGAGCGCTCGGGCGATGGCGAAAGCGGTCGCTTCCTGATTGAGTGCAGTGTCCCAACTCACGAAGTCCGGCCAGATCGTCATCAGCTCTCGCTGGCTGAAGTTATCGCGGTAAGCAACGGCTTCTTCCTTGGTCGCGCAGCCATGCGCCGACACGTACGCGAATCCCCGGAGCTTTTGAGCGATCGAGGCGAGCTCGGAAGCCACCGGCAGGCTGTCGAGACCCGGCACGCCAAGGATGCGCGGCTTCACTTTGAGGGAGTTCTGCGCGGTCAGTAATGCCTTCATCCCGGTCAGCTTGCCCGCCGCCGTGGTGGTGCCGATCAGGTTGCTGGTGGTCTCGGCATCGGTTGCGCCTTTCTTTGCGCGAACGACGACGATGACGGGGTTGGCTTGGTCTGCGATCGCGTCCAGGCTCGCGGCCAAGGTGCCTGTAACACCTGCTTTGCCGATTGCTTGATTGACGTTGGTGATCAGGACCGGGCGATCTTCAGGAAAGAAGCTCGCGTCGGCATCTTCTGCGATGCAGGTCAAACCGATCACGGCGGTGCTGACTGTCTGGATGGTGCGCGAGCCCTCGTTGATTTCGAGGACTCTCACGCCGTGGTGGTACTGGTCTGCTGCCATTGTCTCTTTCTCCGGGGTAAGAGGGTTGCGGCCAAGAATGCCGCGCGCGCGATGGCGCGGCATCGCCCCGGTGTTGTGCCCGCCACGGGCACAACAATTTCGTCTAGAAAAGACCGCCGAAAACTTCGGGTTCCCAGTTCATGATCACGAGTTCGCGGCTGGTTTTGGCGTCACCGCGCAGGTTATCCACTGAGTATTTGATATCGAGCCCTTCCATGGGGAAACCAGCGAACGCCTCACGGATGTCCGGGTGATCATTGATCGAGACCATCACCTTCCCTTTGCATTCCCGCATGAATTTTGCCAGGGCGAGATAGTTCTCGAAGCCGAACTCAACGCCGTAGCCTTCCGTTTCCCAGTACGGCGGGTCGCAATAAAAGAACGTGTGCGGGCGATCGTAGCGGCGCATGACTTCCTGCCACTGGAGGTTCTCGACGTACGTGCCCGATAGCCTCAGATGCGCGGCGCTCAGGTTCTCTTCGATGCGACACAGGTTGATTGACGGCCCCGTGGTGGCGGTTCCGAACGTCTGCCCGCTGACCTTTCCACCGAAGGCGTGCTGCTGGAGGTAAAAGAACCGGGCAGCCCGCTGGATGTCGGTGAGCGTTTCAACGTTGGTCATCTGCTGCCACTTGAAAATCTGGCGGCTGCTGAGTGCCCATTTGAACTGGCGAACGAATTCTTCGAGGTGGTGCTGCACCACGCGGTATAGGTTCACCAGATCGCCGTTGATGTCGTTCAATACTTCAGTTTGGGCGGGCATCGGGCGCAAGAAAAACAGTGCGCCCCCTCCGGCAAAAACCTCGACGTAACATTCATGCGGTGGAAAAAGTGGGATCAGCCGGTCGGCGAGGCGCCGTTTTCCTCCTAGCCATGGGATGATGGGAGTTGCCGCGTGCATAGTTCCTGCCTTTCAGTTGACGCTCGCGGGCGCTCTGGTGTGGGACTCGTGGCCCTCAGTGAATTCAAGGTGCCGCAACGTGGGCACTTGATGGTTAATTCGATGTAACGGCCAGCAGCCAGTTTGCGGGCGCAATTGCCGCAGCGGATGTCTTCCATGTTGTGGTGAGCCTTTTATGCGATTGTGCTAAGGTTCCCGCGCCTTGACGTCAGGTAGGCGGCCTTGGCTTTGGCTCACTGGTCTACTCAGTGGAGTTGAAGCGGCTGGAAAAGTGTTCGAGCACCGATCCAGTCGCCGTCTTTTATATTTGATTCACATCTCCATCAGTTGGCATCTGTTCGGCGATCCACACCGGCGCGATTGGCCGGTGACTGCTGTCGGGGAACTCTGGCGATTGAGGCCAATCGCGCCGGTGTGGAT
>Ga0247819_10000936_pt1 | contig 16225 bp, 11 predicted proteins | sample 13C_Xylose_Day6_FD_193428 | JGI IMG/M metagenome (GOLD analysis project Ga0247819, IMG submission 193428) | Soil microbial communities from agricultural site in Penn Yan, New York, United States - 13C_Xylose_Day6 | ecosystem: Environmental > Terrestrial > Soil > Agricultural land | place: USA...
GACCTCGAACAACACCGCGGCTTCATGATTGAGCCCATCCGTAGCGGCGAGTTTGGCCTGAAGCGTGATGGTAGGGTCACTGCGGCCCGGATACCCGAGTGTTTGCACTTGCAGGAGCGCCGGGCCGAAGCTGGTGCTGAGGCGAGAGTTGAAGGCCGATTGGGCGACCTCGATTGCACGCAGCGCTTCCAGGTCAGACACTTCGGGTGTGTCCCCTGGATCAAGATGCTTGTGATAGTAAGTGCGAAGCTGTTCCGAAAGTTTTTTACCCCCATTTGACTGAGAGTCGGTCTGACCATCATCGCCATGGTCGCCAAACCCCCGCTGGGCGTTAATTTCATGGATTTTGATCAGTCCCTCAAGAGGATTTTTTTCGAGTGGTGACGCTGTTGGCGAAAGCCTCTGGGGCGCCGCTCTGCGCATCATCCTGGGAGGGGTGTGAAGCTTTCCAGGATCCAGCCGGTAAGAGCGCAACTTGAACATTTTACCGAGCCGGCGGTTCAGGTAGTCGGTCAGGTTCTGAGGCCAAAGGCTCAAGCTGCCTTGGGTTTGCATCTGCACAGGAGTATCTGTGCCTGAGGTTGTCTCCCCACCTTGAGGGCGCCCGATCATTTCGGGGTTCGCCGCCAAGACAGCCTCGAGAGTTCCGACCCGATCGCGCTGCTTTCGGTAATCGGTGAATAGTTCGGTCATGTCATCGGGCTCCAACCGGAACCGCATTCCAACGAGACCACCGCTCCATTCGAAGTTAGGGATCAGGTCGCGGATGTAGTGAAATTCGCCAGGCTCAGCTGAGATCCAGATGTCGAGATGGGGGAGCCAGTCGTCCCAGTCATTGGCTATCGGAAGGTCTTCGACGCCGTTTGCTGCTTCCCAAGCACGGCCGATCTCATCAATACGGTCGAAATGGCAGAGGGTCAGATCTTGCAGCCTGATTCCAGAGGCTTTACCGCTCAAAAATTTGCGCAGTGCAAGCATTGCGGAGGACTTTCCACTGTTATTCGCGCCCACCAAAAGAGTTGTTTTCTCGGAAAGATCTATCCGTATCGAATGGAGCTTACGGAAATTGGCAATTTCCAGATGCTTGATCTGCATGCGTCGTCCTTGAGCCTAGGGTAGTGTCACAATGCTAGTGAATGTAGCGTGAAAGAAACGAATGGCAAACCGTCCGACGCCCGTAGTCCGGTGGACAACGTGATCATCAGCTGAAATGGACATGCGTCTCGAGTCCATTGAAGAGAGCTTGAAAGGATGTCTCTGCATCATAGCGAGAAGGACATGTGCAACCACATAGTCCGGTGTCTTCGACAGGGGCCTCACCTAAGCCCATGGCAGCGGCTAAAAGGAGTCGCTCAGGCGCATCGGTAGCGTCATCAAAGCACTGTGTAATGAAGACTCATACCCACTAACACGATGATCACAATTCAAGGAGGCACCATGGTTGTATGTGAAGGGCAGCTCGATGGGGAATTTAAGGGCTTTGAGGATCAGGACACCATCTTCCATTTTTATGGCGGACAGAAGTGGCGCCAGGCGACGTACTACTATTACTACCACTACGCCTACATGCCCAGAGCAAAAGTGGTAAGGGAGGGTGGCAAGCTCATGCTCCATGTCAACGGTCTGAACGTGAGTGTCGAGGTGGTTCAAGCTTGACCTTAACTGTACAGCAGATAGCTCCCCGAGCAGCGTGGGTCGGTGCACCTGCCTTTATTTTGACTTCGAGAGACTCACACCCATACGATAGCTCGATACCCTTTTTGGCGGCCTCCAGCAACTCCTCGATGTTGTGGAGTGACCATTGGTTAGAAGTCGAACGGCAGCCCTTCACATCATTCACGACGAACCCTACCGCGCAGGGTGTGGCCGGATATTCGAGCCACACCACCTGGTTATCCTCTTCATCCGGGGGCGCAAGTGGCCCTGAAGCGATACAAGCGGCCCTTCGTGGTAGGCCGCTATCGGCCCAGGCTGTGTGAAAACGTTTTAGAACAGGTTTTACGGTCAAAACCAGAACAAAAATCGCGTTCCTACGCAAATTTCAGGTCTGCTGATTAACCAAGCACTGGTAGATTTTACGTAGCAACGCAGACTTGAAAATGGTGCCTGCGTTTTTACACAGCCTGGGCCAAAAGCGGTCGCTCGACAGGCGTCACTCACGAGCATTAAGCTCGACCTCATTAGGGTGATGCCGCTAGTGAATACATGGAGTGCGATTTTCGCTCCGATTCAGACCGACGAACCTGCTCGAAAACGTTTTCGCACAGCCTCGGCCAACAGTAGCCATTCGATGCGTCTACGAAAGTAGGTAAGATTCATAGGTACTATTTTGGAAACAGTCATCAATGTATATCACTGAAATTGAAATCACTGACCTCCGAAGCTTCAAAGGTACCCAAAGCGTGTCTTTGGCCCACACAGATGGCGGCTACGCTGGATGGACTGTTTTTGTAGGTAGAAACGGGGCAGGCAAAAGCACTCTTCTTAAGTCGATCGCTCTTACTGTGATCGGCCCATTGGCGTCTAGGTCTCTAGCAGGAACTTTCACGGGATGGGTCCGTACAGGTGAAAAGGTAGGTACCGTGGCCGTTCGGTTAGAAGGCGACAAGAGGGATAGCTTTCAACCTAGTGGTAGAACCACAAAAGAACCATTTTGGGTCGGCCTTCAATGGACTTCAGCTATCCACGGGACATGGTCCAGTCAATCTAGTGACTTTCTCGACCGTTGGATGAGTAAAGAGCCCAAAGGACGTCAGAAGATTCCCGATAGAGGTCCCTGGGCAGATAGCCCAAGTGGATGGTTCATCGCGGGGTATGGTCCTTATCGCCACCTTGGTCCTCCACCTGCAGAAGTAATCAAGCTAAGTGGCGACCCTGTTCTTGCTCGGCTTGTGAATCTTTTCAATGAAACTGCAACGCTTTCAGATGCCATAGATTGGCTGAAGCAACTTCATCACCGTAGCTTGGAAAAAAGACCTGGTGCCGAAGTTCTAAAATCTACAGTTCTTGATATCTTAGGTGAGGGGTTGCTTCCTGACGGAAGCGTCATTAAAAAAGTTAACTCTGATGGATTGTGGATCCAGCGTGACGGCGTTGAACTTCCACTCGAGGAGGTCAGTGATGGTTATAGGACCGTAGCTGCTTTAGTTGTCGACATACTGAGGCGGCTACACGAAGCTTATGGAACACTAGAAATATCGAAAGATGATTCCGGGAAGTCTATCTGCAATCTTCCCGGGGTTGTTATCATCGACGAAGTAGATGCCCACTTACATGTGGTATGGCAGCAGCAAATAGGATTCTGGCTAACAAAAACCTTTCCAGCAATACAGTTTTTAGTTACCACGCACAGTCCTTTCATCTGTCAAGCGGCAAGTGCTAACGGAATTATACGTCTTCCGGCGCCTGGTGACTCGAGAAAAATTGAACATATAAGTGAAGTTACTTGGAGCGCGGTCGTGAATGGTGGAGCCGACGACGCTGTAATGACGGATTTATTTGGTTTAGAGCATGCTCACTCCGAGCGCGCAGAGGAACTGCGTCAGGAAATTGCAGCACTGGAGGCTAAAGTCATACGAAATATGGCTAGTGAAGAAGAGATAACAAGATATGAAGTGCTTAAGGACTGCCTTGGAAACGACATGAGCACTCTAGCGGACCGAAAATTACGAGCTATTTTAGGGGCCAATGGTTAATGCGTCGTCTGATCAGACCGACTCTCACGACAAAAACTGTCAAGGCCCTAGGTAGGGTAACCAACCGAGTGGTGGCAGCTCAGAATCCTAAAGATCAAGCTGAGAAAAGTTGGGATAATAAACCTAATGTAGCGTTCTCAGAAGTACGGATGGAGCTTGAAAACATGGCTTCTGGACGAAGCCGGTGCATGTACTGCGAGGATAGTTTCGGAACTGATATAGATCATTTTTGGCCTAAGGCAGATTATCCTGAACGAGCTTTCCTTTGGGAAAATTACCTTTTAGCTTGCAGTTACTGCAACAGTAATTTGAAGCGAAAGTTATTTCCTGTTGATGCAGCCGGCTCTCCACTGTTGATTAATCCTACAGAAGATGATCCCGAGCTTTATCTTCGCTTATTGCCAAGTACAGGTGAGTATATTTCTCTCGGAGCGAAGGGGGATGAGTCAATAAAGGTGTTTGGCCTAAATGACACTGCATCCGCTAGGAATTTGCCAGATGGTAGAAAGCACGCACTGATCTGTCTACTGGCACTCCTGAAAGATTACGATCGAGTGTTTGCAATCGATGCTGATAAGGCTGAAGAGATTCGATTGGCAGCTAAAGGATTTCCGTTTAGCGCAGTGCTAAGTTGGCTAGTTACAACCGCCAAACTTCCCGTCGGATCAGTAATTTTGGGAGCAGATGTAGTAAGCCTTATTCAGACTCATCAGGTTGAAGGGTGGCTGTAGCTTTAGATCACCCGTAATCGACTTATGCATAATCTGTCTTTGACGACTCATTAGAAAGCTTAGTGGTACGACGCACGGCCATTTCCGATTACTCGCCCGCGCGCCTCGCTGCGGCTCCAGATCTATACCCTGAAAGTGTGTGTGGGGGGCGAGCATATCGGATTATCAACCGTCCTTCTCAATGCCGCGTCCTCAATTTGCAATGGCTAGCTGAAGCATTTGTCATATACCCATTTGAGCAATCCCGCTAGTGTTTGCAATAGGATCAGCAGTCCCGCCTTGATGTAGTCCAGATCTTCAGCCCAGTTCCCAACCCCGACGCCGTGCGCTCACCACGAGATAGAGCAGCGCAAGGCGTTCATATTGCTTTGCAGCAAACCCGGGGGTCGGCGCGTCGTAGTCATTCACTTCCTTTCCGGGGTTGGTATTTTCGGGTCACTGCCAAAGCTTGTTGGCATCAAAATCCAGTTTCGCGGCTTTGAGTTCTTTCACCAGTTTTGTCTGCCAACCATCTGCCGAATCCATCTCGGTATAGATAACGCCATACAGGTCTGAGGGGATTTCAACGTGACCTTTGCGCAAAAGACATACACGGCCTCTGCCCAACTTCCCGGCAAAAAAGCCAAGCTCAAAAATGACGTTCTGTCGAGCTCTAGGATCCGGAGTATCCGATTTTGCGGATTTAGCTAGATCGTCAGGCGTTAACAACACAACAGCAAAACCGACATCACCCGCCGAATTCTCGAATTTCTCGATAATGGTTCGCCCTTGGTCAGGCTGCTCCTTAAGGATAATGGCCTCTAAACCCAGCTTTTCGAGGAAGCGAGCAAGGCCTTGCAGTGCCGCGTCATCGTGGCCATGCACCACAAACACACGACGTGACAAAGTTGACGTGTTGGGACTTACCGTAGGCTCGGGTTCACGGTCAAGTACATGATCGGCAAGATCTTCCCTCAGAGTGCGCTGCGCCTCTGCAAGCATAAGGATCGATTGCTGGATATTATCCTGAGTACCTGTCACGTAATGATGCCTAAGCGGGTAGTCATGCGAGTAATACCCGGGGAAGAAATGCAGTGTTGCTGCGTCTCCTAAGCGGTTGAAAACCGATGTATTTTCGCCAAAACACCGCTCTAAGGTGTCTTTAATTGCGGCCGAGAGGGCCGTTAGCTTTGGAGAGTCGCCCTCATCATTGAGCTCAGATGCATCGAAACTTCTCAACTCGGTGATGCGATCTTGGAGACGTTGAATCCCCCGCTCAATTTGGTCTGGGGCCAATTTCAGTTTGGGAGCAAATCCAGTAGTGCCGGTCGGGGATTTAGCGCGAGCCATCAGGTGAATCCTTTCTTATCCTATGTGTGATAAAGAGCATTATCAGACATTTGATGACCACGAGGTAAGCGAACTGAATTCTCACCGTTTTCGGGCAACTGTGAATGGCCTCTTTTGGCGTTAGCAGCCCTTAACAAGGGGCCGCTTCCGGCCAAAAAACTCCTGCCAGGAATGGGAGCTTTGGGTCCAGGCTGTGTGAAAAGGCATGCATAGTTTTATCTGTATTGCTACGTAAAATGTCTCGGCGACTGGATACTCAGCAGACCTAAAATTTTCGTAGGAACGCGATTTTCGTTGCGTTGCTGGCCATAGAATTTTTCTAAACCGTTTTCGTACAGCCAGGGTCGGGACCAGTCATTTGAATGCAAACCAAGCATACGTTCACGCCCTAGGCCGGAAAAATGGAGTTCTATAGCTTGCTGAACCAAATCCTAACGCGAGAGCCAATCATCAATCAGCTTCTGCACTTTCCGTCCATCTACCAACGGAGCGGAGTGAGGGCGAGCCCTTAAGATAGAGCGCAACTGATCTGGTGTAATGCAATCGAATGTTGCACCTACATCAACCCCGAATCCTTTCTCAAGTTCTAATTTCATGTTTGTTACGACGCTGCAACAACCCATGCATATTTGGTGTATCCCTCTCCAAGCGGTGCTTAGTCGCGTCGGTACATGGGTATGAAAAGCCACCTTACCTTTCATGAACGTCACGACCTCAAACTTCAAGCGCTGGCAAATTGGGCACTTCCAAGACTCCTCCAGCTCGTTCCACATCCGCGCACACCCTGGCAACGACAACAACATAGCCAAGTAATTCGCCGGAGGGATGCTCCCTGCAGGCTTACTTTCGGTACGCCACCGACTACGGTTGGCCTGGTGAACAATATTGCTCCTCGACGTTTCGCGGCTTAATAACTCGCCATTCACTAGCTCCAAACCGCCGTATCTATGGTACCCATTTGATAAAGTCGGAATTGCAACTGTCCCGAACGGATACCTTTCATACCAGTAGTCTTGCAGAACTGCCGCCTTGGCGACCTGATAAACCAATTGCATTCTCGCCACGTACGACGGCCGTGCGAGTCGCCACAGCGCCATCACCTTTGATTCATCTATACGATGTGATACATGCTTACCAACGTTAGTAAATTGCCGAATCTGCCCGATGGAAAAGGATTGCCATTCAACACGATCACCTCTGGCGGACAGGATTTTTTTTGCTGCCGCATCAGCGTTATTACAATCCTCACAAATCAAAACCGCAGCATAAGCTGAAAATGCCGGCGCCATTCGTTCGATCAGCGCTAACCCCGTATTTGTTGGCTCTTCAGTACCACTCTCAATAAAAACCTGATTAAACGCTGCTTTGAGCGCGTCGGCCATGTGATCGTGATGCTCAACTAGCTTCGCAAGTATTTGCCCCTTACTTCCGAGCCTGGAAATCTCAAACTTACTTCTTTCACAACATGGGCATCTCCAATGCTGAGAGGTCTCCACCCAATTCCTGTTCATTTCAAAAAGCTCAACCCCGTGGTGCTTTTTTATTTCACAAGACAAAGGTGATCCCACACCATCAAGTGAATCTAATGTTCCATCATTTATGCATTGAACCGCCAATTTCAGCGCGGTCAATCTTTTTTCTTGAATCGCCTCGTAGCACTCCTCATTCTGTTTTGCCCAGACCGCTAACGCATTAAGGTGCCCAGTCGGATTAATTTTCTCTTCGGTTTCGCCCACCCCGCCCCCCCTGTATCACTTTTGAAAATAGCCACAAAAATCAACGCAAATTTGCTCATCGTCGCCCGAGTGGATTGATTGCGCTTACCAATGACGACGTTGGATTTCCGCAGTTTCTGAAGACCAAAAATTTTACTAGAAGTGGGCGTTTCAGGACGCTCTTCGAAGGGTCGCTGAACCTGAAATTTCCACCCTCCACTCTCGTCGTGATTTCACACTGCTAGCATGACAGATTCACTCTAGAGGAAATTGTCATGCTCTATCCGTTATTCGATCAGAACTGTGAATTGATGGCTTGGATTGAGCCGGGTCAGCATATTTTTGACTCACACATGAATTGGATTGCCTACCTTGCAAACAATCATGCTTGGTCTGCTGAAACCGGTAATTGGCTGGGAACGGTTCGTGGGCTGCTATGCATGGATCATGCGGGAAGACCGGTGCTTTGGAACCCAAATGAACGAGTAATGGGCACCGCTCGCCCAACTCGGCCAGCTCGGGCCTCTAGAGCGTCGCGCCCTTCTCGTCCGTCCAGACCTTCGCGTCCGTCGCGACCATCGAGACCTTCTCGCCCTACGGGCGGATGGTCCGACCTAACAATGTTCAGCTGGCTCGCCCAATAAGAGAAACGCTTATGAAATGGCTCCCGGCGGTAACCCGCCGGAAGTCGCGTGAGAATTAAGGATAGATAGCTGCCGCTCACCTTGAACAGCGGTCTTCAATTACACTCCCTATCGCATAGGATAACGGCCTCTCAGAACGTAGCGGTCGGACGCTTCCAGCCTCTTAAGGACTACGGCATGACCACTATTGCGACTAACCCAACCACCCAGCTTGCGTTTTCCATGTATGAAAACAAGGGTGTTTACGCAGTGCTCATTGGGTCGGGCGTGTCGCGCTCCGCCGGCATACCCACGGGTTGGGAAATCACGATGGAGCTGGTGAAGCGCGCCGGCATCGCAGAGGGCGTAGGTCATCAGGATGATTGGCTCGCATGGTACTTTGGTAAGACCGGGCAGCAGCCCAACTACTCTACCCTCTTGGAGGCCTTAGCCAGCACGCAAACAGAAAGGCGCGCAATTATTCAGGGTTTTTTGGAGCCAAACGAGCAGGAATTGGAAGACGGCCTCAAGATGCCAACGTCCGCCCACCGGGCGATCGCGGCCATGGTTAAATCCGGCCATGTGCGCATCATCGTCACCACCAATTTTGATCGATTGATGGAAAACGCTCTTCGTGATTTGGGGATCGAGCCTACAGTGGTGAGTTCGATTGACACGTTGGCAGGCGCGGAGCCACTCACTCATACGCAGTGCTACATCTTGAAAATTCACGGCGATTACAAAGACGCCAGGATCCTTAATACGGATGTTGAACTGGGTGACTACCCGGCCGAATTCAACGACCTTCTTAACCGAATTATCGACGAGTTCGGACTTATCGTTGCAGGCTGGTCAGGAGAATGGGATCACGCTCTGCGCTCCGCGTTCCTTCGCGCACCCAATCGGCGCTACCCTACCTTTTGGCTGGCACGGGGACGCCTATCCGAACGCGGTGCAGAACTCGTGACCCATCGTCGCGCGACTGTCGTCGGTGGCACTGACGCCGACACTTTTTTTGATGGACTGAATCTGAAATTAGAAACCATTCAGCAGTCCCGCTATACCAATCCGCTTGACATAGATTTGGCTATCGCCATGGCGAAGCGTTTCATGGCCAAGCCCGAGCACCGGATTCAACTGGATGACTTGGTGACATCTCAAACTCAACAAGCCATTGCGCACTTCGCCCCCTTGTTTGCCTCCAGCGAGGATCGGAGAAGCCAGTCTTTCACTGACTGGGTGCTTGCGCACGAAGCCGCCATCGAACCATTGGTAAGACTTGCAACAGTATTGGGTCGTTGGGGAAGCGGCGACGAATTGGGCCTGGTGCTCGACTCAATCAAAAGCCTTTACGCCGAGGCGCAAAAAAACCAGTCCGGATATACCCATTGGCTGGCGTTGAAGAACTATCCAGCAGCGTTAGTTTTCTACGGATACGGATTGGGGCTCACAAGGGCGGGACGTCTGAATGAGCTGTATAAGCTCTTCAATACGACCGTGATTAATCGGCGCGAGCTGCCGACCGTTGTCGGTGTTGATCTTTCACCATTCTACTTGGAAGCGGGGAGCAACCTTACACCGCACTGGAAGGGCTTCGAGGGACAGACGAATTCCCAAACGCCTTTGAGCAACCGGTTGGCAAGCGTCCTGTGCCCGAGATGGGCACCCGCCTTCGCCGGCGTCCATGATGCAGACTTGCTCTACGAACGGTTTGAATTTTTGTGTCTCATGAGTTTCGTAAAAGAGCGCGGCGTTACCGAGGAAGTGCTCAACGATATGATTGAGAAAGGACAGTTCCGGCAGATCGCCGTCGGACGTCTGTCTTGGCATTCGGAAACCATTAATCGCTTTGCACATGAGTACTCGACGCATGAGTACAAGATGCCCCTTCTGGAGGCTGGATTCGCGTTCGGCAGCGAAACCTATCTCCAGAGATTCCTAGAGGGTCTTCAGCGAGTGTCTCGATATTGACCTTGCAAGGGATGCGGGTCCTGCGCCTCTCACCATTACAGGCAAAAGGCGGCCGATTTGCATTCCGTAACGAGGGGCTGCCATCGGTCAAGAGCAGTCGTCGGCTTTCCAGTCACGAACGCCCCAACAACACATACTCAACGGGGGAGTGGCGAGCAAAGAACCGAAGACACTTCGCAGCCTCCTAAGGGCGTCAAGGGTGCAGGGACACAATCGCACGTGAAGCCCTCCGTGCCGGCTGAAGCACATAGCTGTTGTCGCTAATAGATCGATAAAGGCGTAACTATCCTCGTCACAGGACCTGCTACTATCCCGCAGAAATACCATGCATTAGCGCTCAGTGCCTAGAAGATAGAAGATGGATCACCTTGACGATCTGCCAAAGCGTCACAGAAACCATGCAACGGAAAGCAAGGCCGAAGCTGCTTTCCAGAGCTTGTTATCGAATTCGGAAGAATTTGTCCTGCAGGCTTCGGACCGCAAGGATTATGGAACCGACTGCCAGATCGAGGTTATCGATCGCGAAAGCGCGACCAACGTCAGGATCCACGTCCAATTAAAAGGAACGGAAAGGGACGCAAATGCTGACGGGTCGGTCAGTATCGAGATAAAGCGGGCCAATCTTAATTACCTGCTGATGCAGCCTCATTCCTTCTTCGCCTGCTTTCACATTCCGACCGACACGCTGAGGTTCTGCTCCGCCGACACTGTGATACGGAAGTACGAGCATAGCGGACAGAATTGGACGCAGCAGCAAACGCTCACCGTGACCTTCGCGGAGCTCCTTACTGACGCACGCCTAAAGTCCCTGGCGGCTTTGACGAAATCCGGTGCAGCGTCATTGAGGGGCATGCGGGTCGCACAAACAACTGCTCGTCCCGAAGATCTGCCCAGCATCGTAAAAGCTGCCCGCCCAGACCTGCATGTTCCGGAAGATGGAGCGCAGGCTGCAGCGATGCTTTCTAGCCTTTATAACAGCGGCGCGGACGACATGATCAGCTCCGCGTTTGAGAAGTTCGCCTCCGTTCTACCTCAAGATAATGATGCGCTGATTTTTTGCTACCTGGCGGAGATCAATCTCGGCATGACTGGGCGGAGCGGCAAGGCTGCACGCATCTCGGATGGCATTTCCTATCTCATGTCCAAGCTCGACACTGGCGGGCTTGATGTGGGAAACCTCCAATACTCGATTGGCAACGGGCTCTCGGCGCTAGGACGCGAAGATGAAGCCATTAAGGCATATGAGATCGCTCTTCAGCACCTGACTGGCGACGACGGCAAAATACTTCTGGCGGAGTGCTACAAGAACCTCGGTTCCAGCTACGAGAAGCTAGGTGACGGGGAGAACGCAGCCGAATCTTTCTGCGAGGCGTTGCATCACAACCCTCAACTTCCAGAAGCGCACTTCGCCCTGGGACTCCATTGCCACCGAAAGGGCGAATACGGAGAGGCGCTCGAGCATTTCGACAACGTGGTTTTCGCCGAGCCTACTCTGGGAAAACGATCTTCGGTCTCGGGGTGGCGAGTAAACGTCCTCTTCAATCTCGGTGACGGGAAGGCGGCGTTTCGCGAGATCAATACGCTACTGAGCGATGCGGGAGAGGAAGCCTGGATCTGGCCATGGTGCAGTCAACAGGTCGCCAGTTTCGGGCGCACCTCGCTAGAGAATGCGCGGCTAAGTATTCCGTTCTGGGATCGATATCTGAGGGCTCATCCGGACTGTCCCAGCGGTGTGCGAGAACGGCTACTGAACAGGCTGTACTTACGGTCGGAAGGTTCGGCCGTGGATATGACCTATCCCGCGTTCAAGACTGAGTTCGAGGCAAATATCCAGCATGTACGGGCCGATGAAGCCGCTTATTTGTGGGATCGTCTGGGACATTGGGCGCAGGACAACGATAACTGGAACGAAGCAGAGAGCTGCTTTCGGGTCGCATATGATCTCGAGGGCGGGCACTATGGCTATTGCCTCGGCACGGCGCTGAACTTCCTCAATCGACCCGAGGAGAGCTTGCCGATTTTGCTGCCCCAAGCCGAGGAGATCCAGCCGGACGATATGAGTTGGTTCCAGGTCGCAGTAGCCTACGAGAAACTGGGACGCGTGCGCGATTCGATCGATGCCTATATGAAGGTCATTACGCTGAACTCCAACTACGAGCTAGCGTGGTTCAATATGGGCGGAGTACATTGGAACGTCGGGGAATTGGAAGAAGCTAGCCGGGTGTGGAAGACTGCTGTAGACAGATTTCCAGATCACGAGCTGACGGCTCTGCTCCGCCGCGATCTTCCCTTTGCCCTTCGCTAGGTGCGATATGCTTTATTGCCGCCGTCAGACAAATCATCACCTACTTTTTGGCCAACTGCAGTAGCCTAAGGCGATCCTCCGCCAGAATTCTCTGCACATTCTCCAGGCTTCTAAGATCCGCGCGCTGGTTAAAGGCGTCTTCCTGCAAATTCCCTGAAAAACCCGCCATACGCTTGTGCCCAATCAAGCTCGCCAGCCAACCAGTCAACTCATGATTAAAGAATGGATACGCTCGATGTGAATCAAGATGAACCGCTACTGCGCGCAACTCAGTCAGACAAATGACATCAACGATGTCCTCATCGAAGGTGATTAAGCGGTCTAGGCAGAAATCTACTCCCTCCAAGTGTCGGGGATTCGACAGCGACTCGATGAGCCTCAGTATGTACAAATCCCAGGCGCAGTTATTGATGATGTGGAGCGGATCTTTCTTGTCCAGCACCGAGTTCAGTTTTTCGGAAAGCTTTGTTTTCTTGGTATGGAAGAGAATATCGGCACATACAATTAGCTCGCGCAGCATGAAGATTCGCAGCTCATCGTGCATGAAGCTGAGCAGCGCCTCCATCTTGGCCTCCGGTGACGCTGAAGAGCTACACTCGAGAATCTTGGCACGTAGAATCATGCATTCTGCGGCCGCAGCTTGCTGGGCAATCGCGACGCCCAACCCTGCTTCCAGATTGCGCGAAAACCCGTCGATCCACTCCTCGGCGAACGCCTCGGCACGTTTTTGGTAAAGGGTGCGAAACCGTTCTCCCCAACCCTCACTCAATGGGGCTTCATCAAGCGACAGCGCATGTACAGCAGCAACCGTTTCTTTGCAAAACTGCCGGGTCTCGGGGGACCACTTTTTCTGCGCTTCACACAGGTACACATATGAATTCAGCCTCGCGAGATCATCCACGGAGAACATCCGCTGCAGATCTGCACGCACAGCGTCGAGTTCAGGTGAAATACGTTCTGCATACGACAGTTTGCGAATGTAGCTGGCCGCATTCGAATCCAAAAAAAGCGAGCCACCCAGTATGTAGTTAACCCGTGTTTCGGACAAAGCGAAGGCTTTGTCCAGAATCCAGACGGACTTCCCGCGCAGCATGGTCGAAACGAAACCTTTCTGAGAAAACTTCTCCCGTACCAAGCCAAATGGCCCACCAGCTTCATCCGCCGCGTACATGATGCGCCAGTCACCTAGCAGCTCAACATGTTCCTGGAAGCGGTCCAGCGCTTCTCCTGGGTTATCTGCGGAGCATACATAATGAAGCGCTTGTTGGATCTCGAACTCGCCGTATCCCTTCATCAGAACCTCATCTTTCCTTAGTTTAATTAGCTACCGCGCAATCTAAGTTATCTTTGCACTCGAGAGGATGCCGCTTTGTAGCGCGCGACGATTTCCCCACCACAGCACAAGAGTGGCATCCGAGAAGTTCTATAGGGAGACTCAGCTCTGTCTCTTAACCCATGCCACCCGAAAATGGCGCCCATACGAGCACCATTAAATCGAGCAATTGTTCAGAGGAAGAATTGTTGCCCAGAAAGCTGCGACCAGTTGCTGTCAAGCATTGGGCGTAGGGGCTGGAGCTGCCGAAGGCTCTTGAGAGGCTTAAGCTGCTTGAGACCTTTCAGGGGCTTCAACTGGCACAAAGGTCTCATGGGGCCGCCAGTAGCATTGTTTGAAAAAAACACTACCTGACCGCGGTTGTCACGTATCAACCCATTAGTAATCCGGCCGAGATGTTGTCCCGTGTACGAGTACAGGGAGTCATCATGAAAATACCCAACTGGTGATCCACCGAAGGTAAAGATATGGACACCGTCATCGGTATAGGCGATAGGGACGCCGCTGCGATCGTAAAAATCCTGACTCATAGGATTGCTCCATTCTAAAGGGAGTGCAGGGCATCAACTGATGCCCTGGGTCAAGCGGGGCGGCTTGTTAAGCCGATTTGGGGCGAAGAACGATGCGAAACGGCTGGCCGTTCGCTCGTCGTATCACCTTCCCAGACTTGGTGCGGATGGTCATGCGGTAGATGACCTGCCCTTCCTCGTCCGGTTTTTCGAACATCTCTAGCTGGGACATGATTCGTCTCTCACAGAGATAGGCTCGAACACAGAACTCGCTCCCTTGCGAAAGGACCCTATAGGGGCTACCATCACAACGCTTTTTCTGAAGCGCGAGAGACATCTGGAGCCTGTTCAGACGTCTTTTTTCAAAAGCCGATCAAGTTCGTACCTTGGTCGGCTTTTCTATTTCCGGGTCACTCTCTACCTCTGGCCAACCTCTTTTGGAGATTGTTCACCTGCTCAAGGCGAGCATGAACCCCATCCATAACGAGATACTATCATCATCATTTTGATTACGTCAACCAATCATGTGTTATCTTTGACACATGAGTGATTGGTTTCATTCGATGGTCGGCCAAACGGAGAAAACATGATTGACCTCAGCGATTACAGCAAGGCGCAACAGGAGCGCCTCGCCTTCATAGACTTCCGTTTGTTTTTTTTGGGGGTTGTATCGCGCATGGATTTAATGGAGCGTTTTGGCGTGGCTTCAGCGGCAGCTACGCGGGATTTTGCGCTTTACCGTGAGCTTGCCCCCGAAAACACTGAGCTTGATCCGGTTACCAAGCATTACATTATTCGTGAGCAGTTTGTCCCCCAGGTAGCGCATAATTCCGAGCGCGTGCTAGTTACGCTTTCGCAAGGGTTCGGCGATGGCGTCGACTCTGGGGAGGGCTCGTTGATCCGACACGAGTCTGTGTCGTTACTTAGCCGTCCTAAGATCGAAATCCTTGCACCAGTGACGCGCGCAATTCACCTCAGGCAGGTGGTAAAAATCGACTACATGTCGAAATCTGGGCATTCAACGCGAGAGATTGTTCCCTTTGCTATCGGCTGTGATGGCCTTCGTTGGCATGTCCGGGCATTTGATCGCAAAGGCAAACGTTTCTCAGACTTTGTGTTCACTCGCATGAGCAATGCCGAGATCTCTGTCGGTGAGAAACCTAGGACTGAAGAGAGCTGGGAACAGGATGATCAGTGGAATCGTATGCTGGATCTCCCTATCATTCCACACCCAGACAAAGACTCCACTGAATTAGTCGTATTGGATTACGGGATGCGCGACGGACTTATGCGGCTTCGTGTGCGTGCCGCGATGGCTGGTTATGTGCTGCAGCAATACCATATCGACTGCTCACCCGATCACAGCATCAAAGATTATGCCTATCGTTTATGGTTGAGCGATCCGCTGGCTCTTTATGGTGTAGAGAGCGCAATTTTTGCACCAGGATACACAAAGCCTACAAACAGCGTCTGATCAGTGCTACGCGTGGCGCGAAGCGAGAGGAAATCGCACGCTTCACGTGTTAAGCGTGGGCAACTCAACGTCGGCCATTGTCATTTATCAAGTAGGCCGACGCATTACTACATTGCATCTTTGATCCCGATTAGATGATGATCTAGGGCGGTACAGGTATTCAAACCCTGCCTTACCTTATTCGGTTGGCTGCTTTTTGACGTTTGCGCCTGTCGCCACCGAGAGCGATGCACAGTTCACTGCTAATCATGACCTCGAAGTAAGCTGGTCAGCCTTAATGCGTTCAATTGTCAGATTAAGTACAAGCGGGCGCGGGGATAAATTAGAGTGTAATTTCGCAAGGTATTCCAGTTGGTATTCCACCTAAAAATAAAAACCGATATTAATCATACAAATCAATAATATAGTGGCTTGATTCAAATTACCCCGGCCCACCAAATAGAAAAAAGACGTCCTCTGACGTCTTTTTTTGTGCCTGAAATTCAGTAAATTCCCTCCGGCTTTCGCCCCGCTCGACAGTCTCTACGCCGCGCAGGTGGC